>Ga0256837_1002533_pt1 | contig 11254 bp, 15 predicted proteins | sample 4562384metaG_FD_185976 | JGI IMG/M metagenome (GOLD analysis project Ga0256837, IMG submission 185976) | Hydrothermal vent microbial communities from Guaymas Basin, Mexico - 4561-384 | ecosystem: Environmental > Aquatic > Marine > Hydrothermal vents | place: Mexico: Guaymas Basin | collected... | reverse complement strand
TGTAGCTGAGTCTATGGCTGCACTTGTTGTTGCTGATATGTTACTTTTAAATATGGGATCAAACATTGCAGGAGTAAAAAAATATTATGAATAAAGAGCAAACTTTTCAAGAAAATAAAAAACTTCTTTTACAAGAAAGTAAAACCTTACCATATATGCAAAGTATGCAAAATATTCAAAAATGGTTTGATGAAAAACTTGCACAAAAAGGGAAAAAGTGATGCAAATAGAAGTAACACAACTTTTTGAAGATCAACTCAAAGCAATTTTAGAGGAGCTTTTAGCAATTGACATAAAACTAGCAAAAGATTTTAAACTTTATCTTGAAACCATCATTATCAATATGCCAACAAAAGCAAAAAAATATAAAAAATCAATCTATTTTGATGATGAAAATATTAAAGATATCGATTTTCAGAACTACACAATTGTATTTCGTGTAGATGGACAAAACTATAAGGTGCTTGGGATTTTTAAGAAAATCTCTTAAACACCTTTTTAAAATCAAGTTCAATATTACAAGTTGTTTCTTCAAATCTATATTTTTCTTGTAAAAAATCTCCCTCTTTGTCATACTTTTTTTTATCGAGTCTATAGATTTTTGCTTTTAAATCTTCTGGATATACAAGAACATAATATTTAACTTTTTCTGCTTCATAAATTTTAAATTTATATTTTTCATCTCTTTTTGCAGTTGATTTACTAATAATCTCTACAACAATCTCTGGAGCTTTTGTAAGATATGCTTCATTTGTTTCTCCACATGTTAAAACAATATCGGGTCTTAAGATAGTATCATCACTTACTTTATAATCAATTTCACCTAAAACTTCACACTCTAAGCAATCATCGAGTTGATTTCTAAAATGATAGATAAGTTCACTTGCAAGAAGTTGATGCTTTCGAAGAGGAACAGGTGACATTGCTAAGGGAATACCATCTATAAGCTCCCAATCTCCTTTCCAAAGTTTATAATCATTATAAGTATAATACTCTATTGCACACATATCAAACTCCTTTGCTTTATTATACTAATCTTTCATTGCAGCCCAAATAAAACCACCAACACCAACACCAAATACAGCTACAAGTAAAATCACTTCAAAAATATCAACACCACTTACAACTCCAGTCATAGAGCTTCTCCTTCATTTTTTGTTTTCTCTTTTAACTGCCCACATGCAGCACTAATATCTATCCCCTTAGAATCACGAATAGTTGCTAAAAGACCATGTTTTACTAAATACTCTTGAAATGCAAACATATCCTCATAACTTGGTCTATCATAAGGAGTTCCTGGGTATGGATTAAAATAGATAAGATTTACTTTTGCTTTAATGCCACTTAGAAGTTTTACCAACTTTTTGGCACTTGCAATATCATCATTTTTATTTTTAATCACTAAATACTCAAACATAACACGTTTACGTGAATCTATTGGGAAGCGTTTTACCGCTTCTATAATCGAAGCGATATTATGTGCTTTATTCATCGGAATTAGCTCATTTCTAAGCTCATCATCAACTGCGTGGAGTGAGATAGCAATATGCACACCCAAATCTAAACTTCCAAGTTTATCTATTTTTGAACTAAGCCCACTTGTACTTACAGTTTGGCGTTTTGCACCAATAGCTAAGCCATCATTTTCTTTAAAAATTTGTATAGCTTTTGTTAGGTTTTCAAAGTTATCTAGTGGCTCACCCATACCCATATAAACAATATTTATTTTTCTGTTATGCTTATGGTTATTATCGCGTTTTAATGTAACTACTTGGGCAACAATCTCCCCTGCACTTAAATCTCTTGTAAAACCACCCTTTGCTGTTAAACAAAAGCTACAACCAACTTTACAACCAACTTGAGTAGAAACACAAATGGTATATTTTGCTTCTTGTGTAATTTCACCATTACAATCGCGTTGCTCCTCTTTCATCTTCAGCCAAACAGCTTCCATTGTTTTGCCATCTTGCATCTCTAAAAGATACTTAATAGTCCCATCGCTCGATTCCTCTTTTTTAACAATCTTTAGAGGGTTTACTACATAGTTTTGCGCTAACTCCTCTTTGAGGTTTTTGGGGATATTTTTCATCTCCTCGTAACTAGAAGCATAGTGGTGGTATAACCAACCATAGATCTGTTTTGCACGAAAAGAGGGTTTGATTTTTTCTTGAAGCTCTTGAAGTGTAAAGTCCATTAAAGAGGGTTTTAGGGGTGTGTTCATCGTTTTGTTAGTTCCTTTATACGTTTTGTTACATGCTTTGTGAGTAACTCTTTTGCTTTTGCGTGATTTTTTACAAAGTCGTTATGTGCATTGGCATCTGTGTAGTTTGTAACACAAAAAACACCACCAGCTGGAATCTCAAACTCTTGTGCTATGCGAAGTACAGAGAAAAATTCCATATTTTCTATTTCTACACCAAAGGAGAGAAATTTGCGTGTAAGTTCTTTGTTGGTAGAGATGTAATTTGAAGAGTTTACAATAATATCTTTTTTATTTCCAGTATTGGCAGATACAACATTATCTAGCGGTGTGTAAGCATTTTTTTCTAAAAAAGCAAGTTCAATATTTGCAGCAGTTTTACTCTCTATAATATCAAAAATCTTTGCATCACCATAACTTCCAGCAGTTCCTACAAAGAGTAAAAATTCAGGTTTATCAAAAAGGCAAAGTTGTGTTAAATTCATAGCCATCTCAACAAGCCCAACACCCATAGGTGTGGCAAATGAGAAGGTTTCATTATTTCCCGCGCAAATAATCATTTTAGAGTCTTACAGGGATGTTGTTATCGTGTAGATAATGTTTTAAATCCATGATATCTATCTCTCTAAAGTGAAAGATACTCGCAGCAAGAGCTGCATCTGCACCAGCATCAAACGCTTCTTTAATGTGCCCCATTGTCCCAGCACCACCACTTGCAATAACAGGTACATTGACAAGTGAACTTATTTGTGAAGTGATATTTAGCTCAAACCCAGCTTTTGTTCCATCTGCGTCCATTGACGTTAAAAGAATTTCACCTGCACCTCTACTTACAACCTCTTTTGCCCATTCAACTGCGTCAATGCCAGTATCGACTCTACCGCCATTTAAAAAGACATTGTATGAGCCTTTTTCATTTTTTTTCACATCAATTGCAACTACAATACATTGACTCCCAAAACGTTTTGCCCCCTCATCTATAAGCTCTGGACGCTTAATAGCCGCAGAGTTTACGCTTACTTTGTCACACCCAACATTTAAAAGTTTGTAAATATCATCAAGTTTACGAATCCCACCACCAACAGTAAGTGGAATAAAAATCTCTTGCGCTACTTGTTTTACAACATCTACAATAGTATCACGGTTATCGCTTGAAGCGGTAATATCTAAAAATGTAAGCTCATCAGCACCCTCTTGGTTGTAGCGACGAGCTACTTCAACAGGATCTCCTGCATCTTGTAACCCAACAAAATTGACACCCTTAACAACACGACCATCTTTTACATCAAGACATGGAATAATACGTTTTGCAAAATAGTTCATAACTTCACTTTCTTTTTAAGAATTATTAGGAAAATTATACTCTATAAATTATTAGTTTTTAACTCCTATTACAATCAAAATTTCGTTATAATAAAACACTATATAAAAACAAAGATGAAACATAACAATGCAACAAACAACATTTGCCTCTATGGCACTCTCGAAATCTATGCAAGAAAACTTGCAAAAAGTTGGCTATAATGCCCCAACTCCTATTCAACAAGAGGTAATTCCTGCTGTTTTAGCTCACAAAGATATTATTGCGCAAGCAAAAACAGGAAGTGGAAAGACTGCTTCTTATGCTATCCCTTTGTTGCAAAAACTTGATGTAAAAAATTTCCATATTCAAACATTAATCTTAACACCAACAAGGGAATTAGCACAACAGGTAGCACAAGAGCTTCGTTTACTTGCTAAATTTCAACATAATGTTAAAATCTTGACACTTTGTGGAGGTGTTGCTTTTTATCCTCAAGAGAAATCTTTACGCCATAGTGCACATATTGTTGTTGCAACACCTAAGCGTCTTATTCGCCATTTAGAAAAAAATACTATTGAGTTAGACTCTTTAGAGCATTTTGTATTAGATGAAGCAGACAAAATGTTAGATATGGGCTTTATGGAGCAAATTTTAGAGATACACTCTTTTTTAAAAAAAGATATACAAACACTCCTTTTTTCTGCAACATACCCTCCAAATATTCAACAATTAAGCCAAACACTACAAAAAGAGCCACTTTTTATAGAAACACTCTCTACACAAATGCAAAATAGTATAGAGCAAAAGTTTTATAAAACGCAAGATAAATTCCAAACATTGCTTAATGCACTTTATAGTTTTCATAAAGAAAAAACAATTATTTTTTGCAATACAAAAGTAGAAGCAACAAACTTAGCACAAACTTTACGTGAAGAGAAAATTGATGCACTTGCGATTCATGGAGATTTAGAACAGTATGAGAGAGATGATGTTTTAATACAGTTTATAAACGGGAGTTGCCCCATCCTTGTAGCAACAGATTTAGCTGCACGTGGAATAGATATAGAGGGTGTTGAACTTGTCATAAACTACGATAATGCTTTAAGCTATGACACTTATATGCACCGCATAGGAAGAACTGCACGTAACGGTAAAGAGGGGTGTAGTGTAACGCTTATTGAAAATGAAAAAGATTTAGAGATTTTTCCAGATGAGATAAGATTTGAGCAATTTGGTAATATTCAAAGAAAAACTATAGAGCCAAAAAATACCACAATAGTTATAGAGGGTGGCAAAAAAGATAAACTTCACGCGGGAGATATTGTAGGGGTACTTACAAAAACACTTCAAAAAGAGGATATTGGAAAAATTGTGGTAAATTCTAAACAAACTTATGTTGCTGTTGTTACCTCTAAGCTAGAAGATGCAATGGAGTGTTTACGTCAAAACAGTATCAAAAAGAAACGTTTTGGAGCTTGGATATTAAAATAAACTTAAATAAAATGGGTTTATTTTTCCATAAGAGTTTTATCATTAGGAAGAAAGTATAATTCTTCCATCAAAAATATATTAAGGAAATATAATGGCAACAACAAAATTTAAAGGTCAAGAAGTAGAACTACTTGGTAATGAAGTAAATGTTGGAGATAAAGCTCCAGAAGTAACAGTTGTAAACTCTGATGGTTTAGGTGATGTAACTGTTGGTGGTGCTAAAGGTAAAAAACAACTTATTATCGTTGTTCCTTCACTAGATACTGGTGTATGTGCTACTGAAACTCGTAACTTCAATGCTAAAGTAGCTGAGTTAAACGATGTAGAAACTACTGTTGTTTCTCTTGACTTACCATTTGCATCTAGCAGATTCTGTTCAACTGAAGGTATTGACAAACTTACTGTAACTTCAGACTTCAGAAACAAAGATTTCGCTAATGCTTATGGTGTACTTCTTGGTGGTTCTGTACTTGCTGGTGTAACTGCAAGAGCAATTTTCGTAGTAGATGAAAATGGAATTGTAACTTACAAAGAGATTGTTCCAGAAATTACTGAAGAGCCTAACTATGACGCTGCATTAGAAGCTGCAAAAAAATAGTTTTTTTAACTAATAATATCCTCCTTCTTCAATATTAGAGTCTTTTATGACTCTAATATTTTTTAACATCTTTTTCCACTTAAGAAAATAAAAACTTCCATTAGATATAATATAATTAATTTTATTTTGGGAGAGTTACATGAAAAAAATGTTAACTACACTAGCTACAGTAGCAACTCTTGCCTCTACAACTCTTAGTGCGGATTTTGTAAGAGTAGAGATGGGTGGTGGTGTTTGGAACCAGACAGATAGTGGTTATTTTGAATATCAACAAGATAATATTGAACTTTTTGGTCTTAATACAACAGGAACTGTAACAGCAACAGATACATCAGTGGAAGATACTTTTAGTAATGTTTATTTATGGGCATATATTAAACATCCACTTCCTATTATTCCAAACTTACGTTTAGAATATGCAAAACTTGAAGGAAATGGTGTTTTAACTGCAAATGGTAATATCTATGGACTTACTTCAGAACTTGTAGATAATGGTGGTGTTCCAACATATATGGAACTTACTCAAATGGAAGCAATTCCTTATTATAACCTTTTAGATAATACTTTTTGGATTACATTAGATGTTGGTCTTTCTGTAAAGTTTATTCATTATGAAGCAAGTGGTGGAGATACTGAAGATGGTGTAACATATGATGAAAGTGGAGATTTTCCTTTACCTATGCTTTACACTCGTGCACGTGTTCAAGCACCACTTACAAACTTTGGTGTTGAGGCTATTGTAAAATATATATCTGATGGTGGTGACAATACGGCATCAGAATTTATTGTAAAAGCAGATTATACATTTGATTTCATCCCTGTAATTCAGCCAGGTGTTGAGGTTGGTTATAGAGCAATGTCAATTGAATCAGATATCACAGATGGTGATACAAGAACAATTATAGATTACGATTTTTCTGGTGTATTTGCTGGTATGACTCTCCGTTTCTAAGCTAAAATATGGGTTTTAACCCATATTTTAATAAAGTGTGAAACAATTTTTTAGAGATACTAGCTCATTTTTCTTCATATCTTCTATCACTTTTTCAAACTATTTCATTTTTTGTTCTTCATCTGCAATTGATGTTTGAGATTCAAGATTAAATTTTTTTAGATTTTGGGTCAAGACTAGTTTAGAGGAAAAATTCTAAAGTTTTTCAATAGAATTTTATATATGTCTTCACTCCTATTATTAAATCTAAATTCACATTCTTTGATATGGCAACCCTATATCATACACATCCATAAAAAATCTAAGCAACTGTTTCAAGTTGTAACAACATTTTTTCTTCAAACTCCACAGGTGATAAATTACCATTTGCAGAGTGTATTCTTTGTTAGTTATAATAAATCTCAATATATTCAAAAATTATAATGCCCCTAAAAATCAAGATAATTTTAGCGGTAATCTCTTATGCAATTTTCACAAAAAGACCCATGACAAATTGTGACAAAAAATAAAAAATACAAAAGTTTAATAAATCTGAAATTATACAAAAGAAAGTAAATATTCTGTGGAAAATACTAAAAAGAAGTGGTGGACCCTCTGGGAACCACGAATATCCTAATATAGGGATTTATTCAATGTTTTAAAAAATACTATCCCTCTATCTATCCCTAAAAAATGGTGTGTGAAATATTTTCCTTTGTTTTTCGTTAAGGTTAAAATCTTTTACTTTTTATTAATATCTTCAACCATTTGATTAATTGTTGTAAGTAACTCAACTACCTCATCATTACAGATGTCAAAAATAACAACTGCATCCAAATCAAAATAGTGGTGCGATAAAATATCTCTAATCCCTTTAATCTCTTTCCATTTTATGTGAGGATATTGTGTTAGTAGTTTTTTATCTGTTAGTTTGTCGATATTTTTTAAACTCTCTCCAACAGCGATAAGTTTCATACAGATACTATCAAGCTTTTCTTGCCCCTCTTCACTATCACAGAAGTCATCAGCATCTTTTGCAAAAGAGCATCTTTTCTCAACTGTAACTAAAGCATCTCTAATCTGCTCTAGTGTATCAAGAACTAACTCTTTATCATACTGCATATATACCATCTCGTAAAATTCGTTTTTTTAAGTAAGGGTTCATTTTATCTCTTAGCCTTACAATATCTACTTTGTGATGAAGGTCTTCTTCTATAAGTTGCTTTATAGCTATCATATCTAAAAGTTTGGGGTGCATTTGTACAAATATATCTATATCACTATCTTTGGTTGCTTCATCTCTTGCATAACTTCCAAATAGTCCTATCTTTTCCACATTATATTTATTGTGAAATTCGTGAAAATGATTATGAAGATAATCTAATATATCAGATTTTGTCATAATGAACACCCCCCTGACTTAACTTTATTATATCAAGATAATTCTAAAGCCCTGCAAGATTATAAAATGTTTTATGTTTAAACTCTACATAAACATCAATATCACTCTCTTTAGTTTGTTTATCTTGTGCATAGCTACCAAATAAGCCAATTTTCTCAACCTCAAATTCTTGTTTAATTCAAATCTTTGAGTCTTGACTTTCTCAGGTTCATTATATCATTTTTTAGTTTGATTTTTTCTAATGGAGGATTTCGTTCACTTATATCTTATATCTTCTAAATTCTATTTTCTTATATGTATATAGGATTTTAGGGAAGCGATTTTAAACCTCTCTAAAACTCCTGTATTTTTGAGAAGCTGTTACTCTAAGATAGACTAAACGAAATAATATGCAAAGGCTTGTCAGAAACTTTAGATACTGCAAAAAACGCACCAAACGGGCCACCCATCGCGTTTTTATCCGGCCACCCATGTCGCTTGACATCCGGCCACCTATGACGGAGTTTATTCGGCCACTTTGTGCCTGAGTCCGCGATTTTATATCCAGTTAAGAATTAGCTGAATTTCTTCAGAGGTATTTTCTAAATTTAACTACACTTTTGTAAATTTTACAAAGGTGTTACGATGAGGAAAATAGATATGAAACAGATTCGCGAAGTATTGAGATTGCATCTTATTGCAAATCTTTCTGCCCGTAAAATACAAGGTGCTACGGGAGTAGCTAGAACAACGGTTCAAGAGTACATTAAACGATGCAAAGAGAGTGATATTTCTTCTTATGAAGAGCTTTCGAAGTTGAGTAATGACAGTTTAAACGAGAAACTCTTTGGTGTTACTTCCACAACTATCTCTCCTAATCCTTCCAAAGTAATGCCTAATTATAACTATGTCCACCAAGAGATGAAACGCAAGAAAAAAACTAAGGTCACTTTGATGTTTTTGTGGGAGGGATATAAATTAACCTATGGTGAGAGAGCGTATGCCTATACACAGTTTCGAGTCTACTATAGAAGATATAAGCAAAGACTCAATCCCTCCATGAGACAAACACACATTGCAGGAGAGAAAGTATTTGTTGACTACAGCGGTGTTACAATCCCTATCTATAACCAAAAGACCGGTGAGATAGACACTGCTCAAATATTTGTAGCAGTTCTTGGAGCAAGTGGTTACACCTATGCTGATGCCTCACTTTCTCAAAAACAGGAAGACTTCATACACTCTCATGTGTTGGCATATCAATTCTTTGGCGGTGTACCAGAAGTTGTTGTTCCGGATAATCTTAAAAGCGCTGTCATCTCACACAATAAAAACGGTATTGTTATCAATGAGAGTTACGCTGCACTTGCAAGATACTACTCTATGAGAGTAGAACCTGACCGCCCTTACAAACCTAAAGATAAAGCAAAAGCAGAACAGGGAGTGCAAGCTGTGCAACGATACATTCTTGCTTGCTTTCGTCATACAAAGTTTTTCACTGTTGATGAATTAAATGATGCAATTGCCACGCTACTTGATAGATACAATAATAAAGTGATGAGGCATCTTAATAAAAGCCGTAGAGAGCTCTTTGAAGAGCTTGAAGAAGAGGAACTCCAACCACTCCCTGCTAACAACTATGTTTATGAGCAGTATAAGCGAGCTAAAGTAGGTATAGATTATCATGTCACACTTCTAAAATGTTATTACTCCGTTCCATTTGAATATCTGCAAAAAGAGGTTGAAGTTCGTTACTCTACCAGTCATATCCGTATTTACTATAACAATGAAATCATAGCTACACATCCAAGATTACGAACAGCTGGTGAGTTTTCTACAATACCTGAACATAGATCTCCTGAACATGCTTATATTCATAACAAATGGAATCCTCAGAGGTTGCGTTCATGGGCAAAAAGTATTGGAGAATATAGTTGTGTATTTGTAGAAGATTGCTTTGAGGCAGTAGAGCATAAAGAACATGCCTATAAAAAAATAATGGCAGTACTTAAAATGGCAAAAGAGTATGGCTATATGGAGTTTGAGTTAGCTCTTATGTATGCACTTAAACACAAACTTACAAAAACAAAGTCTATTCGCTCCATACTTGATAAGCGTCTTTACTTACAAAAGAGTTCTAACAACATAAGCTATACAGCATTTACAGTTTTTAATAATCATGAAAATCTTCGTGGTGCCGATGAATACAAGTAAAAAACAAAAACAATAAACCAATAAGGACGAAAAAATGACACATGCGCAACTATTACAAAAAATTGAAATCTTAGGTTATAAGGGATTGAAAGAGTCTTACGAGAGACAGTGTGAAGATATTAACTATGCAAAGATGAGCTTTGAAGAAAGGCTCTATCAACTTCTTGATGCACAGGAACTCTTCTTGAAGAATAAACGCATTACTATGAATCATCGGCTCTCAAAAATTAAAGACAAACAGGCATCTCTTGATGCCATAGAGTATCTGCCTCAGAGGAATCTGGACAAAGCGCAAATTCAATCTCTTTCACAGCTCAACTTCATTGCTGCCAAACAGAATATTATCATTACAGGAAAAACCGGAACCGGCAAAAGTCATCTGGCACAGGCATTTGCAAACCATGCAATTCATCATTCATACAAAGTTTACTATATACGAATGCCCTCACTGCTTGAGGAGATACGTCTCTCAAGAATAGATGGAACTTATATCAATGTTCTAAAAAAATACTCAAGGTTTCAATTGTTGATACTTGATGATTTCGGAGTGATGCCAATGGCGGATGATGATGCTACAAATCTCTTTGAGATTATTGAGGATAGAACATCAATCAATTCAACGATTATTACTTCACAACTGCCGGTGAGTGAGTGGTACAATTATCTTAATAACAATACAGTTGCAGATGCTATTCTTGACAGGATTGTTCACTCATCTCACAGAATAAATTTAAGTGGTCCATCCATGAGAAAAATCAACTCATTAGCTGAAAATGTTGAGTACTGAAAATCAACATCCGGCCACTTTATGCTAAAATGGTATTACAGAAAATATTTCTAAGAAGGGTGGCCGGATGTGCTCCGCGTTTGGTGGCCCGTTTGAGCGTCATACGCAAGATACATCTTTTGTATCGATAAAGACTACTTTGGACTCATCCATACTATCTGAGATTAACTCGTAGAATTGACCGTATTTCTTATCAATATGTTCATCTTTTAAGGTTTCTACAATTATAAATGTCAACGGCGGAGTTAAATTCTGCAGTTTTTCGTAAGAAATATTACGAATTGTAACCTTAAGCAACTCTATCTACTACAATTTTTTTATCAATTTTTTTGACTGAAACTTATATAAA
>Ga0256837_1002532_pt1 | contig 11255 bp, 8 predicted proteins | sample 4562384metaG_FD_185976 | JGI IMG/M metagenome (GOLD analysis project Ga0256837, IMG submission 185976) | Hydrothermal vent microbial communities from Guaymas Basin, Mexico - 4561-384 | ecosystem: Environmental > Aquatic > Marine > Hydrothermal vents | place: Mexico: Guaymas Basin | collected... | reverse complement strand
TTATGTTAAGTTCACCATCTCTTACATACTTGTTGTTTATATGAACTACATAGGCACGATTTAGATTTATAGCTTTTGAGAGTGCATACCATTGGATTGAAGTATCATTGATGTGATACTCTTTTGTATAAGTAGAAGCTTTAACTTCATAAATATCCCAAGCATTTCCATTTTTAACTAAAATATCAGCCATTGCGAAGATACCGTCTTCTTTGAATGTTGCTTCATAGATGATTTCTGTACCATTAGCTATAAGTTTTTTCGTCTTTTCAATCATACCATTGAAGTTACTACTATCAAACTCTATCTCTGCCCCATTAGGGAATAGCTCTTTTGCTAAATCTCCAACATCATATCCAGTATTAAAACTTGATTCTGTTTGATTACTTGGAGTGTCTCTTAGTTCTGGCTTGTTTTTGTATAACCATAGAGACTTATGACATTGTAAGCCTCTTATGTATTGGGATTTAGATAGGGTCATGAATCACATTTCTTTACATATTCATCATAATTCTTTAAGCCACTTTGTGCATTATTTCCATATAATATATTAATTGGCTTTTCTTTATTACTATCCCATGTTATCCTTGATTTTGAAGCATCTTCTAATATATTATTGCAATGCACAAAATAATAAATCCACCCTTTATCTTCGTCTTTATATGTCTCTGTAATATCTTTTATAGATTGATCTTCTTTAAGCTCTTTTAATAGTTCAATGGTGCATTCTTTTAATTTTTTAGATTTCTCGCGATTATTCCATTCTTTAGGTGTTATTTCAAAAGAATATCTTGGTTTACCATAAGTCCAACCATCAAATATGCCATAATCACCAAAAGTTAATAATGCTCGTCTTCGTTCATTTGTTATTTTTGTAAAGTTTTCAAAAAATAAGTCTTTATAATCTTTAAACTCTTTAAAATCAAAATTTTCCTTATTTGTAAGTTCCCATACAAAACTAAAATCACCTTTTAATAGTTTATGTCCATCAAATTCCCAAAATACTTTCTCGATTTCTTCCCTTTGCTTAGGATGGTTTTCTAATATGGTTAATTTAGTTCTTTCCTGTTCTGTTAAAATTCTTTCATAATTTTTATCATTAATTTTATTAAACTCAATAATATCTTTAGGAATGCCTTTATTTTTCAACATATCTAGTGATCTAACAATAAATGTTAATGTTGGATTTGTAAATCTATTGATATTTTTAAAAAATTCATAATGTCGTTTATAGTCTAGTTCCTCAAAATCTGTTTTTGATTTTATATATAAAATAGGTAATATATCAAGGGGCTCTGTTTGAATTTTTTTATTAAAATATTCAGTTTTAATAAATTTCCATTCAATAAGCACACATAATGTTTTATAATATTTTTCTATTTTATCCATAGAAAGTATTTCTAAATATGAGATAAACTGATTATCTTTTATTATCTCTTCAATTTTTTTATTTTTATCCTTTTCATTTTGTTCTGGCAAATCATCTTGTGTAAAATACTCTATAATGACTATCCATTTTATAAACCTATTAAATCCAATATCAGCATTTTCATTATCATCTCTGTTTATCCAAAAAAAATGTTGCCATTGTTCCCATTTTTGTCCATTGCTACACTTTACTTTTTTTTCTTTTTGAGTGTTATTGGGTAATTTATTTAACAATAATGCTTTTAAGTTTTCATTGCTTTGCATAGCTTCACCTCTACTATTCATAGAAAGATAAAGCTCTTCACCTTGCTTGCTTATATTTGTATCAAAAAACCAAAACTCTACATAATTTTCAACATAATCTTTGAATTTTTTAATGTTAATATTTTCTTTTATTAAAAAATCAATAATTATTTTGTAGTTATTTTTTACAGATTGTATCGTGCTGTCACTATCATATTTTGAAAAATACCAATACTCATCTTTTATAGTATTTATATTAAAATCTTTTCTGACATTTGAGATGAAATCTACAAGAAAATCATGTGAAGAATCTCTAACTTTATAATCTATTTTAAGCTTTTTATCAACAAAATATTTTTTGTTAAACTCTTCGTTTTTGTCAAGAATATTATACAAAGCAAAAATCAATATATACACAGTGGTTAATCTTTGTTGTCCATCAATTAAAAAGTATTTATCTTTGTAAGAAGTATCGTTGTAGGCATAGATAAAACCGATATTTGAAGAGAATTTTTGTTTTTTATAGTACTCTGTAAACATAAATTTTATAGTTTCATCTGTTATGCAATTAATCTCTTCTAATTCTTTTTCGTTAAAAATTTTGAAATCAGTTGTAATAGATGATAATAAACTTTCTACTTGAATTTTTCCCCAAACATAGTCTCTTTGAATCTCTGGGATTATAATTTGTTCGATATTTTTATTTAAAAATAGCTCTTTTAATACATATTTTCCTGGCTTCATTTGTTTTCTCCAATGATTTTATTGTATTGTTGTTTTATCCAATTCTGATGTGCTTTTATATCTTGGTTTGTCCACATTTTTAAATCACTATTCATTTCTAATATTTCACCACTATCATCTTTTGTCTGTTCTATTAGTTTTGAAAAAACATCAAAAGTGTGTTTTGGTATAAAACTACCCTTTGAAACTCTATTTGAGAGATTCAATCTTTTTGCTTGAAACATATTGTTCGACATAGATGAGTTATCTGCACTTGATAGGAGAGCCATATTTCCAATAGAATGTAATAGATTTTTAGACTTTAATAATATCTTGTCTAAAATTAAAATCTCATCTTTTTGAATTGTAAATTCTTTTTTAGCTTGTAATTTGTTTATTAATTGTTCATATTTATTTCTAAACTCTTCAATATTTTCAAAATCATCTTCAGCAAGATTAGGATATTTATCATTACTATCTTGAGTAAGTGTGTTTATATTTTTTATATCATCACTTGTTAATATAAAACTTTCTTTTTTGCGTGGTGGATTTTGTGGAAATATATGCTCAAGTGACCATTTTTCTTTTTTATACCTATAAAAATTAAATGCTACAGAATTGTTATTATTTTTTTCATTTTGATTTGCAAATATACTTAATGCTAATAAAATATTTTGAATATCTTTTTTATCATCTTCATAGCTTAAAATATCAAAATCATCTGATATTTTAGAAAGTACTTTATTTCTTTCATCACAAAGTTTACCAATTAATACTTTTTTATTCAGCAGTATATCTTTATCTTCAAACAAGTTCATGATACTAAATTCGTTCTCTTTTGAATGCAATATAAATCCCAATAAATTATATATAGTAACATCATCATACCACTCTACCAATGTAGCATATAATAATCTAAATTTATGGAAAACATCAGATATTGAATTATTAGTTTTCATATATTTATCTAATTTGTTATATATTACATAATCTGTTGCTTTATCTAGTATAACTTCCTCATTTGTGCTAAATTTTAAAAATAATAGCAAGAACCCTTCCATACTACTAGATTCTTTTGGAAAATAATATGCTTTTATCTCCTCTTTATTTATCCAATTTTCCATCTCATCCCATTGACGACCAATAGATGCTCTTTTTTCTAAGATCTCTTTAAAACTAGGACTATCCTCATTGTCTCTTGCTAATTTCGTAAGAAACAACCCCTTAACCAAATCTGCATTTGTTAAAGCAACTTTATTATTATTTAGATTTGAAAAAACTTGCTCACTACTTATATGTGGCTCTACTACATTAACTATAATTTTGATATTATTTTTCAAATACTTTATAAAATCATCTTTTGTAGATTTTAATTTTTTTTCAACCTTATCATTAAATATTTTTTGAGCATTAAATATATAATATATATCTTGTTCATCATAATCAGGATTTTCTTTTATTAAATCATCCCACTCCTCTGGCAATTCAATGTTTTTATAAATTATTTCATCTATATAGTTTTGAACATTATCTCTCACTGCATAATTTAATTTATCTTTTACAATAGAAGTTTTTTTCAATTCAGAATATAAAATTGTAAGAGTCGTAACTCTTTGTTGCCCATCTATAATTTCTAAATAATTTTTATTATTTATATTTACTTTTTTCACTGTGATATATTGCAAATAATATTCTTCACTTTTTTTACTATCTTTAGAGGTCTTAAAAGCTTCATATAAATCATCAAATAGTAATTCAATAGGCTCAGTTCCCCATTTGTAACCTCTTTGATATGATGCAATATAAAATTTATCACACTCTGTTTGTTTTAAACAACCTTTTTCATTTGTTGCATCAAACAACATCGATGTACTAAATACTAAATTACTCATGCTTTCTCCAAAGTTATAAATTATTCATAAATTTTATCTAAATTATCTTAGTATCTAACTAAAAAGTCTACGACATTATTATTAGTATCCCTAGCACTATCAACAGCACTCAATCCAAAATCATTTTTACTTAGTTCCGCACCACTCTGAACTAAAGTTTCAACCATTTCAATATCTCCATAAAGAGCAGCACTATGCAAAAGGGTATGATTATGTTTATATTTACAATTTATATTTGCACCGTGTTTTATTAAAAATTTTGTAGCTTCTACATTGTCAGAAAGGACAGCTTCTTGTATTAAATTTTTATACTGAGTATTTTCTGTGCTAAATATTGATATACTAGCTAACACTCCAATAAATACAATACATATTATAAAATATTTTGAATATTTATCTATCATTTTATCTCCTAGAATTTTTTATAAGTATATATTTAACTGTGGAAAGCTTTATGTCTGGGTTATCATTAAACTACTATTTTTCCAACTATTGATAGTCTTCATATCTTCAGTAGGAACAGTGTTATTTGAAATAGCTTTAGCTTGTACAATCCTAAATTCATTTAACTCGACTGCATATAGAAGTTCTTTCTCTTTAAATACTCCATATATTATAGACCTCTGCTCATGTATTCTTCTGCTATACCCAAACATACAGTTATGGAGTATTTTTGCCCATAAACTAAGTTCTTTAACTGTTGAGGGAAGTCTAAACTCTAACTCTTTATATATACAACAAGCAGATAAATAGATTTCATCATATTCAAAACTCTCTTTAGCATCTAACTCATAAGACACTATATGAAAAACTCTTACTATCTCATCATGTAGTTTTTTTGTAGTAAGTTTTACTTTTGAAAAATGCTCATCTAATGAGTTAAAAGCATTCCTTGTTTGTAGCATACGCAATGTATCTCTCCAATTATTGAGTCTGTGTTTATACTCTTTAACATCTTGCATATCTTCAAGAAAAAGTTTTACTATTTGTTTCTCTGTGTAGTGATGCTTTAAAAATAAGATAAATTCAATTGCTACTGCAAATGTTTCATCTGTAAATATATGCTGTTTGATTGCTGGATATATATCGTAGAGTTTAATTAGTAGGTCAATATTTTTAATACTTCTTGAAAATATATAATCACTATATGGATAGTAGTATCCAATATAATTTATTGAATTTTCATAACCTTGATAGAGTGCTTTTTTTATACTTTTTTCTTTATGATGGTTAGCTATAAAATCTAACATTTCAACCTGTGTTTTATATTTGATAGTATGGCTATGTAAACTATCCATCTTCCAAAAGAAAAACCTATGCTCTTTTAGATGAGAGTTCTTTAAAAAAAATGTTAGATATTTTAATTTATCATCTATTGAAAATTCTTTAAGTTCATTATCGTCTATCCATTCAATGGTTTTACTTTTATTCATCATTACATAGTTGTATAAACTCTCTTTTGCTTCATCAAGTAGAAGTTTTTTAAATGGTTGAACCTTATCATCCATAAATAAGCTATATTGAGAAATCACTTTAGATTTATAAGAAACCTTAGAAGCTACGGAGCCATCTTTTTTTAATCTAATATGCAGTAAGTCTTTGTTGTTTAATTTAACCTCATGTGTCCTATCATTGTGTATTGGTGTTTCATATTTAAGTGATATACTCCAACACTCTTCATCCTCACTTACTACACTCATCCATTTAAAATATTTCCAAATCTTGGTACTCTTCATATTTTCAAAGACAACAGCATCTTTAAAATAATCATTACCACACATCGGACATAAAATATCTGGTGCATTTGGTTCATTTATCTCAGTTTGTAATTTAAACTCTTTAGTACACCTACAAAAATAATGATGATAATACTTTGTGTTTGTTTTATTTTCAACCGATAAAACCCAGCTATTCTTATTTTTATACTTAGGTAACATTAGTAATCATTTGTTTATCTATTTGATAAAGAATGGTGAATAATGCTAGCAGGAAGAGAGATATTTACAATTTTATTTCCACTTTCTGATTTTACATTACATTCTGCACTATAGTAATCAATATTTACAATTTCAATTAAACTTTTACCCAAGTGCAATTTCAAAAAAGAATCTATTTCTTTTTTTGAACTTGGTTTTATAGTGAATTTATCTATTTCAATAATCCCATTAGTACTTTTAATAATTAAATCTTTCATTTTTTTTTCACTCCTCATATTTTATATAAGAAGTATATTTAGATATATTGACAGCTTTATGTCTGTTTTAATTAGTTAATCATTTTCATATATTTTTTTGGTACTTTAGATTTCAGTTTTTTTAGTGCTTATGTTTATAGTTGTATAACTTTTTCCCTTGTTATAGCCATTAATTATAAACACTCTTTAAGATTTTTTTATAGATGATTTTTGAAGATATTTGAAATGCTTCTTTTATTCCTAGCGATTTTGAATTATTGTGTTTTAATAAATCATCATTATTTAATATGGTTATATTGTTATTAACAGCTTGGATATTTTTTAAAGCCTTTTGTGCAATAGAATTCCTTGTTTTTCCCTCGAAACTAAATGGCATTATGACAAATACAAATACTTCTTTATCTAGTGTATTTAGATATTCTACGATTTCAGCTGTAGCACCACTCCCAACACCACCACCAAGAGATGCCACTATATACAGCTCTTGAAATGAAGTACTGAGTTTATAAAGCTGTTTTTTATTAATATTATCCACTAACTTCATACCACATTCTGATATACCACCACAACCTAATCCCTTTTTTTTATCATAACCCAATAAGATTTTATTTTGTGAATTTTTTGTGCGTAGTGCTTGTAAATCACTATTGATATGTATAAATGTATGCCAAGGATCTATACTTGAAATACCTTCTATAATATTACAGCCACCACCTCCAATTCCAATAAAACACAATTTATCTAATTTACAAGAAGTATAATATTGATCTAATTTTTTTTCTAAATTTTCAATAAGAACTAAATGCTGTTGTTGCATTTTTTGTATAGTTTCATCTGCTGTCTCTTGTAATTTATTTTTAGTTTTTTTAATTATGGCGTAACTACTAAAAATAATAATTGTGATAAGAATACTAATCATATATAAAATTATTGCTGTATTCATGATGCTAAAAACCCCATAACATTCTCGCTAGATACATTTTTAACAGCTATCTCATCTTCAAGCCTTTGAATAAAGTCTTTGACATCTGTAATAGGTCTAAATCTATTTTGTCTAGTAACAGCGGCAAAGTCCCCAGGAGTTAAATATCTTAGACTCTCAACAGCTCTTTTAAAAGATAAAGATGGTTTTGCTAACTTCAAATCTTTACAGTAAGACAAAAACATATTCCAAGATTGTTCAGCTTTCAAGAAGTCAAATTCTAACTTCAAATCAAATCTTCTTAAACTGGCTTTATCAAGATTATCCATTAAGTTTGTAGTTGCGATAAAAATACCATCAAAGTTTTCCATCTGAACCAACATCTCATTTACTTGTGTTACTTCCCAGCTTTGATTTGCTTGTGTTCTATCGGCTAAGAAACTATCAACTTCATCAAATACCAACACAGCTTTTGCTTCTCTTGCTTCTTCAAATGCGTCTGCTATATTTTTTTCAGTTCCACCAACCCACATACTTATTAAATCACTACCTTTTTTAAGCAACAATGGTTTATTTAGTGTTTCAGCTATATATCTACCAAATACACTTTTACCAGTTCCAGCAGCTCCATATAAACAGAGTCTTGCATTTTGATGTTCTTTTATCCCTTGTGTTAATAGTTCTAAATCCGTAGTTGTATTGATAAATTTAGGGTCATACACATTTGGCAACAGAGTTACTATTTTTTCTTTTATCTCCTTATAACCTTGAGCTTTTAGTGTGTTGTTGAGAACTTGTGTAAAGGCTTTTGATTTATCATCTGTATCTATACTACTTACTACTTTAGTAGCACGAGTAATAAGAGCTGGAGCTATATTTTCATTTTCTGCCAAAACTTTTATACTTTGTTCATCAAGTAAATTATTTGAGTAAGTCTTTATAATTTCTGCTCTTTTAGATTTACTTGGTATCGGCACTTCTATACTAAAATCAAATCTTCTTACTATTGCATTGTCAATACGGTAGATGTTATTTGTAATCCAAATAGTTGGTATAGTATTACTCTCAAGTATACGATTAAGCCATGCTTTATTCTCTTGTCTTTTAGGAGCAAAAGGGCTTTCATCGCTATCAAATATATCTTCTGCCTCATCATACATCAGCAGTGTTTTTTCACTAAAAAGTAAAGACTGTGCGACTTTAAATGCTTTGAGTCTTTGCCATCCATCTATGGACTCATCATCTTCATCGGCATAGCTTATCTCAAAGAGTTTTGTATTTAAAGTTTGAGAGAGTGTTTTTGCTAGTTCTGTCTTTCCTGTCCCTGGTAGTCCATAAAGAAGTATATTTACCCCTTTTTGTTTAGACTCAATTGCATTTTTTAGATATGGTAGAACAATCTTTATATCTTTAGATATATGCTCATAGTCTTTAAGTTTTAGGGAGCTTGTATTGCAAGGTCTTACAGAATCTTTTATCATTTGGCTTACATCTTCATCGAGATTTAACATATCGTCTGCAAAACTATCATTGATAATACGAATTTTTGAGTCTAAAGAGAAAGTGTTGTTTTTCTCTATTGTTACTATAGAAGATTTACTAAATTTTGAGTTAGATTCAAATGCTTTATTTATTGCTAATAGAGGCAGATCTAAAATAGTACAGAGTGCCTTTTTTGCTTGAGTAGTATTTAGATTGTTACCTAGAAGATCAGCTGCATCTTCTAAAATATCATATTGATTTATCAGCACAACAAACTCTAAAATAGATTCCTCTACACTATTGAGCTTCATTAATGTAGAGATCTGGTGTATATTTTTACGAAGGATTTTAGAAGTAGAAAATCTTTTTCTATTTTCAAGTTTTTGATGGTTTTTTTTAAGAATTTCCAACACTTCACTGCGTTTAAACTCATCCCTGTCCATATCGACATATTTTCCAACTTCAAGAAAATATGCCAAGGAGTCTCTATGAAAACAATTATCTTTATCTATGAATTCTCTTGCACCGCCAAGTTTAAAAATGATTCGCAGTGTCCATAACGATATTTTATCTATAAACTCACTATCAACAAGTTGTGTTTTGTCAAACTCATCTAGGTTGGTTTTTCTTCTTTGTCTTCTTTTCATCTCTAACTCCTCTAAATTTATAGAAGGAGTATAAGATTAAGAATTGACAGCTTCATGTCTGGGTATTGATTAGATACTATAAGTTTTAGAAAAATTCAATTTTTTATTTATGCTATATACAATTATTATAATTACAATATGAAAGTATAAACTCAAACTTAATCTTGTATTTTTAACCGATTTAAATTATCAATCAATGTACTTCTCTTCACTCCAAATGTTCTACATGCTGCTGCTTTATTTATACCATCATCGAGTACTTTTTTTATTATCATAAGTTGTAACCATTCAGCACCCAAAAACCCAAACGGTATAAAAATTGCTTAAAAGCTATATTATGACAGAACAAGAAGCTATAGAATTTTGTAAAAACGGTTACAAATCAACAAAGGTACAAAAGCGGACATAGGATTTTATTTTTTAGTTTTCAATCCATGTTTCAAAAACCAGTTATGAAGATTAGCTTCTATAGTATTATACCGATTAGCAATAAATTTTTGAGTTGAACCATTTGCTAAGAGTGATTCAATTTTTGGTTTGAATTTATCCAATTTACTTGTTCCAGTACCCTTTGGTCTTCCTAATTTAACACCTTGTGCTTTTTTAGCTCTTAATAATGCCTCTGTTGTTCGAGATGAAATGAGTTCTCTTTCAATTTCTGATACCATTGCAAAAACCATAGCGATTATTTTACTTTGCATTGATTCATTAAGATACCAATCTCCTTTAACTGAATATAAAGAGAGCTTCTTTTCAGAAATTATAGATAATATTTCCATAATCTCTAGCATACTTCTACCAAGTCTGGAGAGTTCACTAACAATAATAACATCAGCACTTTGAGCATCATTAATAATAGTCGGATAAGAAGTCAGCCTCACACAACCAACTCCTCTCCTCGTATAATAAATTTATCAATAGCCCCTATGTGAGTGAAGATATGTATCAAAGCATTAAATCGCTCTATAGACATAAAAATAATCTACTTGAAGAAATGAAAAAACATAAAAGACAAATCTCTACTCTTTTAGCAGTTGTCTTTCCAGAGATGGAGCAAGTGATAAAAGATCCATTCAATGTTACTGGTTTAGCATTACTTGAAAAATATCCAACTTCAAAGCATTATCATCATGCTAACGTAGAAAGAATCCTTAAAACCTTTCGAGGTATAAAGGGTAATAACTTCAATGAGCAAAAGGCTGGGAAGCTTTTAGAACTAGCTCGTCACTCTGTCTATCAGGGTAATGGTGTAGATGAGAGAGCCTATGTGATTAAATCTCATATCAGAGTTATTAAGCTTCTTCAAGAAGAGCTTAAAGAGCTTGAGATGTTAAAACTTTTTAATGAGCAAGTCTCACTTGAGAAAGATGAAGAGCAAGAGATTATGGATATTATCGATAATCTTAGAACCATTCCAGGGGTGAGTGATAAAACCATCTTTGCACTTATTAGTGAGTGTGGAGATTTATCAAGATTTAAAAACAACTCACATCTTATTGGGTATCTTGGTCTCTATCCTACATTAGAGCAATCAGGCAATAAGCTTACTTATGGACCTATTGCAAAGCGTGGTGCCAAACTGGCTAAGAAAGCTCTTTATCAAGCTGCTATTGCTGCCATACGGCATAATAAAGAACTCAATAAACTCTTTAGAGACAAGGTCTCTCAAGGTCGTGCCAAAAAAGAAGCTGTTGTTATTGTTGCAAGGAAACTTGCTCACATCA
>Ga0256837_1002528_pt1 | contig 11263 bp, 10 predicted proteins | sample 4562384metaG_FD_185976 | JGI IMG/M metagenome (GOLD analysis project Ga0256837, IMG submission 185976) | Hydrothermal vent microbial communities from Guaymas Basin, Mexico - 4561-384 | ecosystem: Environmental > Aquatic > Marine > Hydrothermal vents | place: Mexico: Guaymas Basin | collected... | reverse complement strand
GATGCATAAGCCCATATATTTAACTCTAACTCTTTTTCTATAAGTAAATCTACTATCTTCATATAGTGTCTCTCATCTAGTACAAACATCTCATCAATTATTTTGATATTTTTTATACCATATTTTTGATTTAGTAGTTCTATCTCTTGAACAACTAATTCAGGACTTCTGTATCTGATACTATTTCCACCAAAAGGAGTATTTATACAACAAAATGTACATTTATAAGGACAACCAAGAGATGTATATATTGCACCATAAGGCTCTCTATTTTCTATATCATCAAAGCAGTGCCAATTATGGGCTCTATATTTATCCATAGGAAGTAAATCCCAAGATGCTATTGGAAGGTATTTATCCAAGTTATCTATCAGTTTTGGTTTTGGATTATTTCTGATACTATTATCTTCATAATACCAAAGCCCACTTACTTTTGATAAGTCATTATTACTCTTTAAACACTCAAGCAACTCTTTTAAAGGTATTTGCTCTTCACCCTCTATTATAAAATCAGCATTTTCTTCTATAAGTGTTCTTTTGGGAAGTGCTGATGGATGAAGCCCACCCATCACTACTTTAGTTTCAGTAGTATCTTTTACTGCTGTTACAATTTGTCCAGATATAGTCATATTTTGAGTAGATGCTGATGGCTGATTTCCATATATTATTACTGCTACTAATATAGGATTTAACTCTTTTACTTTTTTAGCTGTTTCCTCAGGAGATATATTTAAGGCATTTGCATCAAGTATAGCTACACTAAAACCTTCATTTCTAAGATATGAAGCATAAGATGCTATTTGAAAGGGTGGCTCAATAGCAGTTAAATCTTTGCCAAGATCTTGAAATACAGCTTTTCTGTCCCCAGGATTTATAAATAGTATATCTAACATTTTAAAACCTTCTTTATCTCTTTTGCTATATCTTTTACACCTATACCATTTTCTTCATGAACAAATTCTCTACTTCCTATCTCAAAAGTATATTTTTTTTCAAATCCTAAATTAACTATTTTTTTATCTTTAAAGTTAAAATTTATTTGAGCATCTAATCCACCACAACTCTTAAATGCTTCTTCTATTGTTATTATACTGCTTATATCTTTTAAAGCATTTTTTAGTTTGCTTTTATCATAACTATTTATAAAATATAAATCAATAAGCATAATATCAAATTCTTTTACTATAGCCATAGATTTTTGACTCATATACCCTGTAGAGATAATAGCTAATTTTTTACCGTTTTTTAATATTCTAAAACCATTATCAAAATCTTTTATATCTTCTTCTAAAGCTATCATAGGTTTAGCATCAAATCTTATATATTTGGGCTTTTTTAGAGCTATTGTTCTATCAACATAAGCTTGGGCAAGATTATAATCACTTGGAGAAAATACTTCCATATTTGGTAATGTACCCATAATAGATAAATCTTCTAAACAATGATGAGTAGGTCCACTCATAGCATAGCTAACTCCAGCTCCTACTCCTATAAAGTTAATATTCATAGGTCGTACATGTGAAAGAACTGATACATTTACTCTTATTTGTTCATAACATCTCATTGTTATAAATGGAGCTATTGCATAAGCGTAAACTATAAAACCTTCTAAGGCAAGACCAGTTGCTACATTTACAAGATTTTGCTCTGCAATTCCTACATTTATAAATCTATCAGGGTAATCTTCTCTTATTTTATCTAATATTGGAGCACCAAAATCAGCTGCAACAAAAAATATACTCTTATCGCTTTTCATTTTCTCGTATAAAGAAGTTAAAAAAGTATCTCTCATAGCATTAATCTGCATTTTGAATCTCCTGGATTAAATTGTCTATATCATCTGCTTTAACCGAAAGGATATGACTTAAAGAGTGTGTTTCTAAAAATGGAACACCTTTTCCTTTTATCGTATTTACTATTACTACTTTTGGTTTATTGTCTCTATCATTGATAGCTTCTTTTAATGTATTTGATACCTCTTTTACATCATGACCATTAATTACTTCATAAACTTTCCAATTAAATGCTTTAAACTTATCATTTAATGAATTTAAATTTATAATATTTTTACTAAAATCAAGCATAGAAACTTTGTTATAATCTACAATTAGAGTAAAGTTATCAAGATGGTGCTGAGGAGCAAACATAATTGCTTCCCAATTTGAACCCTCATTAAGTTCACCATCACCTGTAAGAACTACTACATTTTGTTCTTTCTGTTTAGTTTTCAAGGCAACCGCAATTCCACAACCTACACCTAAACCATGACCTAAAGAACCATTAACAGTTTCATATCCAGGAATTATTGGATCTGGAATACCCCCTAAAAATGAACCATTAGTACAAACATTATCTATCTCTTTTTTATCAAAAAAACCTACATCTGCTAAAAGTGGGTACATAGATATAGAACCATGTCCTTTAGATATAATAAATCTATCTCTATTTTTATCTCTTGGATCTTTTGGATTAAAAGTTAAAATATTTCCATAGTATAACGATACAAATATTTCAATAGGAGATAGAGAAGAAGCAACTCTTGTTTCGGGTGCTAATTTGTGAATTCTTAATGTCTCACATCTTATAAACTTTGATTTCTCATTTAATAATTTTATATTATTCATAATTTTCCTTATACCATTGATAAGTCATTTTTAAACCATCTTCAAAAGTTACATTTGGTTTCCAACCTAGACTTAAAAACTTACTACTATCAAGAAGTTTTTTCATAGTACCATCTGGTTTTGAAGTATCCCATTTTATCTTATCTTTATATCCAACTACTTTAGATATAGCATCTGCTAATTCATTTATAGAAAAATCTCTTCCTGAGCCTAGGTTATAGTGGGTATTTTCTAGCTTTTTAGCATTTTGCATTAAAAAAATTGATGCACTTGCTACATCTTCACTATATATAAACTCTCTTCTTGGATCTCCACTACCCCACAAAGTTAATTCTTTTTGATTTTCTTTTTTTGCCGTATCTATTTTTCTAATAAGTGCTGAAAATACATGAGAGTTTTCTAAATCAAAATTATCATTTGGTCCATATATAGAGTTTGGTATAACACAAATAAATTTATTTGTATTATATTGAGTATTATATGATTTACATCCTATTATACCAGCTATTTTTGCAGCAGCATATCCCATACTTGTCTCTTCTATAGCACCTGTTAGCCAGTATTCTTCTTTCATAGGTTGAGGGCAAACTTTTGGATAAGTACAAGATGAACCATAAAATATTACATTCTTTACTTCATATTTATTTGCAGCTTCAAAAATATTATCTTGAATCATTAAATTTTCATGTAAATATGAAGCTGGATTTGTTTTATTTCCAATAATACCACCAACTTTACCAGCACATAAAAATATATACTCTATCTTTTGTTCTTTAAAAAACTTTTCTACTGCACTCTTATTAGTTAATTCAAGTTCTTTATGACTTTTTGTTATTAAATTATTATACCCACTTTCTTGAAGTACTTTTAATATCGCACTTCCAAGTAAGCCAGTATGACCAGCAACATAAATATTTGAATCTTTATTAAACATTTGCAAACTTACTATTATTTATAATAGTATAACCTTTTATAAGTTCTTTTATCCCCATATCAAGACTAAATTGTGGTTTAAATCCTGTTGCCTCAATCTTTTCATTTGAAACTATATAGTTTCTTTGATCAGGATCCTTTCCAATTTGGGCTTCCATAATAGTAAAATTTGGAACTTGTTTTTTTATAATATCACAAAGTTCTAGCTTAGAAAGGTTAGCATCCGAAAGTCCTACATTAAAAGCATTTCCTTTCATCTTATCAAAGTTTTCAATACCATGGATAAATGCTCTTGCTACATCTCTAATATGAATATAATTTCTTTTAAAATGCCCTTCAAATATCACTATAAAACCATCATTTATAGCTCTATATGTAAAATCATTCACAAGTAAATCAAGTCTCATTCTTGGACTCATTCCAAATACTGTTGCTAATCTAAAGCTAATAGAATTTTCTCTTTGAAGTATTATCTCTTCTGCTTCAACTTTTGTTTTACCATAAGTTGATATTGGATTTAGTGGTGTTTCTTCTGTACAATAAATACCATCTTGACCTACACCATACCCACTATTTGTTATAGGCATAAGAACTCTTTGCTCTTTTGATAAAATATCACTTAAAGTCTGTATTGCATCCCTATTTATTGTAAAGGTACCTATTTCGTCTCTATTACATAAAGGAGCTCCTACAAGTGCTGCTAAAGGGATAATTACATCTTTATCTTTTACTAACTCTTTTAAAAAAGCCTTATTTCTAATATCACCTTTTACTACATTAAACTTATCCATAAAACAAACTTCACTAAGTGAAGTTTGTCCAAACATAAAAGTATCTACAACAGTAACTTTATGACCAAGTTTTAATAACTCTGGAACCATTACTGAACCTAAGTAACCAGCTCCTCCTGTAACTAATATGTTTAAACTCATTTTTTAACTCCTTTAAGTGGCTTTAATGTATTGTATAACAAATCTATCTCTTTTGTTAAATCAATAGGAGCATTACCTACAAAAAAACCATTATTATGTGCATAAGATGCATTAGATGATTTTGTAACTTCATAATCAAAATATTTAATCACATCATGTTCTAAAAAGTTTCCACCTGTGATGATTCTATATCCTATTTTGGCTTCTTGCAATGTTTTAAATACTACTTCTCTATTTAAACCACTATCTGGATGAATTATCATAGTAAAACTAAACCAAGAACTTTCTCCTATCTCTTTTTGAATAATAAATCTTTTATCATTTTTAAACTTACTTTGAAAATAAGTTGCATTTTTTCTTCTTTGCTCTATCATATATGGAAGTTTTTTAATCTGTTGTAATCCTAAAGCACCCTGAAGTTCCCCTGGTCTTACATTGTATCCAGGTAGTATAAATCTATATGCTTCAAAAAAATCATCATCTTTTTTCTCATATATTGGACTATTTTCATCTTGATCTCTTGTCCATCCATGATTTCTAAGTGATTTACATAAACTATATATCTCAAAATCATCTGTTAGAATTAGACCACCTTCCATGGTAGATATATGATGTGAAAAAAATGTAGAATAGGTATTTATAAGTCCACTTGTACCTGTAAATTTACCATTATATTTTGCACCCATTGATTCACAGTTGTCATCAAATAGTATTATATTATTATCTTTACTAATTTTTTCAATCTCATCATAATAATTTGGATTGCCAAGAACTGAAACAGTTACTATCATCTTGGTATTTGGTGTTACTGCTTTTTTCAGTTCATCTATATCATAATTTAGTGTTTCAAGTTCTATGTCTACAAATTTTAATTTTAATCCATATTGTTGTAAAGGATAATAAGTGGTTGCCCAAGATACACAAGGTACAATAACTTCATCACCTTTTTTTAAAGCATTTTCTTTTTTATAAAATAACGATGCAATAGCAACAAGATTTGCAGAACTACCAGAGTTGACCATAATAGCATAATTCATACCAAAATATGATGCAAATTCTTTTTCAAATTGTTTAACATTCTTTCCCATACTAAACATATCAGACTCTATCACATTGTACATAGCATTTTTTTCTTGCTCATCAAAAGTTGAATAAGCCAATTCATAATTCATATTTTATTTCTCCTCTAGGTTTGGTTCATAAACAACTATTTTTGATCCTTCAAAATCAAAATTAAATGGTATATGAAGATAATTTTTTAAAGCTTCTTTTACTTTTTTTTGATTATGTTTTTCAACATAAAAAGCCATAAAGCCACCACCTCCAGCTCCAAGTAATTTCCCACCCAATGCACCTGCATTAAGTGCTTTTTTATACATATCATCAATCTGTGGATTTGTAACTTTACTAGATAATGATTTTTTCAATTCCCAAGTATGATTTAATAGTTCTCCAAATTCATTCAAATCTTTATTAGATGTTAAAATATTATTTGCTTCATCTACTAAATCTTTCATACGATTTAAATTTGGTATATTTATAGATGTTTTTTTTATCTGTTCTGCTACAATATCTGATGCTGTTCTTGATAAGCCACTAAAAAATAACATTATATTATTTTGAAACTCCAACATTCTTTGTTGTTTTAATATAATTGGCTCTACACTAATTTTACCATTTTGCAAAAAATTTATAATATTAAGTCCACCATAAGCTGCAAATGTTTGATCTTGACTACCAACATTTTCTTTTATAATATTTTGTTCTATATGTATAGCTTGTTCTGTCAACTGAGCTTTTGAACTCATCTTGCCATTTAATGCGTTTATACTGTTTATAAGTCCTACTGTAAATGCTGAACTACTTCCCATACCACTTCGAGCTGGAATATCACCATCGTGATGGATTGATATTCCATAATCAATATTAAAATATTTTAATGTTTCTCTTACAGATGGATGTTGTATTTGAGATATTGTATTGACATTTTCTTGTTTAGAATATACAATTCTATGTTTATGTTCAAAAAATGGCGGTAGTTTTCTAATATTAATATATGAATATTTATCTATAGCAACACCAAGAGTTTTTCCTCCAAATTCATTATAATACTCTGGATAATCTGTACCTCCACCAAAAAAGGATATACGATGTGGTGTTCTTGATAATATCAAAACATCTCCTTAAAATCTATTTTTGCTTTTTCATAATCAGATGGTATTCCTATATCAATAAAATATGAATCATTTGATATATATGCATATGCTTTTAAATATGATAAATTAGTTTCTAAAAACTTTTCAAAAGAAAAGTTAGTTGTTTTTAGTCTATCAAATATTTGCTTATTTATTATATAAACTCCACAATTTATATATCCTTTTCTTATAAATTTCTTTTCTTGAAACTCTTTAATACAATTATTTTCTACTTTTATAGAACCATATCTATCAAAATCTCTTAACTCTTTTAGTGCAATTACAATATTAAAATCTTTATTTGTATTGAAAATGTAAAAGTCATTTAAATTAATATCAAAAAAAGTATCTCCGTTTATAACTAAAACACCATCATCTTTTTGTACTAAATTTAAAGCTTGTTTAATAGCACCACCCGTTCCAAGTGGCGTATCTTCACAAGAATATTGTATATTTATAGTTTTATATTTATCTTGAAAATAGTTTTTGATTATCTCTTGCTTATAGCCTACACTCAATATTACATTTGTAATATTATACTTTGATAAGTATTGAAATATATATTCTAAAAATGGTTTCCCATTTATATCTGCCATTGGTTTTGGTACATCGTTAACTACACTTTGTAGTCTTGTACCAAATCCACCTGCTAAAATAATTGCTGTCATTTTATATTCACCTTTTTAATACCTTCTACCACATATTTTGCAAAAGCAAAACTACATGTAAATGCAGGACTTACTGCATTTAATACATGAATGCTATTTTCACCATATTCTACTATAAAATCTTGTACTAATTCATTTGTATTTGTATTTAGAAGCTGTGATCTTATTCCTGCTGGAATTGGCTTAAAATCATCTCCAATATTATATACCATATTTTTAGCTTTTTTAATAAATACAGATTTTACAAAATTTTTCATTTCACTTACTGCTAAATTTCTAAAGTTAAAAGAATTTAGAATAAACAATTTTGCTTCATAATATAATATCTCGATAACTTCATTTAAATTAAAATTCTCTAGACCTTTATAATTTTCTCTCCAAAAAGCTGGAATAGCAGTAGGTCCTATTTTAATACTACCATCTACAGTAATAGTATAATGAATACCAAGGAATGGGTTGTTTAAATTTGGTACAGGATAAATATTTTTTTTAATAGCTGTTTTATCATCTATATATTTTAAATAAATACCTTTAAATGGTAGCATAGTATAATTTTTTGCCAATCCAAAGTTCTGTGCTATCTTATCGGCATATGCTCCTGCACAGTTTATTAAATAATCATATTTTATATCTATATCTTTAAAATTAGTATTAAAATAAAATACAATGCCTAACTTTTCTAATACATCTTTTAACTTAAAGCATACTTCAATTGGATCTACAGATGCTGTTGTAGGAGAATAAAGAGCTTTTTTATATGTTTTTATATTTGAATCTATAATTTTTAATTCATCTTCACTTATTATTTTAGTATCAACACCATTTATTTCTGCTCTTTTTTGTAGCTCATACAAACCTTTTAATTCTACTTCATCATTTGCAACAACAACTTTTTTTGTTTCATTTACAAATATATTATTATTTTTACAAAATTGTCTCATTAGTTTATTTCCATCAACTGTAAGCTTTGCTTTTAAGCTATCGGCACTATAATAAAAACCTGCATGTAATACTCCACTATTTCTTCCACTTGCATGTTTTGCTACTGTATCTTCTTTATCTATTATTGCAATAGTTATATTTTTATGCTGCTTTTTTAATTCATATGCTATTGTCATTCCAATAATACCAGCACCTATAATTAAATAATCATATTTCATAATTGATATTCTTTATAAAATAATTTATTTAAAATATGTAAAACATTTAAATCATTTTGATTATTTTTTATATACTTATACAATTTTACAATATAATATGCATATTTATAATAATTTACAAGTTGTATAGCATCTTGTATATTTTTAGAGTAGATATATCGTTTTATGATCCAAAATATTTTAAATAAATCTTGGGTAAATAAAAACTTATCATCTAATAAGATATTATTTATTTTGTAAACTTCATTATTATCTAAAATATTAAAAATATTTATTATATCATGTGAAAAATCTATAGTATTATCTATAGTAGTATTATTCGGTACTAAATTAATTAAAGAGGATGAAAATATATTTTTTAAAATAATATTATTTTTATAATAACTTTTTATTATATATGTAGGTATATCTAAAGTTTTATAAAAGTCATTCATTATAGGAATATTTGGAATAATAACCAATTCTGCTAATTGAGCATAATATCTATCGATATATTCAAATGAATTATGACTATCATTGAAGATGAATATATATTTCAAATTATATTTTTTCTTTAGCATATTCAATTTTTTTATATCTAATGAACTATCACAATCTGAAAAAGATATAAAAATAATGTTTATATTATTTTTAATAATTTGATTCTTTAGATATTCATAAATGCTAGAATAGCCATATTGATCTATATATTTTATGTAATTTATTTTAAAAAAATAATTTGACATACTGCTAAAATGCAGATCTATATTATTATCTTTTGAATCTAAATATAAAATATTGTGAATCATTTTTTTAACCTTTTATATCTTCTATATGCATATAAATATTGCATTTTAAGATGATACCAAATTGTTTTTATATCAAATATATGATATTTAAAGAAGATATTTATCTCATATTTTAACTTTTTAATATTTCCTTTAAATAAAAAATTAAAAAAGAATAAAAAATGATAAGATGTATAATCTCTAATAAAATTTTTATCAATAAATAATTTATCAATTACTTTTGATTTATATTTTAATTTTGGTAATATTTTAGAAAATCTATTTTTAGCATCAAATTCTAATGATTGTTTATAAAGTTCATTTGTTATTTGTTCTTTTTCTTCAATATTTTCTAAATAATACTTTATCTTTTTTAAAAGGTCTTTTTTATCTTTAAAAATAATTCTGTCATCATCAAATAATTTTCTACTACCTTCCCCTTCTTGAGTTAAACAAAATGAATTTGTAAGAAAAATCTCTATTAATCTACCTTTTGCTTGTTGTATTCTTGAATTAATTTTAGTCCCTATTGAAAAATTAGTGTTTGTATTAAAGTCAAACCCTTCACTTAGTGCACTATCTGTAAAATTTAAATTTATTTTAGATGAATTTATTATCTCAATCATTTTTTTATGATCAACAAATCCATTTTCACTTCCTGGTCCATAAGTTTGAAGATTAATACCATTTTGTTTTAAATAGTTTATAATCTCTTTTCTATCAGCCTTATTTACATTGCCAATAAAAGAAACATCATATATTTTTGGTATATCCAAATTGTTAAACATCGATTTATTATATATACTATATAAAGTTATAGCATCTAAATTATAATATTTATATATATAATTATTTGGTAAAACTGTAAATGGCAAAATATAATCTGCTATTTGATTATAGTAACGATCTCTATTTTCAAAAAAAGTTTCAGGATCTTGAGATGTGTTTATTATACATAATTTATATTTATTTTTTATATATTTTAAAAAATTTAAATCAAATGTAAAATCTTCAGCTGCAAATCCTATAAATAGATATTTTATATTTTTGTTTTCAATAATTTTTTCAATAATATCTTCAAATCTTTTTTTACCATTTTCAAAATATAAGTCATAATAATCATAAGAAACAAAATTAGCTATATGTGATTTTAATCCATATTTATATGCATCCCAAATACTATATGTATCTGGGCGTGAATTAATATTTCCATTACTAAATCTTGATAAGAATAATACATTATCAATCATCCATAATAACCTTTATTTTATTGTTAATATTATCTAATATCTCAGAGTTATTTTGAATATTTTTAAAAAAAATAATAGTTATCTGTGTATTTAAATAATTCTCAACTTTATATCCATTATCTATTAAATCAAATCTAAATATTATGCTATCTTTAATCTTATCATCTATAACCAAACCTTGGTATATTCCATTTTGCTTTGGCATTACCACATGTCTTATTATAAAATCATTTTTTGTAATTTTAAATTCATTAGTAATAGTATCACCAATATAGGCTTTTATAACATCTTGAGAATACTTTATACCATGTGACATTTCTATTAGATATGGGTAAAAATCCCCTGGTATTCGTCTTGTAACATCTATAATATATGGCAAATTATCTTTTATAATTACTTGTAAATGAAACATACCATCAATAAGATTTAGTTTTTTTGAGATTTTTTCTATATCTTTTATTAATCTTTGTTCCACTTTAGTATCCAATTTTATAGGATATGCTGTAGTTATTAGATATGGATTTAGATATGTATCATCTGCTCCACTAAAAGCATAAACTATTTTTTTATCTTGTATAAATACACTATAAGCGATAAGTTTACCCTCTATATATTCTTCAAGAAAAATATCATCTGATACTTTTAATGCTTCTTTTAATGAGGTGTTAAATTCATTGATATTATACACAATATCAACACCTCTACCACCAGATAAATTAGTTGGCTTTATTACT
>Ga0256837_1002527_pt1 | contig 11266 bp, 15 predicted proteins | sample 4562384metaG_FD_185976 | JGI IMG/M metagenome (GOLD analysis project Ga0256837, IMG submission 185976) | Hydrothermal vent microbial communities from Guaymas Basin, Mexico - 4561-384 | ecosystem: Environmental > Aquatic > Marine > Hydrothermal vents | place: Mexico: Guaymas Basin | collected... | reverse complement strand
AATTGTAGTTGGTAACAAAAATGGTACTATCGGTTATGGTGTTGGTAAAGCTAAAGAGGTTCCAGATGCTATTCGTAAAGCAGTTGATAACGCTTTTAAAAACTTAACTACTGTTAAGATTAAAGGTTCTACAATCGCTCACGATATTGAGCATAAGTATAACGCTTCTCGCGTTCTTCTTAAGCCAGCATCTGAAGGTACAGGTGTTATCGCTGGTGGAGCTGCTCGTCCAGTTCTTGAGCTTGCAGGGATTCAAGATATCCTTACAAAGTCAATCGGTTCTAACAACCCTAACACACTAGTGCGCGCAACTGTTGAAGCACTTGGTAGATTAAAAGGATAATTTGATGGGTATTGAAAATTTAACACCTTCTGAAGGTTCTACTTCTAATCGTAAACGTGTTGGACGTGGACAAGGTTCTGGTACTGGTAAGACTGCAGCTCGTGGTCAAAAAGGTCAAAAATCTCGTTCAGGTTATAAAAGAAAACGTAACTTTGAGGGTGGTCAACAACCACTTGCAAAACGTATGCCTAAAATAGGATTTACTTCTCGTTTAGTAAAACCATATGTAATTAATGTTACTAAAATCAAAGCTGTTGCAGAACTCTCTGAGATCACTATCGAGTCAATTCGTGGTGTTCACAAGATGGGTGCAGCAGTTTCTAAAGTTAAATTAGTAGGAGCTGGTGCGAAAGAATTAGCTGCGAAAATTAAAGACGAAAACGTTACTACTACAGGTAACTAATAATTATGAATAAAAATCTAGTTAATAAGATACTTATTACTATCGGGTTTTTATTTATCTACCGCCTACTGGCTTATGTGCCAGTTCCGGGCGTAGATACGGCAGTTATTGCCTCTTTCTTCGACTCACATCAATCAGATGCTCTTGGACTTATGAATATGTTTAGTGGAAACGCTATCCAAAGACTCTCAATTATTTCACTTGGTATTATGCCTTACATCACTGCTTCAATTATTATGGAGCTTTTAGCTGCAACATTTCCTACTTTAGGTCAGATGAAAAAAGAGCGTGATGGTATGGTTAAGTATATGCAAATTATTCGTTATGCGACTATTGTAATTACTATAATTCAGGCGATTGGTGTTAGTGTTGGGCTTCAAAGTCTTACTGGTCCTAGTGGTAATAGTGCTATTTTAGCTGATCATGACACATTTATTATTCTTTCTGCTATCTCAATGCTTGCAGGAACTATGCTTCTTATGTGGATTGGTGAGCAGATTACTCAGAGTGGTATTGGTAACGGTATCTCTTTAATTATCTTTGCGGGAATTGTATCTGCTATTCCATCAGCTATTGGTCAAACAGTAACTATGGTAAATACGGGTGCTATGAGTTTTATTACAGTAATTGCTATTTTAGTACTGATCTTAGCAACCGTAGGAATTATCATATATGTTGAGCTTGGTGAACGCCGTGTTCCAATTACATATGCGAAAAAGACTATGATGCAAAATCAAGATAAACGTGTAATGAACTACATTCCTATTAAAGTGAACCTTGCTGGTGTTATTCCAGTTATCTTTGCTTCTGCAATTTTAATGTTCCCAATGACAGTTCTCTCTAGTAGTACAAATCCTACTATTGTGGCTATTGCAGATTATCTGAATCCAAATAGTTATTTCTTTAACTTTTTGACTTTTATGTTTGTAATTTTCTTTGCATTCTTTTATGCATCGATCACTTTTAATGCAAAAGATATTGCAGATAATCTTAAACGCCAAGGTGGATTTATTCCTGGTATTCGTACTGGTAATGCTACTAAGGATTTCTTAAATGATACAGCGAGTAGACTTACATTTACTGGTGCTCTTTACTTAGGGTTAGTTGCTACTCTTCCTTTTATGATTATAAAAGGTATGGGTGTTCCATTTTTCTTTGGTGGTACTGCGGTTCTAATCGTTGTTCAAGTTGCACTTGATACAATGAGAAAAGTTGAAGCTCAGATCTATATGAGTAAATATGAAACACTAAGTGCGGTCGGTCTTTAACGATGGCGATTGCGCTTAGAAAACCTCAAGAGATTGAAAAACTTCGTGCTGCTAACAAAATTGTTGGCGGTGCACTCGAACTTCTTCGAACAAACACAAAAGTTGGTATGACTTTGAAAGAGCTTGATGCTATGGCAGAGGATTATATTCGCTCCCATGGTGCAAGACCCTCTTTTAAAGGTTTATATGGCTTTCCTAATGCTGTTTGTACATCACTTAACCAAGTTATTATTCATGGTATTCCTACTGACTACAAGCTCCAAGATGGAGATGTTATTGGTTTTGATATTGGGACTGAGCTTGATGGTTGGTTTGGTGATGCTGCTATTACGATGCCGGTTGGTAGTGTAAGTGTAGAAGATGAAGCTCTCATCGCATGTTCTAAAGATACTCTTTATCATGCTATTTCTAATATAAAACAGGGTATGCGTTTTAAAGAACTCTCCTATTTAATGGAGCAGTTTATTTTAGATGCTGGTTTTATACCACTCAAGAATTTTTGTGGTCATGGTATAGGTAAAAAACCTCATGAAGAACCTGAAATTCCTAACTATCTTGAAGGTAAAAATGCGAAAGCAGGACCGAAGATAAAAAATGGAATGGTTTTTTGTTTAGAACCTATGATATGTCAAAAAGATTCTACTCCAATTATTTTAGAAAATAAGTGGGATGTTGTTAGTGCCGATGGTTTACGCGGTTCACACTATGAGCATACTGTTGCAGTTATCAACGGTAAAGCTGAAATATTATCTCTTGCTTAAGAGTTAAAAAAGGACTTAAATATGGCTAAAGCTGACGTTATTGAAGTTGACGGCAAGATTATTGAAGCATTACCAAATGCAACTTTCCGTGTTGAATTAGAGAATGGACATATTATTTTATGTCATATTGCTGGAAAAATGAGAATGCATTACATTAAAATTCTTCCAGGGGATCGTGTTAAACTTGAGTTAACACCATACTCACTAGATAAAGGTCGTATCACTTATAGATACAAATAGTCAAACGAGGTATTTTACCTCGATTGGCATCTCTAAAATGAACCAGAATTTCTAAATTCTGCTATCTCTGTTTCCACCATCTCATTTATCATAATTGTAAAAAGTTCAGAGATCATATTTGGATTTATATTTAATTCAATGGCACGTTTACGTACACTCTGCATAATAGCATTAATTCTATCTTCTGCTTTTACTTCATCAACACTATTCTTAAATGCAGCAGCTTGACGTATAAGATGGCTTCTTTGTGAGATGAGTTCTACAAGTTGTTTATCAAGTGTGTCTATCTCTGTTCTAACTTCTTGAAGTGAATTACACTGTTTCATCTATTTTCCTTAGTATAAATTTAGTTCTCTTGAATCGTTAACACTATTGTAACTATTAAGCTGTATACTTTTATTACGATTCTCTTTGTATGATCTTATTAAGATATATATAAAATACTCTAGCTGTAGGCTAGGGTCTCCTTACTTCTCAATATTTATCTTTTACTAGTTAGGCTTTATTAGTCTCTTTGTAGCTTTTGGCACATGAGCGAAAGGAATGTTTTTAATTCCTTTTTCCTTTGGATCATTGAGTACCATTACATCAACTGTCATCTTAGAAGCATAAAATTTTAACACTTTATACTCTATGTTCTCTCTCTCAAAAGTGATATTTTTAGCACGTAAGTCTTCATTTACTTTCTTTTTTATCATCTCTTAATCCTTTAGGTAGATACCAGTATCTTTTACTTCTATTTTCTTTTTATCTTGAAGAGAAGTTAGTGTACGTTTAAACTCTTTTTTACTCAAACCAAAAATATTTTTTATAAGCTCTGCATCACTCTTGTAGTTATATGGCATTATGCCTTTAGCTTCTTTTAAAAGAGCAAGAACTTTTTCATCACTTCCACCACTCTTTTTACTTCCTGGTTTTCTCAGTGTTAGGTCAATGTTACCATCTTTACGAATACTCTTCACATAAGCAGTTCTCTTCTCTCCAAGGTTTATTGTTTCAAAGATTTCATTATGATAAATAAGCCCTTCATATTTATCATCTACGATACATTTAAAGCCCAGAGGTGTTCTTGCTATGATTAAGATCTCAACGACTTTATTTGCGGCAAGTCCTATTACTTTTTTATCTAAAAAGTCTCCAAGTTTTTCAGTTCCAACGAGTCTATGTGTTCTTTCATCATAGATAACCTTAATAAAGTGCTTCTCTCCCACTTTAAAAGGAGTTTTTTGAAACATATTTGGTACAAGTAAATCTTTAGAAAGGTTCCAGTCCATAAATGCACCAAAAGGAGCAGTATCAACTACCTCAAAGAGTGCCATCTCATCTAGCATAGCTGTTGGCTTGTTTGTAGTAGCTACAAGTCTATCTTCAGAATCTGTATAGAGAAATACATCTATAAGCATTCCCTCTTTCATCTCTTGTGTTAGGTAAGGTCCAGGAAGGAGTACATCGCTTCCATCTTGTGCCATAAGGTAAGCACCAGGAGTTGTAAGTCTATCAATTTTAAGTGTATTGATAAGACCAAGTTCTAAAAAGTAACTTTGTGTATTTGTTGTCATTGGTTTTTCCGTCTTGTAATTTTAATCGTATTATATCACGATTTAGAGTTCAAGTATATCTCTTGTAATGGGGATCAGCTCCATTTTTATAGTTTTTATAAAGCGTTCTATATTTGTAGAGTTCGCATAATTTGGCTCTTCATACTCTATCTGTATCACTATTGTGTTCTCATCAAACTCAGGAGTCTGTTTACTTGAGAGGTCTGTAAGAATAATAACAAGGTCAAAAGAGTCACCGGCTAGGGTTTCAAAAGCTTTTGCATGAAATGAATCACTCCAAGAGCCATCTTTTTGTAGTGCTTTTTTTACATCAGGGTTAAGGGATTTTATTTTTTTTACACCTGCACTAAAAGTTTTTACACCTTTGAGGTATTTAGCTAAAACAGCCTCTGCTATGATAGAGAGAGAACTGTTGTCATTACATAGGAGGAGTACATTTTTACTCATAAACTTACCTTCATATTTTTATTGAGTCGCATTGTATCAAAATAATATAGATTATGCTCTCTTACTCAGTATAAAAAATATAAGCAACTGAAACTCCACTGTAGAGAGAGTGATCTGTCTCAACAAGTGGAGAGTCACTAAAAACTGCATTTTTAATGTTAAAGTAGGAGACAAAAGCACCGTACCACCAGTTCCCATTTTCATGGGTCATACCAATCCTTCCTCTGTATCCAGCAAAACCTGTGGAGGAGCTATATGCATTTCGGGTAGGCGTTGCATACTCTTTTGCAACTTCATAGTAGTAGTTGTTATAGTTTTCATCACCAAAAACAGCACCCAAACGAAATGTCCATTTAAAATCTGTATATCGGAGAGAGTATTTGAGTTGTGGATTTGAGACTATGCCTCGGTACTTAAGATTTGTAAAGTCTGAGGATAAAACAGCACGAAGAGGAAACTCAAACTCCAAGCATTGTGGTGCATTTTCATAGAGTTTATAAACAAGCTGAAAACCAATCTCTCCCGTTAAATCAAGATCAGGCATACCCTCTCTCGCATCATTTGTTTCACTCTGCGCAGGGAGTGCTCCACTTACACTAAGATCAATCCTTAATCCATTAATCCCAAAGAGTTTTCCACTCAGTCCATCTTCATCTATACGAAACCAATCACCTCTATAACGGATGTATGGGAGTGGTGTTACAAGAACATGAGAAGATTTTGAGCCAATATAGTTTGGGTAGTAAAGTGCACCAGCCGCTATACCAAGCTCTAGCTTATGATCTTTAGCGAATAGTAAGCTAGAAAATAGAGTAAGAATTAAGAGAAATTTCATTAAATACCTATAAACTTTTTTGAAGTTTTGTTCCAAAGAGCAATACTTTTGCATATCGAGTACCCCACCAGAGAAAAAGAACTAGCCAAAGAGAAAAAGAGATATCAAATAAAAAGCCAAGTCCCCATCCAAATGCGACATTCAAACTAAAGAGTAGACGCCCTAGAACTACTACTTGAATAAAGAGAAATATTTTTGTTGCTATTGCATCTCCATGAGGAGGTTGTCCTGAGTGTCCTAGTGTGACACGTGTTCCAAAACCTATAAGCAGAGTGGTTAAAAAACCTATGGCTAAGAGGTGAATGTTTAAGAAGTAAAAAGAGGTCTCTAAAAATAGTTCAGCACTTAGGCTTAAAGCAGAGAGTAAAAATGCAAGGGGTAACCAAGCAAGTGCTAGATGAAGTACCCAAAGAATAGCAGGGGATTTAAAAGGGTGAAGTTCCCAGCGTAAAAACTCTTTTGCCATATATGTAGCGAGTAAAAGATCTACAATAATTTCACCAATTTTAAGTTCTGTTGCACTGAAGATTGATTTAAGAAGAAAGAGAATAAAAATTATTTTTACAAAATTCTCGTTTTTTTGTGCAAAAGAGTGAGAGAAAAAAGGAATCATTCTTTGACCTACACTAAAAGCTAAGAAAATAAGGTAAAGATAAAATGCAATGTTTATAGCTATAGGGAGAAGAGGAGGGAAAAACTGAGCTATTACAAATAAAGCATTTGCCCCTAGTCCAAAGTAGCTAGCACTTAGAATCCAAAAAGAGTCACTCTTATCGGGTGCTTGTCCCTCTTTATAAATCTGATGCAGTTTTTTTACTATAAAAAACTGAGTAATGAAGATAAGAAACATAGTAAAAGAAGTTGCAATGGCAGATGTGAAAGCCGTGAGTATAAACAGTAGTGAGGTAACTGCCTGTGCAAAAAAGAGTCTAGTGTAGTAACTCTTCTCTATTACTTGGGTTTGATTAAAACGAGGAAAGGTCGTAAAAAGAAAACCTGTAAAAACATTACTAAAAACAAGATAGGTAAGTGAGTAGACATGAAAAGCTTGTGAGTCTATTTGCAGTGTTAAGATACCTTTGTAGCTCAGAGCAAAAAGAAGCATCATAACAATAGCATTTATAATCCCAAGTAAAAAAAATGGTTGGTGTGGTTGTGATAAAAAATAGTTCTCTTTTGTTTGTGTGTTCATAATTTTCCTATAGTAAGTAGTCTTGACCAAGTGTTTGAGAGTATGCTCCAAGCATAGCATGCTCAAAGTCATTGTTTGTTGCATACTGGTAGCCAAAAGTTTTTGCCCACATCTGGTGCTCTTCCATACAGAGATAAAAAAACACTTTATGATGCCAAGGTTTAAATGACTCATAGGCATGTTTAAACATCTCCTCTTTTGTAGTATCGGGGTAAGATGTCTTTCCACTCGCATCTACATGAGGTATTTGTGTAATCTTTGTTCTAAACTCACGGTTACGAAGCTGTTTTATAACAGGTTTTATAAAGGTAAGTGTTCCAAAACTCACAAGTGCTACTTCTGAGGACTCAAATGTATTTAAAAGTCTCTCATACACCTCTTTATACTCCTCTAAATACCCTTCATACTCTACGATAGGGTGAAAGTGAAAACCGACTTTTATGCCTTTGTTTGCCACTTTTCTTGCTGCATTTATGCGTTTGTCGAGTGAAGCGGTAAGGTGTTCTTCGTTTTCTATAATGGTAGGAGTGTTGAGACTCCAAGTCAGAAGAATATTTTTAGGACAATCATTTTCTAAAAAGTACTTAATGTTGTCTGACTTTGTTTTAAACTCTAAAATAACATGGGGATTCGCAAAGGCAAACTCAAAAAGAGCATCTAAAATACCCTCACGATTACCAAACATAAGAGAGTCCGATGCTTGTCCTGTCCCTATGTGATAAGTTTTATTTTTATCAAGGTTTAGATTTAGGAGTTTATCTTTAAAGCTACTATCAAAAGTGATGGTGTTTTGATTGTAAAAACTTTGAATAGAGCAGTAGGAACAGTCAAAGCCACAAGACTCAACAGCATCGAGAGTGAGTAGGTTACAGCATCGTGTTTTTTCACTTGCTACAGGACAGAGTCCAAGACCAAAGCCCTGTTTCTCAGCTACCTTAAAAGTAAACTTCTGCTCCTTAGGAATGTTCTTAAGCTCAAAGCCATCATAAGAGTTTTTCTTATCTCTTATCGCCTCATAGCTTTTTCTAAGACGTGCAAATACAACTTTTCTTTGATCATGTTCTGGAAATATTTTCTCTAAAGTAGGTTCGTTCCACATCTCCAAATCACGAGCGATATTTATAATCTGTTTAATCTCTTGAAGTGAAAATTTAAAATGGTAGGACTTCTCCTCAATGAACTTTTGCTCATTAAGAGGAAGTTTGGAGAAGAATGTGTTTGTAATAGCTTGGTTAAATTTATCTCTATAAGAATTCATAGTAGAATTCTAGCAAAAAAGCAGACTACTTTATCTCTAATATCTTAGATTTCACTTTTTTAGGTGCTTTTTTACCTATAGTTACTCTTAAAATACCATTATCATACTTTGTTTCAACTTTCTCTTGGTCTATGTCATCTGGGAGCTGTATAACACGCGAAAATGTTCCATAAAAAATTTCTTGTTTGACATACTTATCTTTTTTCTCCTCTAGTTTACTCTCTTTTTTCCCAGAGAGGCTAAGCATATTGTTCTCATCTATAGAGAGTGTAATGTTCTCTTTTGGTACACCGGCAAGATCAAACTCATAGATGTAGTGCTCTTTTGTGTTTTGAACATTAACACGAGGATAGCCTAAGTTTGCTATTTTTGCTCGTGTGAGATGTGTTGAAACCATAGAGTCTAAATAGTTTTGCATCTGCTTAAACTCAGCCTCATAGTCAGAGTCCATAAGCGAACTGCTTGCAAAGAGTCCACTTGTTAGAAGTGATGCTGTTGTAAGTGATAGTAGTAGTTTTTTCATAATGTTTCTCCTAAGAAATAGATATGTTTTTACTCTTTTTATCTTCACTTTTTTCAAGTGTAAGATAGAGTCTTCCGTTTTCAAATTTTGCTTCGATTTTATCTCTGTTAATATTATCAGAGAGTACAAAACTTCTTGAGATGACTCCAAAGTTAGACTCACATAAATAGTAGTCCTCTTCAGTCACTTCATTTTTGAAATGTCTCACTGCATTTACAGTTAAAAAGTCATCTTCGACCTTCAATTCTATATCTTCTTTTTTAACACCAGGTAAATCCACCTCAATAGTGAAAGTATCATTCGAGTTTTTTGCTAGATTTGCAAATGGCAAGTGTGATGCCACATTATTAAAACTCTCTTTAACTACCTCTAAACCTTTTTCAACATTCTCTTCTACTTTACTCGCTAACTCTTTTGATGTTTGTACTAAATCCATAATAAACCTCCTAAAAATTATTTATGTAATTACTTATTGAATCTCTATTTTTTTTGTTGTATCTGTTAAAACTGTAAGTTTAGGGATAATAATCTCTAAAACACCATTATCACTCGCTGCACGAATATTTTCTATATCAACTTTTTCAGGGAGTGTAAAACTTCTACTAAATGTTCCATAACTACTCTCTAAACGGTAGTAGTTTTCCTCTTTAACTTCCTCTTTTGCCTCACGTTTTCCTGAAATAGTAAGTACATTTTTATCGACATTTATATCTACATCCTCTTTGTTAATTCCTGGAAGATCCACATCGATGTGATATGCTTCTTTACCTTCTCTTGTATTGACTGCGGGTGTAAAGTCAAAAACCTCTTTTGGCTCTTCATTTTCTAATGAATTAAAAAATTGATTAAAGAGGTCAACTCTTCTTTGGTGATTTCTAACTGGATTTGTATATCTTCTAAGTAACATAACTAACTCCTTAAATTTTTTATACCGTAATGATAGAAAAAATTGAAAAAGAGTTCTGCTACTTAAGTAGCATTTGGGAAGTTTTTTCATTTTTTAGTTTTAACTTTTACTTACACAATAATTTTATACCGAATATTTCTCCCTTGACTTCCTTTGACTCTCTTTATGCATCCTATCTCTAAAAGTTCAGCTATATCACGAGAAGCTGTACTTGGAGTTGTGTCTGCTATTTTGATGTATTTTTTCTTACTTAAGTCTCCTAAAAAATTCTCAACACCAACATCTAAGATTCTATTTAGCACTTTTGTTTGTCTAGTGTTTAGCTTACTATCTCTGTACTTATCCCAAAACTTTGTTTTATCTATGATGTAGTTGAGTTTTTTTCTTGTGTCTACAAGAGTAGTATGTAGTGTGGTTAAAAACCATTCACACCATAGGCTTATATCAAGATAGTTATCACTTCTTTGTATGTATCCTGTTGTATATTCGAGGGCATTATAGTAGCCTTTTCTATCTGCATTTATTGCAGTTGACATTGAGTAGATTTTTGAGATTTTTGATTGTTGTATTTTGGAGAGTACTAAGTCAGTTACAGCTCTAGCTATTCTACCATTACCATCATCAAATGGATGGATTATGACAAACCAAAGATGCGCTATAGCAGCTTTTAATATATGGGTATCTTCTGTATTGAACCACTCTAAAAAACTAGCCATTTCATCATCTAGTCTTTTTCTCGGTGGTGCTTCATAGTAAACTTTTTCCATACCAGCTATACCGGAGACAACTTGCATACTCTCTTCACCTCTAAAAGAAGCACTGTTTATCTTTACAAATCCACTATAACCTTTTGGAAAAAGTGCATTATGCCAGCCAAAGAGTCGCTCAAGAGTTAAATCTTCATCATAGTTACTGTTTGCATCAACAAGTACCTCTATAAGATACTCTGTTGAGTGGTCTATCTTTTTATAGTCTATATCTCTAAAACCAAACTTCTTTTTTATAGATGCTTTTACACTATCTCGGTTTAAAACTTCACCCTCAATAGCACTTGTACTTATAGCTTCATTCTCTAAAGCTTCTAACTGTTTTTGTATTATAGTATGGCTATTCATCATTTCACTCATAGCTATAAGATAGCCTTGTTCTTGTGATATTTTTTCTACTAAAGAGTTTATTTTTATTTTATTATAAGTGAAGTGAGGGTACTCATCCCTTTGCCAAATCCATTTTTCCATAAGAACATCTTTTCTACAATCATACCATATTTGAGGTGATTATGCTCTTTTTTCGTTTCATTTAGGGAACTTTACTACTTAAGTAGCATCTGGGAAGTTTTATCTAAAAGTTTTTGAAAATTTGTAACGATGATATTTTTTCGTTTTGTTTGAATAATTTCATCTTGTTTAAGTTGCTTAAGTGTTCTCTCTATAACATGGCGAACAGTACCTATAAGTTTTGCTATCTCAGAGTTAGAGAGATTTTGTAGAAGGTTGTACTTAAACTTGTCCTCAGGGTTGAGGTTTTGAA
>Ga0256837_1002521_pt1 | contig 11282 bp, 11 predicted proteins | sample 4562384metaG_FD_185976 | JGI IMG/M metagenome (GOLD analysis project Ga0256837, IMG submission 185976) | Hydrothermal vent microbial communities from Guaymas Basin, Mexico - 4561-384 | ecosystem: Environmental > Aquatic > Marine > Hydrothermal vents | place: Mexico: Guaymas Basin | collected... | reverse complement strand
AAGATGAAGATAAAATCACTCTATATTGCGGCACAGGAAAAGAATGCAGGGACACTTTTTGTCTCTATGGGCATGATGGAGATCCTGAAAAGGAATTTGCATAGAGTTGCTTTTTTCCGTCCGATTATTTATTCACAAAATGTACGAGATGGTGATATTAATTTTATTTTAGAACGTTATAAGCTTGATATGCAGTATGCGGATGCTTACGGATATGATATAGCAGAAGTTGAGGAATTTATAGCTCAGGGCAAGGAGAACTTTCTGATTGAGAGTTTGATAGAGAAGTTTAAAAAGCTTGAAGAGCAGTATGATTTTGTTTTATGTGAAGGAATTAGAAAATCATTTTTGACAACGACAATTTCTCATGACTTAAATATTAAAATTGCACAAAATTTTGGATCGCCATATATCAATATAGTGAATGCAAAAGAGAAAACAGCCAGTGAGATCTATAAAGAGGTTCTTATTGAAAATGATTATTTACGTACCATGGGATCTCAGCACTTTGCAACTTTCATAAACCGTGTCAGTCAAGAGAATTTTGCACCTCTTCAGAAGATGTTGCAAAAAACACCATACACAAGCTATTTACTCTCAGAGATAGAAGAGTTGAATCTTCCGACCCTTGAAGATGTTATAGAGACGCTGCAAACAAAAAATATTATTTTGGATGTCAATGATCCCTTACGAATAATCAGAAGTGTAAAAATTGCAGCACTGAGTCTTGATAATTTTTTAGAGAAAATAGAGGAAGATGACCTTGTTATTGTTCCAGCGGATCGTTCGGAGATAATTTTAGGACTTTATGGAGCACTCCACTCAAAGAACTATCCAAGTATCTCTGCTATTGTTTTTCCTTTTGATATGTCTATACATCCAAATATTCAAAAACTCTTGGATGGACTTGACGGCTTTAAAATTCCTATACTCTCTGTAGAGGGAGATACTTTTCATGTCGCCAAGAAGATTGTGGAAGTACGTGCAAGACTGCGTGTAAACTCTGAGAGAAAAATTGCACTGGCTCTGGGACTGTTTAACAACAGTGTAGATATTAAAACAATTGAAGAGAAGATCCACAGAAGTTATAGTGATATTATGACGCCGCAGATGTTTACCTATAAACTTTTTGCTATGGCGCATCAACATAAAAAAACTATTGTACTTCCAGAATCTTCGGATGAGCGAATTTTACGAGCTGCTGAAATTATTTTACATCGTGGTGTTGCAGAGATAATTTTGCTTGGATGTAAAGATGAATTGCTTGAGCGGAGTATGCGTTTGGGTTTAAATCTTTCACAGGCGAAGATTATTGATCAACATAACTCACCTTACTTTGATGAGTTTGTTGAACTTCTTTACCAAAAACGTAAACATAAAGGATTGTCATATAAACAGGCAGAAGATGCTATGACACACCTCTCTTATTTTGCGACAATGATGGTTGAATGTGGCTATGCTGATGGTATGGTGAGTGGAGCTGTGCATTCAACTGCAGATACACTGCGTCCGGCACTGCAGATTATTAAAACCAAACCGGATGTTTCCATTGTTTCAAGTCTCTTTTTTATGTGTTTTGAGACAAAAGTTCTTGTTTATGGTGATTGTGCTATTAACGAAGATCCCAATGCGCAAGAACTTGCTGATATTGCCATAGCTTCCGCAGATACAGCAAAAACTTTTGGAATTACACCAAAGATAGCAATGCTCTCTTACTCAACGGGAGAGAGCGGACATGGTGCTGATGTGGACAAAGTCAGAGAAGCAACACGGCTTGTCAAAGAAAAACGGCCTGATCTACTGGTAGAAGGACCTATTCAATATGATGCAGCGATAAATAAAGATGTAGCCAAGATTAAACTACCAAACTCAAAAGTGGCAGGAGAAGCAACAGTTTTTATTTTTCCGGATCTCAATACTGGAAACAATACCTACAAAGCGGTACAAAGAAGCAGCGGGGCAATAGCTATTGGACCGATTTTACAAGGGCTTAAAAAACCGGTAAATGATTTGAGTCGTGGCTGTTTGGTAGAAGATATAGTCAATACCGTAGCCATTACAGCAATTCAGGCGGCACAACTATGAAAAAGATTGCAGTTTTTAACTCCGGAAGTTCATCACTAAAGTGTAAAGTTTTTGCATATCCCTCCAAAGAGTTGCTTTTTTGTAAAACAATTGAGAGAATCGGTGAAGATGGTGCAGCAGTACAAACACACAGTGAAGCACTTGAAGCTTTGGAGATAGATTTTGCTTCTCTTGATGGAATAGGGCACAGAGTTGTTCATGGAGCAGAGCACTTACAGGAGAGTGTTTTAATAGACAGCGATGTTATGGAAACGATTAAAGAGCTTATTCCTCTGGCTCCTTTGCATAATCCTGCAAATCTTGAAGGTATTGAAGTAGCTGTAAAAAAGGCTCCGCATATTCCACAGGTAGCTGTATTTGATACTGCATTTCATGCAACAATGCAAGAAGAGGCTTATCTTTATGCATTGCCTTATGAACTTTATGAAAAAGAGGGTATTCGCCGTTATGGATTTCATGGTACTTCGCATGCCTATTTGACAAAAGAGGCCGCAAAAATGCTAAACAAAACTTTGTCTCAGCTCAATATTATAACACTGCATCTTGGTAATGGAGCTTCTGCCTGTGCTGTAAAAAATGGCAAAAGTATTGATACATCAATGGGGTTTACACCACTTGAAGGTCTTGTAATGGGAACACGTTGTGGAGATCTTGATGCTGCAATTGTACTCTATCTCCAAAACAAATTGGGGAAAAGTAGAGAAGAAGTGGAACATATTTTAAACAAAGAGTCCGGATTAAAAGGTCTTTGTGGTGAAAATGATTTTCGTAAGATTATAGCACGTGAAGATAAGTACGCCAAAATTGCTTTTAATATTATGGTACGAAGAATTCAAAAGTATATAGGTTCTTATATTGTTTTACTTGAAGATATTGATGCTATTGTTTTTAGCGGTGGTATAGGAGAACATTCAAAACTACTTCGAGATGCGGTGATGCAGAATGCTTTACTGAAAAATATAGAAGTTCTTGTAATTCAAACAGATGAAGAGCTAGAGATCGCAAATGAGTGTTATAGAGTCATAAAAGAAAAGGTATAAAAGTATTTATTTGGTAAAAATTTGAGAAGTTTTTAAAAGTTGTTGTTGTTTGGAGTGTTTTAAACCCCAAAAATGGGGCTTAGGTACTAATTAAAGTGGAGTTACGTTCTCAGCTTGTGGGCCTTTTTGACCTTCACCAACTTCAAAAGTTACTCTTTGACCTTCTGCAAGAGAAACTCTTCCACCTTGAGGATTATTTACTTGACGAAAGTGTACAAATACATCTTTACCACCATTGTCTTGTTGAATAAAACCATAACCTTTTTCATCATTGAACCATTTTACTGATCCGTCCATTAATTCTGCCATTGTCTAGCCTTTATATAAAATTGTGTCAAAATATTGGGAGAGTCTTTAGGAGGTTTTAACGCAGTAGAGCAAAAAATCACACTAAAGATGAATTCACGCCTCATCTTTCACTTGGCAACAGTATAGCTGAATATTTTGAATTATCAAACTTTTTTGCACTATATTTGTAAATTCTTTTGAAATTCCCTAAAAACAGTAAAATAAACATAAGATATTTTAACCAATTTCATAGTATTATATCAAAAATCATTTTTAAGGAAGAATTTTTGAGCATCTATAGAGAGTATGATATACGTGGTATTTATGAAAAAGAGTTGAATGAAGCTAGTGTTGTGCGTATTGGACGAGCACTTGCTGATAGAATAGAAGGTGCGTATGTAGCTGTCGGTTATGATGCTAGAAGTCACTCTCCAATTCTTTTTGAATATCTGACACAGGGGCTTAATGCCGGCGGGAAAACTGTTCTTGATATGGGGCTTGTTCCTACTCCTGTAAACTATTTTACAAACTATAATGAGTGGAACGGTATAACACCTTCTGCTTCAGTTATGATTACAGGCAGTCATAATCCGAGTGAGTATAACGGTTTTAAAATTACCATAGATACATTGCCATTTTTCTCAGATGATATTTATGCGCTTGGTCGCGAGTGTGAAGCGATGGAGATGCCTGTAAAAACTGAGCGTAAAGTTATCAAGATCGATGCAGTTAATCGTTATATAGATTATATAGTAGATGCATTTAAACATCTAAAAGGGATGGATAGCCGTATAGTATATGATTGTGGTAACGGTGTTGCGGGTGTTGTAACAGAGGAGATCTTTAAACGTCTGGATCTAAAAACAAAAGGTCTTTATGTTGATCCTGACGGAACATTCCCAAATCATCACCCCGATCCTTCCGTTGAACATAATCTTGAAGATGTTAAAAAACTTTTAGAAGAAGAGGGCGATATCGCTTTTGCTTATGACGGAGATGCCGACAGAATTGCAGTGCTTACACATAAAAATAACATTAAGGGTGATATGATGGCACTGCTTTACTCTATGAAGATGGATCATCCAACTGTTATAGGTGAGGTGAAATGTTCTCAGGTGATGTATGATGAGCTGGAGCGTCGAGGATGCAAGGCTATTATGTATAAAACAGGGCACTCAAATCTGAAAGTAAAGATGAAAGAGACAAATGCGGATCTTGCTTGTGAAGTAAGTGGACATATTTTCTTTAAAAATCGTTACTTTGGTTATGATGATGCAATTTATGCAACTTTGCGTATGCTGGAGCTTGTTCATGATGGGATAGATCTGGACGGAGAGCTTGCAAAACTGCCAAAAGTTTACTCTACAGAAGAGATCAAAGTTGAGACGACAGAGGATAAAAAATTTCAATTGATGGATAAAATTAAAGAACTTTTAGAAAATCCTCCAGCTGATTTTCCAAAAATAAAAGATATTATTACCGTGGATGGTGTTCGTATTAACTTTGAAAAAGGCTGGGGTCTTGTTCGTGCATCTAATACAACTCCGGTTTTAGTGACACGTTTTGAATCAACAGATAAAGCAGAAGCTGAGTTATATGAAAAGTCTATTAATGATTTAATTATACAGGCAAAAGAAAATTTACAATAAAGAGAAGGGTTTATGAAATATTTAGCAAGTTTACTAATTTTTACAGGTTTTATGTTTTTTACAGGGTGTGGAGAAGGGACATCATCACAGCACAATAGAATACATCTGCTTAACCCTCCTAAAACTACCAATATTACAGGAGTGAATCCAAACTCTTTGGCACATAAAAGTGCAGATAAAGCGCAAGAGAGAGAAAATCAGCTCAAACTTTCAAAGATAGAAGCGCAGGCTAAAGTGGAGATCGAAAGAATAAAGTCAGAAAATCAGCTTCAAATTGCAAAAATTAATGCTGAAACACAAAAACATATAGCACAAAGTGATTTTCAAGCAAAGATTCAAACATCTACAATAGATGCAAATACACAGAAAGAGACTATTCAGTATACAGTTTATATTGTCAGTGTAATCGTGTTGCTTGTATTGGCAGTTTTTGTTTTACTTTATCTGAATGCAAAAAAGAATAGAGAGTTAAAGAAACAGTTACATGATGAACAATTGCGTCATGAACAGTTTTTAAAAGAAAAAGAGCTTGAAGAACAAAGAGTACATAAACTTTTAGAGTTGATCGCAAGTGGGAAAGTGGCAAAAAATGTAGAAAAAGAGGTCATTCTCTCCATTGCCAAACCAAAGCCAAAAGGCGAAGATATTTTAGTAGAAGAAAAGGATTAGAGTGTTATTTTATTTCGGATTATTATTGGCATTTTTATATTTTAAAATTGCACGTGTTTATAAAAAAGAAGAAAAGTCAAATATAAATATGCTTGTTCAAAACATTATTGTTGCAGTGGCAGCTGTTGCACTTGTTGCTTATGGTTTTGTGCATGGAACATGGTATATGGTTATTTTAGTCGGATTTATCTTTTTTATACTTTCATCTCTCATTGTTTCTGCGGTGCAGCTTGGTATATTTATAGATGGCAAACCTTTTATAAAGTTAAGTCATTTATATAAATCTTTAGCATTTATTGGAATGTTTATCGCTTTTATTGATGTCTATTTATGGGGTATTTAATAGCAAGTCTGTTATAATCTCATTAATTAATACTTTAATACTTCAAGGATTTTTTGATGAAAACGCATACTCTTTTAATGCCCTTAGATATGCATCTACACCTACGTGACGGTGTGATGCTTGAGAATATCGCTCCACTTACTGCATACTCTTTCAGTGGTGCTCTCATAATGCCAAATCTTGTTCCTCCTGTTGACACAAAAGAGGCTGTTTTAGCCTATCGTGAACGTGTTATGGCTGCTGTTCCAAATGATTATTTTGAACCTTATATGACACTGTTTTATAAAAACTATGATAAGAAATTTTTAACTGATGTCGCTGAAGAAATTACTGCAATTAAACTCTATCCTGCAGGGATTACAACAAACTCTGAAGGGGGTGTGAGCTCTTTTGATATTGAAGAGATGCGTCCAACACTTGAGGCTATGAGTGAGCTTGGAATTCCTTTGTGTGTTCATGGTGAGACGGATGGATTTGTTATGGACCGTGAAGCTGAGTTTATGTCTATATATGAGCTTTTAGCGCAGAATTTTCCGGATCTGAAAATTGTTATGGAGCATATTACAACAAAAGCAGCTGTTGAGATGCTTGATAAATATCCTAACCTTTATGCAACTATTACGGTGCATCATCTTCTTTTGACTTTAGATGATGTTATTGGTGGGATGATGATGCCGCATCATTTTTGTAAACCAATTGCAAAGCGTCCGGAAGATTTGGATGCTCTTTTAGATCTTGCACTGAATGCACACCCAAAAGTTATGTTTGGATCAGATTCTGCACCACATCCGAAATATAAAAAAGAGGCGTGTGGTTGTGCTGCAGGTGTATTTACCGCACCGATTGCATTGCAGCTTCTTTGTGAGATCTTTGAACAGTTTGATAAATTAGATAATTTGCAAACTTTTGTGAGTGATAATGCGCAAAGCATTTATGGAATTTGTCCTGAATTTAAAGAGGTGACACTGGAAAAACGTCCTTTTGTTGTCCCTGAGACATACTCCAATGTTGTACCTTTATATGCAGGAGAGACTATTAACTGGGCTATTGAGAGTGTTGACTAAAGTCTTACTTCTAGAAGATGACGTACTCTTTGGAGAAACACTGGTTGATCTTTTAGAAGAGGAAGCGTATGAAGTTTTTCATTGTCTCAATGGGCAGGATGCTTTAGATGCAACATATAAAGAGAAGTTTGATCTCTATCTTTTGGATATCAATGTTCCTTTGATCGATGGACTTTCACTGCTAAAAGAGTTACGTGAAGCGGATGATAAGACAGCGGCAATTTTTTTAACTTCGCGAAAAGACAAAGAGAGTCTTGAAAATGGTTTTATTAATGGTGGCGATGATTACATAACAAAACCTTTTGATATGGATGAATTGTTATTGCGTATAAAAGCGCTTTTAAGAAGAGTCAAAAAAGAGAGTATTGAATGCAGAGGTGATCTCTGTTATGATGAGTTACATAAAACAATTCGTTATAAAGGCAAAGATCTGGAGTTATCTCAAAAAGAGTATGGATTATTGCTTCTTTTTCTTAAACATTACAATGAAACTGTACCAAAAGAGCTGATTTTAAGTGAATTGTGGAGTAGTGCAGAGAGCGGAAGTGAAGGTGTTATTCGGGTTTATATAAATCGTCTCAAACAGATGCTTCCTGAATTAACTATTGAAAATATACGCGGAATAGGATACAAGCTTGTTCCGTAGCCTTCGTATAAATATTTTTATTTTTTATCTCCTTACAGTGAGTGTTTTTTTTATACTCTTTTATTATGCATTGATGAACATGGAGATGAAAAACTATATCTTTTTAGAGGTTATCGTCTTTCTTGTCGTTCTTTTAAGTGCTTTTTTTATCTCCAAGCTTGCTGTTGATCCACTTGAAGAGTATGTTAAAAATCTTCAAATGCTTTCAAAAGAGACACTTCATGAATTAAATCTTCCAATTAGCACTATTACTACAAATACCCAAATGCTGCAAAAAAATATGCAGGATGAAAAAAATCTTAAACGAGTTCAGCGCATACAAAATGCCTGTAATATGCTGCAACAACGCTATAATGAACTTGATTATCTTATAAAAATGCAGACCAAGCAGGTGATAAAAGAGCGTTTTTTTCTCAATGAGCTTTTGTCTGAACGTGTAGCATTTTTACAAAAAATATATCCTCATATCCATTTTCATCTTATATTAATAGAAAATGAACTTTTTATGGATAAAATAGGGCTTTGTAAAGTTATTGACAACCTTATAGATAATGGGGTAAAATATTCAGGAACTTCAAAAGATATAGATATAGTTCTGCAAAAGAATATGCTTGTGATCAGAGATTATGGGATAGGAATGAATGAAGTAGAACTTTTGACAATTTTTGATAATTACTATCAGGCAAACAGAGATATGCAAGGGTTTGGAATTGGTCTGAGTATGGTAAAACGTTTTTGTGATGAAAACAGTATTGAACTTATTTTTGATTCATCACCAAATGCAGGAACAAGCGTAAAATTAAAATTTAAAGATATACAGGGATAATAATGGAAACATCAACATTAATGATAGCATATGCAGAAAAAGCTCTTGATTATGGAGTGATGGGTACTTTAGGAGTAATGAGTATAGTAACTTTATGGCTTTTTATAGAGCGTATGATGTTTTATAAAAGTGTTCGTATACAAGATTATAAGCATAGAGATAATTTAGAATTAGATCTTACTGATAATATCAGTGTTATTAGTGCAATTGGTTCAAATGCACCCTATGTTGGACTTTTGGGTACCGTCGTTGGTATTATGATTACTTTTTACTCTTTGGGTGATATAGGTGCTGTAGATGCAAAAAAAATCATGATGGGACTAGCTCTTGCACTCAAAGCAACTGCAGCAGGTTTGCTTGTCGCTATGCCTGCTATTATTGCCTATACTATAGTGCTTCGAAAAGTAGAACGTATTTTGACTCAATTTGATGTTGCACAAGAAGAGAAACAAAGTAATGTCTAAGTGTAAGAAAAAACATTTTAAGCGTTTTGATCAGATAAATGTTATTCCCTTTATCGATATTATGCTTGTTCTTCTTGTTATGGTTTTAACAACAGCTACATTTATAAAACAGGGTGTTATACCTGTTGATCTACCAGATGCAAAAGCAAAAAATAAAGAAGATACAACAAAAGAAGTCACTGTGTATGTAAATGCCAAAGGTGAGATGTTTTTTGAAAAAGAGAAGGTTAGTCTTGCTCTCTTAGAACAAAAACTTGCAGCTGTTTCTAAAAAACAGACGGTAGTCCTTCGCAGTGACAAAGAGTCACGATTTCAGGATTTTGTCTCGGTTATGGATATCTTAAAACGTCTTGGACATGAACAGCTCTATATCGTTACCAAAGAGTAGGAAAAAGTTTTAATATGCTTTTTCCAAGAGCTTAAAATTATGTGTTTGTGGCTTTAAAGCTTTCTTGATATCTTTTTGTTTTGCTTTTTGTGAAGCATTGACTTCTGTATTAAACTTTTTTTCTTTATATTGTTTTTCTTCATTAAAAAGTGATGTCGCTATAAAAAAAAGTATCATGATAACAACTACACTTGCATAAAAAAGCAGATAGTTTTTTATCTGACCGCTTTCAAAAGGGTTTTTCATCTGTTTTCTCCTAGAATGTTTTCTCTATTACAGTAGTGCATTTAGCGTATCAATCAATTGTTTCGCTTGCACATGTTTTGGTAAAGTGGCATTTATACTGTATTGTGTTTGTTTAACATTGCTACTGTTACCTATAAGTATAATTTTTGGTTTTGAAAAAATATGACTATGATAATAATCCAAATATTGCTGTGCTGTTGTTGAGATAAGTGTATCTTCTATAATAATAATTTTAACAGTATTGAGCATTGCCCATTTGATACTTTCAAGTTCACTGATAAAGGATTTTACATATAAATTTTTATCTGCACCTTGTATATACTGTGTATAGTCCATAGCATCATGCACATCAGATGTTAAAATAAGAATATAATCTTTTTGCTGTTCAACAAGATAATCATAAAATTTAAAAAGCTCTTTTGTATCTTCACCGGCTTTTCCTTCATCAAGTGTACTTAAATAGTATTGAAGATATGTTTTGGTGTTGAGTTCAATATTGATATCGAGTTCATGAAAATATTCGTGTATGGCTTTTGATGTTTTTGCCTCTTTCCAGAGTATAAAATCTAAAAGATAAGCTTGTGCATTTAAAATTTCAGTAATATTCTTTTGATATTTTTTTGCTTCTGCTTGAAATCGTTTATAAAAAGACTCTCTGTATGTTGCTTCAAATTCATGGAGTCTCTTAGTGTTTTTTTTATGAATCTCTTGGAGTTTTGCCATCATATGGACAATATCAACATAGGTGCCATTTAACGTTTTTAGCTCTTTTATCAGTTGCTTTTTTTTCTCTTTGTCTTTTTCCTGTTCTATCTCTTTTTTCTTTTTTTCTTTTTCCAAAGAGAGTCTCTCTTCTTTATTTTTTAGGAGATTTAAGCGTTCTGTGATCTCTTTTGTCATTTGCTTGACAAGCGTATATTCTACCTGAGAAGAGAGAAAAATATCTTCAAAAGCTAAGAGCGGATATTGGACTTTTTTATCAAAATTATCTTTGAGTTTACTGACAAATTTGAGATCTTGACTGACGGAACTTATACGCAGTGTTACCATCTTGTCATCTATGTCCGTCAAATTATTAAAAGTTGTCCATAAGAATCGTTTGGCAAGGGAGTAGTCAAGGCGACCGTTTACTTTAATATAGCCTTGGCGTTTAGCAAGTTCTTTTTTGAGATTGTTAAAATACTCATGCATTGTCTCAGATATATCCATAGAAAGTGAGATTTTTGCATTTAAAGAGTTGATATTATCACTTGAATCCTTTAAGAGCGCATTTAACTCATCACCAATTTTTTCAAGTGCTTTGTTTTTACATTTTGTTGTTGGAATGTTTTGTTTACTCTTTTGTTGTTTTAGAGTGTTTGCTTTGGCAATAGAGTGCGATAAATCTTTTGCTTGTGAAAACACCTTTACAGCATAAGCTTTTTTACCTTCTTTTTTAAATGTGACTAGCAAACCAACAGCAGGCATGACTTCAAAATCATCCCAATCTTCGATGTTGAAACCAAGCTTCTCTTTTTCTTTTGTTATGACAATTCCATTACCATTTTGTTCATTATAAAAGAGTATTTTTCCGT
>Ga0256837_1002520_pt1 | contig 11282 bp, 8 predicted proteins | sample 4562384metaG_FD_185976 | JGI IMG/M metagenome (GOLD analysis project Ga0256837, IMG submission 185976) | Hydrothermal vent microbial communities from Guaymas Basin, Mexico - 4561-384 | ecosystem: Environmental > Aquatic > Marine > Hydrothermal vents | place: Mexico: Guaymas Basin | collected... | reverse complement strand
TGGTATTGATTTAAATTATGATAATCTAATTATTGCATATGAACCAGTATGGGCAATAGGTACTGGAGTTGTTGCATCAATAGAAGATATTACAACTATTCATAAAAAAATAAAAAAGAAAATAGATAAACCACTTTTATATGGTGGTAGTGTAAAAGTAAATAATATAGGTGATATTTTAGATATTGAAAATGTTGATGGTGCACTTATAGGAACAGCAAGCTGGATAGTTGAAGATTTTAAAAAAATAATAAATATAGCAAAAGGGAAATAGATATGATAATGAATGGTAAAAAAGGTATAATTTTAGGTGTAGCAAATAATAAATCTATTGCATACGGAATAGCAAAACAATGTGCCGAGCAAGGTGCTACTATTGCTTTTACATATTTAAATGATAGTTTAAAAAAACGTGTTGCTCCTATAGCTGAAGAGTTTGGCTTTGGAGATTATGTATATCCATGTGATGTATCAAATCCACAAGAGATTCAAGATTTAGTTAACTCTTTAGAAAAAGATATGGGAAAAATTGACTTTATTGTTCACTCAATTGCTTTTGCACCAAAAGATGGTTTAAGTGGAAGATTTACTGATATAAGTAAAGATGCATTTAGAGTTGCTATGGATGTATCAGTATATAGTCTCATTGAAGTAACTCAAGCATTAAAGCCAATTATGAGTGAGAATTCTAGTGTTCTTACACTTTCTTATTATGGTGGAGTAAAATATATTCCAAACTACAACCTTATGGGTGTAGCAAAAGCTGCTTTAGAGATGACTGTAAAATATATGGCAGAAGATTTAGGAAAAGACGGTATCAGAGTAAATGCTATCTCTGCAGGACCAATAAAAACATTAGCTGCTGCTGGAATTGGCGAATTTAGATTTATGTTAAAATGGAATGAAGCACATAGTCCAATGAAAAAAAATGTTACAACTACTGATGTTGGGAATAGTGGTATGTATCTACTTTCTGATTTAAGTGCTGCAGTAACTGGAGAAATTCATTATGTTGATGGTGGATATAACATCATGGGTATGCCAGCAACCTCTTTTGATGAAAATGGAAAGCAAGTAATTGCTTGGAATGGTGAAAAATAGAGATGGCAATAAACTTTAAAGAATTAGCAGATAAATATCAAACACCTTATTATGTTTATGACTTTAACTATATTACAAAACAATACTCAGAGTTAAAAGATGCTTTTAAAGCTAGAAAATCACTTATTTCATATGCAGTAAAAGCAAATTCAAACTTAAGCGTAGTTCAACATTTAGGTAGTTTGGGTAGTGGTGCAGATTGTGTTTCTATTGGGGAAGTAAAAAGAGCATTAAAAGTTGGTATTGCAAAATATAAAATTATATTTTCAGGAGTTGGAAAAACTGATAATGAGATAAGAGAAGCATTAGAACTTGATATTTTAATGATCAATGTAGAGAGTGAAGCAGAACTACACAGAGTAGAAACTATTGCAAAAGAGTTAAATAAACTTGCAAGAATCAGTATAAGAGTAAATCCAAATGTTGATCCAAAAACACATCCATATATATCAACAGGATTACATGAAAATAAATTTGGTGTAGATATAAATACAGCAAAAAGAATGTATATTTCAGCTAAAAAATCAGAAAATCTAGATCCTATTGGTATTCATTGCCATATTGGTAGCCAACTAACAGAGTTAGCACCTATTAAAGAGTCTGTAAATATTGTTGCAGATTTAGTTAGAAATTTAAAATCTGCCCTACAAATTGAACTAAAATTTTTCGATGTAGGTGGTGGGCTTGGTATTGTTTATGATAATGAAGTTTTAATAGATACTTATGAATATGCACAAGTTGTGCTTGATGCTTTATTTGGACTTGATATAACAATAGTTTGTGAACCTGGAAGATTTATCGTTGGTAATAGTGGTACATTTGTAACTAAAGTATTATATGAAAAAATAAATGGTAGTAAAAGATTTGTTATTGTTGATGGAGCTATGAATGATCTCATTCGTCCAAGTTTATATGATGCTTACCATAAAATTGAAGTGTTAGGAAAAAGCGAGAATACAAGTGATTGTAATGTTGTAGGTCCTGTTTGTGAGAGTGGTGACTTCTTTGCAAAGAATATAGAACTTCCAGAAACACAACACAATGATCTAATAGCAATATATAGTGCTGGTGCATACGGTTTTACAATGGCAAGTAACTATAATACTAGAGGTAAAGTTGCTGAAATTGCTATTGAAGATGGTAAAGATAGACTTATTAGAAAAAGAGAACTATTTGAAGATCTAATTGCATTAGAAGAGGAATATTTAAAATAATATAAGGATGAGAGTATGAATAATCGAAAATCACTAATGGGAAATATGAAAATTAGAACTAAAATCATATTACCTACAATTTTAGTTTTAGTTTTAAGTAATTTAGTTTCCGTATTTACATCTGCTTATAAGATGGATGATTTAGCAAAAAGTAATTCAATTATGGCATTAAGTCAATTAACAGATTCAATTTTTTTAAATCTTCGTACAGCTATGAATACTGGTGATTCTACTATTATTGAGGATGCTGAAGAGAAAAGTAGAGATCATATCAAAGGGCTTGAAAAATTTACTGTTGCTAGAAGTAGAGATATGATTAGACTTTTTTCTCCACAAATTACTTATACTACTGATCAAGATGTTTTAGATGTATTTGCATCTAAAAAAGAAAATGTTATAGAAAGTAATGATAATAATATCCACACATTAAGATCTATACGTCCAATGATTGCAACTAATGAATGTATAGGATGTCATGTAAATCAACAAGTTGGCGATGTAATAGGTGTTATGGATTTAACATTTAACCTTGAAGAATCTGATAAAATTATTAATAGTACTGTCCTAAACCTTATTTTACAAGCTGTAGCTGTACTTGTTTTAATTACTATATTTATGACATGGCTAATAAAAAGTGCTACAAAACCTATTGATGTATTTCAAAAAGGTTTAGAGATGTTCTTTAAATATATCAATAAAGAGGAAAAAGAGGTAGGATATATTGATGGATATAGTAACGATGAGATTGGAGAATTAGTAACCTCTGTAAATAAAAATATAGATTCAACTGTTGCTGGAGTAAAAGAGGATGAAAAAGTTATCGAAGAAGCAAAAGAAGTTTGTAAAAAAGCATCTTTAGGGGTATTTGATGTACAGATAACTTCATCTGCACATAGTCCAGAGCTAAATGATTTAAAAGATTTAGTAAATGAACTTATCTCAGCAGTTGGGAATAATATAAATAGAGTTTCTAAAGTGTTAAATTCTTATGATAATAATAATTATCAAGATAGAGTAAACTCTCAAGGGATCACTATAGGGACTATGAAAGATGTATTTGATAAAGTTGATTCATTAGGAAATTCACTTGCTCTAAATGCAAAAACCAATTTACAAAATGGCCAACAACTATTAAAAGATGCTAATAGATTAGAGGGATCAGTTTCAAATATTCAATCATATTTAAACCAACAATCATCACAACTAGATACAAATCTAGATGAGTTATCAACAATTACTACAGATATAAGACAAACAACATCAGACGCAGTATCTATGGCATCATATGCAAAAGATGTAACAAATTCTGTTGAAAAAGGGCAAGTTCTTGCAAATAAAACAAGTGACGAGATGGATGAGATTGCTATTCAAGTAAATGCAATATCAGATTCAATTACAATAATTGATCAAATTGCATTTCAAACAAATATCCTTTCATTAAATGCTGCAGTTGAAGCTGCAACTGCAGGTGAAGCTGGTAAAGGTTTTGCTGTTGTTGCACAAGAGGTAAGAAATCTAGCATCAAGATCAGCAGAAGCTGCAAATGAGATTAAAGCACTTGTACAAAGTGCAACATCAAAAGCAAATGAAGGTAAGATTATCTCTGACGATATGAAGCAAGGTTATACTGATCTAAATGAACATATTAACTCAACAATTGAATTAATTCAAAATGTTACTCAAGCTTCTCAATCTCAACAAAGTAGAATTGAAAATATAAATTCAAATATGATTAGTATTAAAGAAAATACATCTCAAAGTACACAAATGGCAAATGATGCTTCACAGATTGCACTAGAAACAAGAGAGTTAGCGACTACTATAGTTGATGATGCCCAAGATAAAAAAATTTAATTTCTAAAAAGGTTATAAAATGTCAGAAAAGAAATCAATGTTTGGAAATATGAGAATTAGAACTAAAATTATTTTACCAACTATTTTAGTTTTGGTTTTAAGTAATCTAGTCTCAGTTCTTACATCTGCTTACAAGATGGATGATTTGGCAAAAAGTAACTCAATAATGGCATTAAGTCAACTTACAGATTCAATTTTCTTAAATCTTAGAACTGCTATGAATACAGGTGATTCAACAATAATTGCTGATGCTGAAACAAAAAGTAGAGAGAGAATTAAAGGTTTAGAAAAATTTGTAGTATCTCAGAGTAAAGATATGTTAACACTTTTTAATCCTCATAGATCTTTTACAACAGACCCTGATATCATTAATGTTTTTAATTCAAAAAAAGAAACTATTTTAGAAAGTTTTGATAATGGAAAACATACATTAAGATCAATAAGACCAATGATTGCAACAAGCGAATGTTTATATTGTCATGTAAATCAAAAAATAGGAGATGTAATTGGTGTTATGGACTTAACTTTTAATCTAGAAGAGTCTGATACAATTATTGAAAGTACTGTTTGGAATTTGATCATACAAGCACTTTTTGTTTTAGTTATTATTACAATTTTTATGACATGGTTAATTAGAAAAGCTACAAAACCTATTGATGTATTTCAAAATGGATTAGAGATGTTCTTTAGATATATAAATAAAGAGGAAAAAAATGTTGGTTATATTGATGGATATAGCAATGATGAGATTGGAGAACTAGTAGACTCTGTAAATAAAAATATTGATGCTACCGTTGCAGGTGTTGAGAAAGATGAAAAGCTAATTGCAGAAGCAAAAGAGGTTTGTAAAAAAGCATCCTTAGGTATATTTGATGATGAGATAAAATCTATTGCACATAGTCCAGAACTTAATGAATTAAAAGATTTAGTAAATCAACTTATATCTGCTATTGGATATAATATTACAAGAGTATCAAATGCTTTAAACTCTTATGATAATGATAATTATAAAGAGAGAATTAACTCTACTGGAAAAACAACAGGAACTATGAAAAGTGTTTTTGATAAAGTAGATGCATTAGGGAATTCATTAACATTAAATGCAAAAACTAATTTAAAAAATGGTATACAGCTTGACAAAGATACAGATATACTTGAAGAATCTGTAGGAAATATCAAAACAATATTAACACAACAATCACAACAGCTTGAAAGTAGTGTTGAAGAATTATCAACAATTACTCAAGATATTATACAAACAACAGAAGATGCAGAGTCAATGGCAGCATATGCTAAAAATGTAACAACTTCTGTAGAAAAAGGTAGATTATTAGCTAATAAAACTAGTGATGAGATGGATCTAATTGCACAAGAGGTATCTGCTATTTCTGAATCAATCACTATAATTGATCAGATAGCATTCCAAACAAATATTCTTTCACTTAATGCTGCAGTTGAAGCAGCAACTGCAGGTGAAGCTGGAAAAGGTTTTGCTGTAGTTGCACAAGAGGTTAGAAATCTAGCAACAAGATCAGCTGAAGCTGCAAATGAGATTAAAGCTTTAGTTGAGAGTGCTAAAGATAAAGCAAATGAGGGTAAAATAATATCTGATGAGATGAAAGAGGGATATACCCATCTAAATGAACATATTAATTCTACTATAGAATTAATACAAAATGTTACGCAAGCATCCCAATCTCAACAAGGAAGAATAGAACAAATAAATTCAAATATGAACAGTATAAAAGAGAATACTATACAAAGTAGACAGATGGCAACAGATGCTGAAATTGTAACTAAAAAGACAAATGAGTTAGCAAAAACTATAGTATCTGAAGCAGAAGTTAAAAAGTTTTAAGAGGTAAAATATGATAAATGAAGAGGCTGAATTAAAAAAGTTAAGAGATACATTAGATAATATAGATGATGAAGTATTAGCTCTTTTAAACAAAAGAATGGAGACTGTTCATAAAGTTGGCGAACTAAAAGCTCAAAGTGGTGGGGCAATATACCGACCAGAAAGAGAAAAAGCTATTATTGATAGACTAGAAAAGTTATCTAAAAAAAATAATGGTGCCCTAAATAGAACAGCTATAGAAGCACTATTTTTAGAAGTATTCGCAATAAGTAGAAATCTAGAATTACCTGAAAATATAGCATTTTTAGGACCTGAAGGAAGTTTTACTCATCAAGCAGCAGAGAGTAGATTTGGGGCTATGAGTGCTTATTTATCTATTGGTTCAATTTCTGGTGTATTTAGAGAGGTTGCTAATAAAAAAGCAAAGTTTGGTGTTATTCCAATAGAAAATAGTAGTAATGGTATAGTAAGTGATACAATTACTTGTTTTACAGATTCAAAACTAAAGATTATTGCAGAAGTTATGGTTGATATCCATCATACATTAGCATCTTGTGTTGATAATGTAAAAGATATAAAAAGAATATACTCAAAAGATATTGCATTTGACCAATGCCATAAGTTTTTAAAAGATTTGGGACTTGATGAGATAGAGCTTATTCCAGTAGATTCTACAGCAAAAGCTGCAAAATTAGCTGCTAAAGAGAAAAACTGTGCGGCAATTTGTTCTCATGTTGGAGCAAAAATGTACAACCTTCCAATTTTATTTGAAAATATTGAGGATAAAGGAAATAATCGTACAAGATTTTTAATAATATCTGATTTTGAGAATGGAAAAAGTGGTGATGATAAAACATCTATTTTAGTACAATTATCAAATAAAGCAGGTTCTTTAGCTCAATTTTTAAATGATTTTAATGATGCAAATATAAACTTAACAAAAATCAAATCACATATTATAGAAGGCATATCTACTTTCTTTATTGAATTTAATGCACATAAAGATGAAGAAAAAGTACAAAAGATATTTAAAAAATATCAAAAAGAGATAAAATTTTTAGGAAGTTATGTAAGGGAGCAAGATGATATTTAATAAAGTTTTAGACAATGTTTCAATTTATGAAGCTGGAAAACCAATAGAATTAGTAGTAAGAGAATATGGTGTACACCCAAGAGATATTATAAAATTAGCCTCAAATGAGAATCCATATGGTACTTCTCCTGATGTTGTAGATGCAATATCTAGAAAAGCAATAAGTTCTTTTGTATATCCAGATGATTCAATGTATGAATTAAAAGATGCACTTGCAAACAGATTTAAAGTAGAAGATAAAAATGTAATTATTGGTGCAGGTTCAGATCAAATTATAGAATTTTGTGTACACTCAAAATGTAATAAAAAATCTAAAGTTCTTATGGCAAAAACTACATTTGCAATGTATGAAATATACTCAAAACAAACTGGTGCTACTATCTTAAAAACACCATCAGACACTCACAATTTAGATGAATTTAGAAAGATTTATAAAAAAGAGGGTGCAGATATTATTTTTTTATGCTTACCTAATAATCCTATGGGTGAATGTTTAGATGCAAATGATGTATATAAATTTTTAGATGAAGTTGATGAAAATACACTAGTTATTCTTGATGGAGCATATCAAGAATATGCGAAATATAAAGATAAAGCAAAAAAAATAGTTGTAGCAGATGTTACAACTAAATATCCAAATGTTATATATCTAGGAACTTTCTCAAAAGCTTATGCTTTAGGTGGGTTAAGAGTTGGATATGGTATAGCAAATAAAAATATTATAAATACTCTATATAAATTAAGACCTCCTTTTAATGTTACAACATTATCTCTAGAGGGGGCAAAAGAGGCATTAAAGCAAAAAAGTTTTGTAAAAAAATGTATAAAAAAGAATTTTGAACAAATGAGTAGATATGAAGAGTTTGCAAAAAATAAAGGATTAAAATATATCCCAAGTTATACAAATTTTATAACAATATATACTGGTGATAATTCATCCAAAGAGATAGCTCAAAAATTACTTGAAAAAGGTATTATTATAAGAGATATGACAGGATATGGATTAAATGCAATAAGAATTACAATTGGTACTAAAGAGCAAAATAGTAAAGTATTTGAAGTACTTGATACTTTAATATAAATAAGAGGAATAGATGTTTACAAGATTTAAATTATCAGAACATAATACAACAGTAAAAACTGAATTTTTAGCAGGATTTACAACATTTTTAACAATGATGTATATAGTACCAGTAAATGGATTTATATTATCAGATGCAGGATTACCAATGGGTGCTGTTATAACTGCAACTGCTTTGATAACAATATTAGCAACAATTTTTAATGGCTATTGGTCAAATACCCCAATAGCAATGAGTGTTGGTATGGGATTAAATGCATATTTTGCATATGGCTTAGTTTTAGGTATGCAACTTCCATGGCAAACTGCTCTTGGTATTGTATTCTTAAGTGGTATTATATTTGTAATATTATCATTTACTAAATTTCGGATTTGGATTATGACCTCTATTCCTGTAGATTTAAGAAGAGCTATTAGTGCTGGGATTGGTGCTTTTATAGCTTTTATAGGCTTAAAACAAATGGGTATTATTATTCCAAATAAAGCAACATTAGTATCACTAGGTAACCTAGGTGATCCTGCTATACTATTAGGTCTTTTTGGACTATTTACAGCTTTAGTTTTTTATACTTATAGATTAAAAGGTGCTTTTGTTTTCTCTATAGTTTTAACTTCAATTGTTGGGTGGATATTTGGAATTGGATCTGCACCAGAACAACTTTTTGGAATGCCAGAATCTATATCTCCAATTTTTATGCAATTAGATATTATGAGTGCATTATCTTTATCTTTATTGCCGGTTATTATTACATTTCTTGTAACTGATATGTTTGATACTTTAGGTACTTTAACAGGTGTAGGAACACGAGCAAATCTATTTCAAACAAAGGATGCAAATGATAAAGCACTTGAAAAAACACTTGAAGCAGATGCAATAGCAACAGTAGGTGGTAGTTTACTAGGTGTATCTACAACTACATCATTTATAGAAAGTGCAAGTGGAGTTGAAGAGGGTGGAAGAACAGGATTAACATCAATTTTCACAGGTTTATTTTTTATATTAACACTATTTTTACTTCCATTTTTTAAATCTATCCCTGCAAATGCAATATATCCAATATTAGTTGTTGTTGGTATTTTAATGTTTACAGAGCTTGGTAATATAAACTGGAAAAATAATGATTTAGCAATCACTAGTGCATCTTTTTTAATTGTAATTCTTATGCCACTTACTTATTCAATAACAAATGGTTTTGCAGCAGGGTTTATAGTATATACACTTTTAAAGTTACTAAAAGGTGAATTTGAAGATATAAATTTAGGACTTATTACTATAACACTTATTTCGTTATTAGTATTTATTTTACATTAGAGGTTTAAAATTGGAAAAAGTTTATTATAGTTATGAAGAGTGTTTAGAAGATTGTAGAGTTTTAATACCTCAGATAAAAGAATATAACCCAGATGCAATGATTGCTATTGCTAGAGGTGGTTTAGTACTGGGACATCTACTAAGTGAAGCTTTAGAAACCAGAGAGATATATAGTTTAAATTCTATACATTATGATGGAACAAAAAAACTTGAAACTTTTGATATATTTAATGTTCCAGATCTATCACGTAAACATAAAGTTGTATTAATAGATGATATTGTTGATAGTGGTGAGAGTATGGTAGAAATAATCAAAATATTGAAAGAAAAGTACCATCATTGTGAATTTAAAATTGCAACTGTGTTTTATAAACCAACGGCATTAATACAACCTGATTTTAGCGTAAAAGAAGCAAAAGATTGGATTGAATTTTTCTGGGAAGTTGACCTATTAGAAAAGAAATAAATATGGATATAAAAAATAAAAATATTGAGGAACTAAAAGTAGTAGCTCAAGATATACGAGATAGAATTATTGATGTAGTATCTGAAAATGGTGGTCACTTTAGTTCAACTCTTGGTGCTGTTGAATTAACTATAGGGATGCATAAAGTATTTAATAGTCTTTATGATCCTTTTATTTTTGATGTTTCTCACCAATGTTATCCTCATAAATTATTGACAAATAGATGGAAAGAGTTTTCTACATTAAGACAATTTAAGGGAATAAGTGGATTTACAAAACCTAAAGAGTCAAAATCAGATTATTTTGTAGCAGGACATAGTTCAACATCAATATCATTGGCTGTTGGTGCTGCAAAAGCAAATAAGCTTGAAAAACTAGATAAAGTACCTGTTGTGATGATTGGTGATGGTTCAATGACAGCAGGGATGATCTATGAAGCACTAAATGAGCTAGGGGATTTAAAACTACCAATTGTTATTATATTAAATGATAATGAAATGAGTATTGCTAAACCTATAGGTGCAATTAGTAAACATCTTAGTAAACTTTTAGCTGGTAAGTTTTATCAAGGATTTAGAGATAAAGTTGATCATATAGTAAAAAACTATATGCCAAATGGTACTGAATATATTGCAAAAAAACTTGAAGAGAGTTTAAAGCTTATCACTCCTGGTATTATTTTTGAAGAGATGGGTATTGATTATATTGGTCCAATTGATGGGCATGATATAGAAGAGATTATCACTACTTTGAAACTTGCTAAAAATCTTGGAAAACCTGTCATAGTTCATGCCAAAACAACTAAAGGTAAGGGCTATCCAATAGCAGAGGGTCATCATGAACATTGGCATGGTGTTTCACCTTTTGATATAAAAACTGGTCTAGCAAAATCAAATAAAAATAAATCTACACCAAAATCAGCAACCTCTATATTTAGTGATAAACTATATGAATTAGCATTAAATAATGAAAAAATAGTAGGTGTAACAGCAGCAATGCCTAGTGGTACAGGTATAGATAAATTAATGAGTGCCTTTCCTGATAGATTTTGGGATGTTGCAATTGCAGAACAACATGCAGTAACATCAATGGCAGCCATGGCAAAAGATGGATTTAAACCTTTTATTACAATATACTCTACTTTTTTACAAAGGGGATTTGATCAAATTATACATGATGTCTGCCTAATGAATTTACCTGTAGTTTTTTGTATTGACAGAGCAGGAATAGTAGGAGCTGATGGGGAAACTCACCAAGGTCAATTTGATATAAGTTTTCTAAGATTTCTTCCAAATATGACTCT
>Ga0256837_1002519_pt1 | contig 11283 bp, 9 predicted proteins | sample 4562384metaG_FD_185976 | JGI IMG/M metagenome (GOLD analysis project Ga0256837, IMG submission 185976) | Hydrothermal vent microbial communities from Guaymas Basin, Mexico - 4561-384 | ecosystem: Environmental > Aquatic > Marine > Hydrothermal vents | place: Mexico: Guaymas Basin | collected... | reverse complement strand
TAGCTTTGATGGAGTATGCAAAAGTAGATATAAGTATAAACCTACTTCCAAACTTCAACGCGCAAAAATTATCATCACATATATCTAAACTATCAACTCTTAGTATCATAGATATTTTATCTGGACTTATCCCTATCAAAATAGCTAATGGCCTACTAGATGAGTTAAATATAAACCCCTCTACATCTAGCCAAGACCTAGGGACTAAACAGATAAAAAAGATTGCAAACCAGATGCTAAACTGGAGATTTGAAGTTACAGATACTCACGGTTTTCGTCATGCAGAAGTTGCTGGTGGTGGTGTAGACACGACTGAAATAAATCCAAAAACTATGCAATCTTTAAAACAAAATAACCTTTACTTTTGTGGAGAAGTTCTTGATGTTGTTGGAAAACGTGGAGGCTATAATTTTGCTTTTGCATGGGCTTCTGCATATTTAGCAGCTAAAGATATAAGTAAAACTTAACCTAATTCTGATAAACTATGCATACTAAATAAAAAGGAACTTTATGTCTACTTCTGTTATTATTCTCATTATTATCACTTTTGTTCTAGTTTTAATGTATAACACACTGGTTGCAAAGAAAAACCAAGTTGAAAATATTTTTGCAAGTGTTGATACAGTTCTAAAAAAACGATACGACCTCATCCCAAATCTAGTTGCTAGTGTTAGCAAATATATGGAACATGAAAAAGGTTTACTAGAAGAGGTCACCAAACTTCGTTCAGATGCGAATAAACCAAATATTAGCGATGAACAAAAGATAGCATTAGATGCAAAAATGAGTGCAGCACTTGGCTCTATCATGATTGCGGTTGAAAACTACCCTGATTTAAAAGCAAATGAAAATGTGATGCATCTTCAACGCACACTAAACGAAGTAGAAGAGCAAATCTCAGCAGCTAGACGTGCTTACAATCAAGCAGTGACTGACTATAACAATGCACTAGAGCAAATCCCTACAAACTTTATGGCTTCAATGATGGCATACAGAAGAAAAGAAGTGTTTGAGATAGTTGATGCTGAACGTAAAAACGTAAATGTTAAAGAGCTTTTTAACTAACTCTATATGAAAAGTGTAAGCGAATTAACTGACTTTTACTATAAAAATTTATTTCCAACTTTGGAAATTTTAGAAAAAGATAGAAAACAATTACGCTCAAGAATAATTGTATTTGGAGTTGTTCTTACAATTTTTGCACTATTTTTAGCAAGTGTTTTAATAAATAACATCGACTTTATTATAGTTGGATATATAATTATTGGTGGTATACTGTATAAGTTTTTAGTTAAAGATTATACAAAAGAATTTAAACAAAAAATCATCAGACCACTTATTCATGCTATTGATTCTAAACTAAATTACAGCGAATCTCTACATGTAGCCCAAGCCCATTTTAACAAATCAGACCTCTTCTCAACTCCAGACAGACTAAGCGGAAACGACTTAGTAAGAGGTAAGATAGAAAATATAAATATACAGTTTTCTGATATTCATGCCCAAAAAAAGCATAGAGACTCAAAAGGTAGAACATCTTACTCTACTATATTTCAAGGTTTATTTATAGTAAGTGAGTTTAACAAAAATTTTCATGGACAAACTGTTATACTTCCAGATACTGCACAAAGTACTTTTGGTAATCTCATCGGAAACTGGTTACAGTCCAAAAATATGTCTAGAGATGAGCTAGTAAAAATGGATGACACTGAGTTTGAAAAAGAGTTTGTAGTTTACTCTACAGACCAAGTTGAAGCACGCTATATCTTGTCACACTCACTTATGAAAAAATTATTAGATTTTAAAAAGAGGTCTAAGCATCCTTTACACATCTCTTTTATAGGCTCAAACATCCATATGGCGATTGAGTACAACAAAGACTTGTTTGAACCAACTGTATTTAGCTCTTTACTTGATTATAAAGTAGCTAAAGAGTATGTACAAACTCTTCATCTCTCTATTGGAATAGTACAAGAGTTAAAATTAAATGAAAAACTATGGAGCAAAAACTGATGGAAACAAATTTACTAATTAGAAGTATAAAAGATTTTTTAACACCCAAGATGCTAAAGTTTAGCCTACTTCCATTTATACTTACTGCTATATTTGTTTATGTAGTATTTTTTATACTTATCGGTATAGGGGTAGATCAAATGCAAGTTTACGATGTAACAACTACCCAAGCATATATGCAAGATGGGATTCCTCACACTGAGACAATCACAACAAAACTAGGTCTTGATAGTTTTACTAACTTTTTAATGAAGTATGCTATTACATCTTGGGTAGCTACATTTTTCGTATATTTTATAGGTTTTTTTGTAGCTACTTTTGCCTCTATCTTTGTAGCAATAATTATCATAGGTTTTTTAACTCCGGCAATCATGAAAGAGCTTCAAACTAGACACTATCTAGATGTAGAGATGATTGGATATTCTAACATAATAGCCGCACTTATAAATATGATTAAATGGTCTATAATTATGCTTTTACTATTCATATTGTTAGTACCGCTATACTTCATACCATTTGTAAATATCCTAGCTTTTAATTTACCTTTATACTACTTTTTTCATAAAATGATAACGTATGATATCTCTAGTACTTTATGTACAAGTGAAGAAGCTAAACAAGTGAAATATTTTGCTAAAAATAGCATAAGAGCTAAAACATTACTACTTTATCTTATTTCACTTATACCATTTGCCATCTTTTTTGCTGCTGTTTTTTATGTAATTTATATTGGAAATACTTATTTTGAAGAGGTTAAAAAGCTTAGAGCTTAAACCTTTTTAATTATTATCTGATTTCTACCATTTTCTTTAGCATCATAAAGTGCATCATCTGAGAGTTTTACCATCTCTTCCAAAGATTCAGCTAAACCATAAGCTATACCAAAAGAAACAGTATATTTTATCTCTAAATCATCAACTTTTATAACATTATTCTCAAACCCTATTCTTATCTTTTCAAATAGTTGAGATACATTCTCCTCTGTAATATCTTCTAAAAGTATGCAAAACTCTTCACCACCAAATCTTGCCATCAAATCAGATGTACGTAAGTTTTTATCAAGTATTTTTTTAATCTCTTTAATAGCTTCATCACCAACATCATGACCATAAGTATCGTTGATATTTTTAAACTTATCTATATCTAACATTGCAACAGCTAGATTATCACTTTTTCTTTTTGCTTTTAAAAATATAGCCTTACCACTATCATAAAAATAGCGTCTATTGTACGCACCTGTTAAAAAATCCTTATTTGCCATATCAGTTATTTGAGAAAATAAATCTAAAAGTTCTAAGTTTGAGTTAATACGAATTAAGACCTCTTCTTTTGTAAAAGGCTTATTTATAAAGTCATTTGCACCATATCTTAAAAAATCACTTACTATACTCGCATCATCTATATTACTAAGAGCAATAATCCCAAGTTGGTCTTTATCAAAATTTTCTCTTAGTTTCATAGTCAAATTTAAACCATTCATCCCTGGCATTTCATAATCAGTTAAAACTAATGATATTTTCTCTTTCGTTGTATTTAAAAATTTTAAAGCTTCTTTTGCATCTTCTACTTGAAAAACATTTATATTCATCTCTTGTACTAATTTAGACAATATACCTCTATATAGTTTTGAATCATCAACTATCAAAATATTTGTATCATAATTTTTTAAAGCTCTTTGAGCAAACTTAACAGCTAACCTTATACTATTTGGAGAATTTTTTAATACATAAGCTAATATATCTTTTTTTTGTATATTAGCTTTTGTATCTACACTAAGGGAGCCGGTTAGTATAACTGATGGAATATTATGAGCATTAGCTAAAGAAACAACTTCACCATTTGGTGCATCTGGAAGATTTAAATCAAGTAAAGCTACGTTAAAATCACCCTGATGCTCTCTGATTTTTTTCATGGCATCCTTGTATGTTTCAACCATAATCAACTCAATATCTTTACACATTGTGAATTCTATTTCTATTTGTTTTAGTACTGTCTTACTATCATCAACAACTAATACTCTTTTCAAAATATACCTTTAAACATTACATATTTAAGTATAACAAATATTGTCTTTAATTAATCTTCTTCTTTATCCATCTCTTTTTCAACTAGTTTCTTATAAACTTCATCCTTAGGTACTAGCCCAGCTTCAAACAAAAATTGTGACGGTACAAAGTTAATTTTTTTAATCTTGTCATACTTTGCATAACTCAAATATAGTATATCTTTAGCACGGGTTACAGATACATAAAATAATCGTCTCTCTTCATCTAAACTTCCACCACGTTGCATTAGTTTTCTATTTGGAAAACGTCCATCCATTAGGTCTATTACATATACTTCTTTGTATTCTAAACCCTTTGATGCATGAACACTAAGCAAGTTTACACCCTCACCTTGAGTTAAATCTGATGAGCCTAAAATCATAGCATTTAAAAATCGTTCATGCTCACTATATGGTTTTGAAAGTTCTTCTAAGAGTATCATTTTTCTGGATATTTTAGATAGTGCTTCAGTTTTTTGTTTCTCATCTATTGTGCCATCTTTTAACTGCGCTCTTTTGTTAGCTAAGATATCTGACATATACTTATATACTGAAGAATTTGCAATTTTTTTAACAATAGTTCGAGGTTGTTTTACACCTTTTAAATCTCTATATAAAAGATAAAAATCATGTAAAAAAGTAGCTGAATCTTTTGTAAGTTTAGGATGTTTTAAAATTGGATTTTTCATAAACTTAGCTTCAAATCCAAGCTTTGCGAACTTACCGACTGCGCCAAGTTCTAAGAATTCATCAAAAAGACCTAGTTGATGATTTACATTTCTTTTTTCAAAAGGATTTTTTATAGATTCATCTGGTGCATAAAGACCATAAAAAATACTTCCATGACCAAGAGTTTTAAGAGCGATATAAAGCTCTTTTGCCATAGCCGAGCCAATACCTCTAGCAAATTCAAAAAGATGAATAAAACTCATCATATCACTCTCATTTACAAGCAAAGTATAAAAGTCTAAAACAGCTTTTACTTCACGAGAATCAAAAAAACTAGTACCACCTTTTCTCTTACAAGGGATTCCAAGTTCACGAAGCCCTACTTCTATACCATCAGCAGAAGAGTTATTACGAAAGATTACTGCTATCTCTTCTCTTGGAGTTTGTGTATCACGGATGAGTGCCGCCATTGCATGGTACTGATCAAACAACTCATCATAAGCTAAAAGTCTTGGTTTTTGTGAATCTTGATTTCTTGTAACTTCTAGCTTTTTAGGATAAATTCTTTCATTGTGCTCTATAACCTGAGTTGCAAGAGAAAGGATAGGCAAAGTTGAGCGATAATTTTTAGTTAAAGTATGAACAACTGCATCAGGGTACTTAGTAGAGAAAGTTCCTATTATACTTATATCAGCACCATTAAAAGCATAAATACTCTGGTCATAATCTCCAACACAAAAAAGCGATGGTGGCTGCATAGCCTCTATCAGTGTACCTTGAAGGGCATTTGTATCTTGGTATTCATCAACTAAGACTTCTTTATAACCCAAATCTTTACTCTTACAAATATCACGAAAATTTAAAAGTAAATCATTAAAATTTACAAAGCCATACTCTTTTTTTAATTTCTCAAACTCATCAACTATATCTGCATAAATCATAGCAAAAAGCTCGTGTTCAGGGTAAGTATCTACGACCCAAGTCTCAAAATTATTTTCTAACTCTGTATTTTGATAAAAAGAGTATAAATCATAAAGATAATTACCACCATAAGGAGTAATCTCAGCACCAATGTGATCAAATGAACGCTTCTCAAAAACTGAACGAAAAAGAGTTTTAAGCTCTCGCTGTTGCTTGAGAATTACTTTTTTATCTTGTTTTTTTAGCCATCTGTAAGAGACTGCATGAAAAGTACCCGCATCAATCTTTGCAGCTACATCTTTACCAAACAACTCAGCAACACGAGCTACCATCTCAGCTGCTGCTTTATTTGTAAAAGTTAAAAGTAAAATCTCTTGTGGTTTTACACCGTTGTTTATAAGAAAACCTATACGACCAACAATTGTACTAGTCTTTCCAGTCCCAGCTGATGCAATGATTAAATTTTGTTTATCCCTAGAAGTTGCGGCTGCGAATTGTTCTTTATTTAGACGTGATAATGGCAATACAAACTCCTATACAAAATTTTAAGAGTGTGATTATACTAGCTTAAACTTTAGATGATTTTACTAACTATTTTTTTCTTCTATTAAATATAAGTTATTTTAATATAGTAATTTACTTTATTTTAAAAACATTAAGACTATAATTATAAATATTCTAAATAATACAAGGGGTATAAAAATGGATAATCCAAATAATCTCAAGAGAAGATTATTCTTGCAAAAAGCACTTCGAGGAATCGGATATGGTGCTTTTGGAGTTATTGCTTGGAGTGCTTACTTATCTCAATCTAAAGCAAATAATTTAAGTTTAAGACCACCTGGTGCTTTATCAGAACAAGACTTTGTCTCTACATGTATCAGGTGTGGTATGTGTGTTGCAGCTTGTCCTTTTGATGTATTAGAACTATCAACATTTTCTGATACTGTCTCCATTGGAACACCATATTTCACCCCTAGAGAAGAAGCTTGCTATCTCTGTCCTGATATTCCATGTACAAATACATGTCCAACTGGTGCACTTGATTTAACTTCACTAATAAAAAATGATGAACTATCAATAAACAATGCGAGAATGGGTTTAGCAACTATCAATACTCAGACTTGTTTAGCTTATCTAGGATTACAATGCACTATGTGTATACGAGCTTGTCCATTTGCTGATACTGCTATTGTACTTCATAATGAGCGTAACCCTCGTACAGATATGCATGCCTTTTTAAAACCTGTTGTAAACCCAGACTATTGTACTGGTTGTGGAATGTGTGAACGTGCTTGCCCAACAGCTACGGCTTCGATTAAGATACTTCCTTTATCTTTAACAAAAGGTGATGTTGGCTCGCACTATATTGTTGGTTGGGAAGCAAAAGATGAAAAAAGACTTGATAATGTCAAAACTGATGTAAAACTTAAAAAAACTCCAAGAAATAAAAGAAGTGCCCTTGATAATGTAAATGATATTGATGGAATTTTAGAAGGAATTTATGATGAGTAATTTTTTATTAAGACACCGTTTTTTAATCTCTCGTAGAATTGTTCAAATTTCAATACTTGTTCTTTACTTTGGAGCAAATTATTATGGATGGCGTATTGTTTTTGGAGATTTAAGTAGCTCTATTTTATTTAATACAATACCTTTATCAGATCCTTTCGCAACTCTTCAAATGTTTATAGCAGGAGCTGTAGTATCTGCTGATATATTAGTAGGAGCTTTAATAGTTTTACTTGTTTATGGTGTTTTTGGAGGTCGTTTCTTTTGCTCATGGGTATGCCCTGTAAATATAATTACAGAAACTGCCACTTATCTAAGAAAAGTACTTAATTTTCCAGAAAAAGAAGATGCTCTTAAACTTAGTAGAAATCTAAGATATTGGATTATATTAGTTACTCTTATTTTATCTTTTATTTTTTCATTATCAGCATTTGAGATGATAAGTCCTATTGGGATTGCACATAGGGGTGTAATATTTGGTTTTGGTTCTGGATGGTTTCTTCTACTTGGAATTTTTATATTTGACCTATTCTCAAAAAGACATGGCTGGTGCGGTCACATATGTCCACTTGGCGGATTTAATGCTATTGTTGGTAAATACTCACTTATTAAAGTTGTTCACGATAGTAGCAAATGCTTATTTTCTTTTGCATGTTTTAATGTTTGCCCTGAAAAAGATATATTAAGAATGGTTGGTAAAAAAAGTGTAGTTATTACTGGTGGAGAATGTATAAAATGTGGACAATGTATAGAAGTATGTAGAAACGGTGCTTTTGAGATTTCTATAGTTGGTTTAGCAAAACAAATAAAAGACAAAGGGTAAATTATGAGATTTTTCATTTTAAGTATTTTGATTATTTTAAATATTTTTGCAAAGGAGATTACTCCTTATAGATATGTTACAGCTAGTGATGCAGTATCTGATTTTGTAAAAGTTGAAAATACTTTAGTTATTGGTACAGAAGAGGGAATCATAGATATTTATGATTTAGAAAAAGATAAAACTGTTGATAAAATAATTTTAGAAAAACAAACAAATATCTTAGGTGAAGAGATGGGTATCTTAATCATGAGTGTTGATTATTTAGATGGTAAAATTGCTTTTTTAACAAGACGATTAAATACTTGGGGAGATTTTTATATTTATGAAAACAAAAAACTTGTTAAATTAATAGATAATTCTGAGCATATTACACTTCAAAAGTTAGCCTTTATTGATAAAAACCTAGTAATTATCTCTACTATGGGAAATGAACTAATGCTATATGATATTCAAAATAAAAAATTTATCTATAAAAAACAACTAAATTTAGCTAGTTTTTCAGACTTCGTATTAAGTGAAGATAAAAAACATATATTCACTTCTGATGAAACTCCACTTATTTATAAGATTGAAATTACTAGTGGCAAGATTATTAAAGAGTATAAAGAAGCAAATAAAAGAGATATATTTAGTGTAGATTATAAAAATAATTTACTATTAAGTGGTGGCAAAGATAAGAGAGTAATACTTTACAAAACACCAACTACATATAAAATGACTAAGGCAGATTTTTTTGTTTATACAGTTGCATTAAATCCAAAAGCAACTAAAGCAGCATATGACAAAAATGAAGAAAATGATATCTCTATCATGGATACAAAAACTTTAAAAGAACTATATCTTTTAAAAGGACACAATCAAACAACTGTGAAAATAGACTTTTTTAAAGAGGATGAATTAATTAGTGCAGATGAAGATAATAAGTTGATGTTTTGGAAACTAAAGTAAAGAGTTTTTTCTTTACTTTAAATATTTATATGATAAGATATTATAACTAGGGGCTACAATGAATAAAGACAATAAATTACTTAAGATAATTTCTAATGAAACAAAAAACTCTATAGATAAAATATCTGTTGTTACTCCAAGTATGTATGCTTCAATTTTTTCCAAATTTGCTTCAAACCATGATACAAAAATTGATGATGAAAAAGAATTATCTCACGATTTAATACAACAAGAGTGCTCAGCCCTAACAGACTTACAAACTAAAACTTCAAAAAGTGTACAACAACTAAGTTATAACACTGATAAAGCGATAAATGCTATAAAAAACAGTGATGAAACACTTTTAAATGAAGTTTTAAATGAAACAAAAGAACTACGACAAGAAATTTTAAAACTTAAAGAAGCAGTTTATAGAGATGAACTAACTCATATTTATAACCGTAAATGGCTACATGACAATATGTTAAATAATGAAAACCAATTCATAAAAGATGGTACCTTATCTATTATAGATTTGAATTTTTTCAAACTTATAAATGATACTTATGGTCACGTAGTTGGAGATAAAGTACTTATATTTATAGCAAATCAACTAAGTAAAACACAAGCTAGTGTTATTAGATATGGTGGGGATGAATTTATAATTATATTTAAAAATAATATTAATGCAGATTTAGCATTTAAAAAGCTAAATGAACTTCGCCAAAAAATAATACATAAAAAACTAAAAACAGGTAATGATTCTTTTAAAATAAGTTTCTCTATTGGTACTTACGAATTTGAAGAAGGAGATAATCTATCAAATATAATTGAACTTGCCGATAAAAATATGTACGCTGATAAAATAAAAATCAAAAAAATTGTAACTGGCATATAAGTAAATCCTCACATATTTTTAGATATAATCGCGAAAATATTATATCACTACATGTAAGGCTAAATATATGTCAGCAAACGGCTACGAACCACAAAAAATAGAAGATAAATTTTATAAAATTTACGAAGATAGAAAGTACTTTGAAATTGATGGAAATAAAGCCATCCAAGAAGAGGGAAAAAACTTCTCTATCATGATGCCTCCACCAAATGTTACAGGTCGTCTACACATTGGTCATGCACTAACTTTCACACTCCAAGATATCATCACTCGTTACAAAAGAATGGATGGATTTAAAACTCTTTGGCAACCAGGGACCGACCATGCAGGGATAGCTACTCAAAATGTAGTAGAAAAACAGCTACTTGCGGAAGGCACTACAAAAGAAGAGTTAGGTCGTGAAAAATTCTTAGAACGTGTTTGGGCTTGGAAAGAAGAATCAGCAGGCATAATGACTCAGCAACTTCGTAAGATGGGAGTAAGTCCTGCTTGGGAGCGTGAGCGTTTCACAATGGATGCTGGACTTCAAAAAGGTGTTAAAGAAGCGTTTGTAAAACTTTATAATGATGGCTTAATCGTTCGTGGAAACTACATGGTAAACTGGTGTACACATGATGGTGCACTCTCAGACATCGAAGTTGAACATGAAGACCATGATGGAAAATTTTACCATATCAAGTATCCGTTTGCTGATGGAAGTGGTTTTGTAGAAGTTGCAACTACTCGTCCTGAAACATACTTTGGAGATACTGCAGTTATGGTTCATCCTGATGATGAGCGTTATAAAGACCTAATCGGTAAAAAAATCAAACTCCCACTACTTTCTCGTGAAGTTGAAATCATTGCAGATACTCATGTTGATATGGACTTTGGAACTGGTGTTGTTAAAGTTACTCCTGCTCATGACCAAAACGATTATGAAGTTGGAAAAAGACATAACTTAGAGTTTATTACTGTTTTTGATGAAAAAGGTATCTTAAATGACTATGCTGAAGAGTTTAAAGGTTTAGAGCGTATAGAAGCTCGTGAAGTAATAGTTAAACGTCTTGATGAAGAAGGCTTTATGGTTAAGATTGAAGACCATAAACACCAAGTTGGACACTGTTACCGTTGTAAAAATATCGTTGAGCCATATATCTCAAAACAGTGGTTTGTTCGTAAAGAAGTAGCAGACAAATCTATCGCTAAAACAAATGAAGGTGAAGCCAAATTTTTCCCTCCACATTGGATAAACTCTTACAACTCTTGGATGGGTGAACTTCGTGATTGGTGTATATCTCGCCAGCTTTGGTGGGGACATCAAATCCCAGTATTTTACTGTGATGATTGTGACCATGAATTTGCAAGCCAAGAAGAACATCCAGAAGCTTGTCCAAAATGTGCTAGTAAGAACTTAACTCAAGACCCAGATGTACTAGACACTTGGTTTTCTTCAGCTTTATGGCCATTTAGCACACTTGGTTGGGGTAATGGTGA
>Ga0256837_1002517_pt1 | contig 11294 bp, 9 predicted proteins | sample 4562384metaG_FD_185976 | JGI IMG/M metagenome (GOLD analysis project Ga0256837, IMG submission 185976) | Hydrothermal vent microbial communities from Guaymas Basin, Mexico - 4561-384 | ecosystem: Environmental > Aquatic > Marine > Hydrothermal vents | place: Mexico: Guaymas Basin | collected... | reverse complement strand
GGGTCTTGGTTGGTAGTAGAGTAGAGATTCCAAAAGAGTGTATTAAACGTAGAGGGGTATTTCGTAGTAGTTTACATGGTATTGATGAAACACAACAGATAAAAAGATTTTTATTAAGAGGGTTTTCCATCGATAGAGCTATAGAGATAGACTCTTTTATGGTAGATCATGATGGTGGGCAACACTACCTTTTAGGGAACAGTTTTTTACAACATTTTGATATGATGATAGATTTTGCAAAGTCATATCTTTACCTAAAGCAACATACACCTATCGTTTCATCGTTAAAAAGAGATTTTGGTTTATTTTTACTTTGGAGTGAACAAAAAGGTTTGTATATCTCAGCACTCGATGAGCCATCTTTTGCTTCACAAAAAGGTTTAGAAGTTGGAGATAGAATCCTCTCTATAAATGGTGTTGATATGTTTGAATTTAGTCAAGATGATTTTTGCAAGATGATGGAGAGTACATCTTTGCTCCAAGGAGAGAGAGCAGAGATAGTTGTGCAACGAGATGCAAAAATTATGAGGAAGGTATTGCAACTTTAGTTCGTTGAAACACAAGGTTTTTTAAGCTTCTCTCCTCATTATCACTTGCAAACTCTTTGAGGTTTGCTAGTCTTTGTTTAAACTCAAAGCTAGGAGCCCACTGTTTAATAAGGTTGATAAGAAATTCACTCTCAAGCTCAGGGGAGTTAAGACATAAAAGCAACATTGTATCTTCATGTGCAAGTTGTGGGAGTTTTTTGATGATCTTTTCATAATCTTTTGTCGCTTCAAAGCTCCCTTTTTGAAAGCTTGGTGGATCGATGATGATGATATCGTAAGGTCCCTTGCGTTTGAGACTTGAGAACGATTTTAAGATATTGTAAGGTAGATAGCTCACACCCCTTGGGTCAAGATTGTTTAAAGAGTGGTTTTGCATCCCTGTTTTTAAAGCTCCCTTGCTCATATCTACATTGACAACCTCTTTGGCTCCACCAAGTTTTGCAGCAACACTAAAAGCGCAGGTATAAGAGAAAAGGTTGAGTACTTTTTTATCTTTTGCATTTTCTCTGATGAAACTTCGGCCGTTTTTCATATCTGCAAAGTAGCCTGAGTTACGATTGGAGAGTAGGTTGAGTTTGAGTTTCATCCCATTTTCTATCACATACACTTCATCTAAGAGCTCACCGATGAGCACTTCACTTGGTGCACCTTTGAGGTAGCGACGTTGTACTACAAGTGTTTCATAACGGGAGTTTTGAACAAACTCTTTGAGCACTTTTATGATCTCATCTTCATTATCTTCTTCAAAGTAAAATGCCACACTCAAGATAGTGTTAATCGAATCAACCGTAAGATGTTTAAGCCCCTCATAAAGCCCACCACGACCATGAAAAAGGCGTTTAAACTCCTCTGTAACAGTAGCTGCGTTTTGTTCTATATGTGAGATGAGTTGTTGTGTTGTCATATTATACTTTCTCCCAAAAAGTTCCCTGTGGTGTGTCCATAAGTTGTACACCAAATTTCAAGATCTCATCACGTAGAGTATCTGAGAGTTCAAAGTTTTTCTCTTTTTTTGCATCGTTGCGTTTTTCTATAAGGGTATCTATCTGCTCTTTTGTGGCACTCTCAACTCCCCATTGAAAATACTCAAACGGGTTTTTTACACCAAACCCAAGCAGTTTTTCTATGTAGGCCAAGTTTGAGAGTGTTTCACGTTTGAGCAGTTTGTGTTTCCCTGCAGTATCGAGTGTTTCATTGGCAGTGCTTATCATCTCATCTATGAGTGCCAAAGCTGTTGAGATATTCATATCATCACTTAAAGCCTCTAACAGTTTTGCTTGAAACTCTGTTTTTTCATCATTGTGTGCAAGTCCAAAGAGACGTTTTTTAAGACGGTAGAGTTTGTCAAGACGTTTTTTTGCACTGAGTAGGTCTTGGGTGTTGAAGTTGAAGTTGCTTCTGTAGTGTGTACTAAGAAGATAAAAACGCAACACCTCTCCATCGTACTCTTTGAGGGCATCTTTGAGAAAAAAGCTGTTGCCAAGAGATTTGCTCATCTTCTCCCCATCAATGTTTACAAAACCGTTGTGGATCCAGTAGGCTGCTAAGGCATGGTTGGTAGCACATCTTGTTTGTGCTGCTTCATTTTCGTGGTGTGGAAAAAGTAGATCAGCCCCACCACCGTGGATATCCACAGCAAATGCAGAACCCTCTTTTGCAAGGTGCTTTTCTATCATCGCAGAACACTCCAGGTGCCACCCTGGACGACCTTTGCCAAAAGGGCTCTCAAACACAACTGAGTTGTCTTTGACACTTTTCCAGAGTGCAAAATCTGCCTGATTTTTTTTCAGAGTTGAGCTCTCAACTCTTTCTTGTTTGTCCTCATCATCTTGAACACGTTTTGAAAGAGAGAGATACTCACTGTCTTTTGAGGTGTCAAAATAGACATCACCATCATCAGTTGCATAGGCATACCCTTTATCGATGAGGTTTTGGATAAGTGCATACATCGCTTCGAGTGATTCTGTGGCTTTTGGTTCTATATCTGGACGGCTTACCCCGATAGCTTCCATCTCTTTGTGAAACGCAGCTGTGTAGAAGTCTGTGATCTCTTTTATATCTTTGTTTTGCTCTTGTGCTTTTTTGATGATTTTGTCATCAATATCTGTGATATTTCTCGCATAAGTGACATCATAGCCGTTTGCCTCTAAAACACGGCGAAGCAGGTCAAAAACCAAAGCAGATTTCGCATGACCAAGGTGTGCATCATCATAAACGGTAGGACCACATACATAAAGGGTTGCAACCCCTTCTTGTTGGGGGATAAACTCCCGTTTTTCTTTTTTTACAGAATCAAATAAAACCATCTAAAAAATCCTTTAGTATAAATAACAAACCACCAAGAACAACCAAGCCAACAAGAAGGTAGAGGAGATTTTTGGAGCGAAGTATATCAAAAAAGTTCTCTACACCAAATGCTTTGATGGTAAAGATAAAACTTACTAGCCCACCTAGAGTAGAAGCAAGTGCCAGCCCAGCTACACCAAAAGGGGTGATAAATGCAAGAGCAAAAGTGATATATACCCCCAATGAGAGTGTTGCGATCTTTGCAGCACTTTTTTGCATCTCTTTTGCATAGAGCCATAAAACAAAAAGTTTTTGGATACCAAAAGGTAAGAGCCCTAGCATATACATCTGAAGAACTGAAGTGGTGTTGAGTGTATCTATTACATCAAAAGCACCCCTTTGAAAAAGTAGCCATGTTATCTCACGAGCAAGTATGATCCCACCAAGAGTAGAAGCACTCAGTACAAAAGCCAAAAACCAAAAAGCTTTTTTGAGGTTTTCTTTTGCTTTTTGCTCATCGTTGTTTTTGAGATACCTTGCAACCTTTGGAAAAAGAGCGATGGAAGTTGCTATGGCAAAAAGAGCAAGTGGAAGCTGAAATATGCGGTTTGCATAGTAAAGATAAGAGATACTCCCCGTTGCTAAAAATGAGGCTAAAAAAGTATCTAAAAAGGCACTTACCTGAGCTGTGGAGTTTCCCCATACTGCTGGAAAAAAGTTGTTGCGAAACTTTTTTGTTTCTGTTTTTATCGATGAAGCTTTGGTGCTCAAATATTTTACTCCACCGATTAAAACAGAACACAGCCCCATTTTATAAACAGCAAAGATATGTACGACAAGTTGTAAGATACCACCCATTACAACACCCCAGCTAAGATAATATACAATCTCTGCTGGAGCTTTATCTTTTGAGAGAAGCAGTGCTGCGATGAGAGAGAGGTTGAGCAGTGCTGTGGCAAATGCAGTAGTGGCAAAGTGGTGTTTGTACTGAAGCATCCCACTTAAAAAAGTCATCGCAAACACAAGTGGCAAGTACCAAAAGTTAAGTGCGACAAAAGGGGAGGCTATCTCTATGGTTTGAGCATCAAACCCAACTGCGATTGCTTGTGTAAATAACTCAGGGGTAAGGTTGACAAGCATAGTGATAAGTAAGATGATACTTAAAAATACTAAAAATATATGCACAGAAAAAACTGCTTTGTGTCTGCTTCTGGCAAATGCAGGGATAAATACCTGAGTAAATGCACCCTCAGCAAAGATGCGACGAAAGAGGTTAGGGAGCTTAAATGCAACAAAAAAGATGTCACTATAGATGGAAGCTCCAAGGGCTGATGCGGTGAGTAGATCTCTGATAAATCCTAAAACCCTTGAGAAAAGGATTCCAAAACTGTTGGTGAAAATGGCTTTAAACATAGGCTTCTTTGGGTTGAATTAATTTGTTTTACATAATTTTAACAAATCTTTAGTTAAAATGTAGAGTTTAAAAATATATTTAGGTTAAGAAATGGCATTATTTGGTTCTAGCAGTAAAAGTAAAACACCCTCCCTTCAAAAAGTTCGTCCAACTGTTGTCAGAACGCAGAATGTAGCAAAAGAGATACAAAATATTGCTCGATCTTATGAGATAAAACCTGAAACATTAGATTTTAACATTTTAGAAGTGCAGACATATACACGTATGAATGATGGTTCTAAAGAGACAGAGTGGGAAGATATAACCAGAGATGAACTTACCCAACTTGATGATGCAACAGCACTTCTTAATGAACATTTTCAGATAAAACAGATCTATGAAGTGGAGATTTTTTCTAAGAATGTTGAAGCCGATATCTACAAAGATTTTAAAATCGCCGTAGGGGCAAACGCAACAAAATGTAAAGTGTACCTGAGTATAACCGCTGGATCGAAACTCTCATACAACCCAGGTTTAGAGAGTGATCTTCATACATTGATAAACAAAAAAAAGATCCGCGCAGGGATACTTATCTATATCTTTGATGATATGTTGCATGGTGTGGTTTCTAAAATAGCTGCTCATGTGCGAGTAGAAGAAAAAGTTGTGTATCAAAAAAGTGAGACAGTCCTTATCGCAGAAGCTTACGAGCCAACAGCAACAATAAATGATGCTTTGATACTTCATTATGAGAAAAAAGAAGATGTAGATGAGCTTACAAAAGTTGACTATGCTTCTCGTGGGTTTATCCAAAGTGTTCAAGCTGGTGAAGTACTTATAGAGTATATTAAACCAAAAAAAGGTAAAGCTGGAAGAAATTGTCGTGGTGAGTTTATGGCACCAACAGAGCCAATCGTAAAAAATGAGCCAAAATTTCAGATAGATGATACAATCAAAAAGATAGAAAATGATGTTCATATAGAGTATATCGCCAAAGAAAATGGTTATATTGTATTTGAGAAAAATACATATCTTATAAAAACTGATGTTGATGTTGGTGAGATCAGTTTTAAAACGACTGGTTCTATTGCTGCTGGAGTTGATTCTGAAGTGAGCATCAATGTAAAAGAGGCGGATCTTATTAAAGATGCTGTTGGTACTGGTATGAAGGTGGAAGTTACAGAGATTGAGATCGATGGTAATGTTGGGTCAAATGCAAGTGTTGTAGCAAGAAAAGCTTCTATCGGTGGACAAACACACAAAAGTGCAGTGGTAAAAGCAGATGAGCTTGATATCAATGTTCATAAGGGTAAGGCTGTTGGGAAAAAAGTAAAAATAACCCGACTCGAACATGGTGAAGTACAAGCAGAGAAGGCAAAAGTGTCTCAGGCAGTTGGTGGGATCATCAATGCATTTGAGATAGAGATAGGTGTTTGTGCTTCGTATGTCAAAGCAACAGCTTCAAGGCGAATAGAGATCAAAAAACTTCAAGGAAGTGAAAATATCTTTACAATAGATCCACTTCTAAAAAAAGATGCAAAAGAGGGTCTTGATGAGAATCAAGAAAATATTGATGAACTCAAAGCTGATCTAAAAGAGAAAAAACGTAAGATTGAAGAGTATACACTCAAAGTAAAAGAGGGGCTTCCCGCTTTTAAAGATATCAAAAAACGACTTGTTCATTATAAAAAACAGGGTGTGAAACTTCCTCCGTCATTTGTAAAAAGATACAAACAGTTTCAAGAGATGCAAGATTATCTCATTGAGTTGAAGCGACAGTTTGAAGCAAAAAAAGATCAACTCAAACTACTTTCTACAAGAACAGCATCATTTCAAGATGATATCTTAGATGCTCGAATCATCAATCATGACAGATGGGTTGGATTTAATGAATTGCGTTTTAAACTTGTAGATCCACCAGTTGAGTTAAGTTTTAAACCTGAGGAGGGTTCTTCTGATAAGGTGTTTGGTCTTGTTGAGGTTGGAGAGGGTGAGTATGAGATACAAGCACTTAAAGAAAATGACTAAGGGAGAGATCGATTGATAGTAGGGTTAGAAGGAAAAATAGTTTATAAAGAACCGACATTTCTCCATTTGGACGTACATGGTGTTGTGTATGAGGTGTTTATATCACTTCAAACATTTTCAACTTTATCAAGTGAGAAAGTTTCATTTTTTACAACACAGATTTTTCGTGAAGATGCACAGCTTCTCTTTGGGTTTGTAGATATGGCAGAGAAGAAGATGTTTAGTCGTCTTATTAAGATCAATGGAGTAGGTCCAAAGGTTGCAATGGCGATTTGTTCGACATACTCTCCATCACAGTTTGGTGTGATCATCAACAATAAAGATATAAATGGTGTTAAAAAGGTACCAGGGATCGGACCAAAATCAGCGGGTCGTATATTGGTTGAGCTTGCAGGGTTTGATGAAGAGCTTTTAGCTCAGGGTGCAGAGCCATCTAAAACACAAGCAGTAAGTGAAGCAAGTGAGGCATTGGAGTCTTTAGGATTTAAAAAAGATAAAATCTCAAAAGCATTAAGTAGTTGTGATGGTGAAGATACAGCTTCACTTGTAAAACAAGCTTTAAAATTATTACAAACTATATAAGGATATTTAGATTGAAATTAACTATTTTATTTGGTGGTGCAAGTTTTGAACATGAGATTAGCATAGTAAGTGCTATAACGATCAAGGAGAAACTCTCAAGTTTTGATCTGAGTTTTATTTTTTGTGATGGTGATCATAAGTTCTATCTTATAGAACCATCAAAGATGAAAGCTGTAACATTTAGTAAGGGTGAGCATAAAAAGATGCCACAACTTACACTCACACAGGGTGGTTTTTTACAAAAATCGATGTTTAGTACAACAGAGCATAAAAATACAGTGCTTAACCTTATCCATGGTGCAGATGGTGAGGATGGAACTATTGCGGCTTTGTTTGATTTTTATAACATTAGCTATATTGGTCCACGTGTTAATGCAAGTATCTTTTCGTATGATAAACGCCATACAAAGTACTATTGTGCAGCAAGAGGGGTAAAGTATGTCAAGTATGAAGCACTTCACTCTGATGAGCATAAAGATATCTCTCTTGATTTTCCAGTTATAGTTAAACCAGCTTCACTTGGAAGTTCTATTGGTGTTAGTATTGTTAAAGAGGAGAGTGGATTTGACTATGCACTAGATACTGCGTTTGAGTATGATAAAAATGTTGTAGTTGAGCCTTTTATTGAGGGTGTAAAAGAGTACAATCTTGCAGGGTATATGGCTGAAGGTGAGATAAAATTTTCAGTTGTTGAAGAGCCTCAAAAAGAGGAGTTTTTAGACTTTGAGAAAAAGTATATGGACTTTTCCCGTTCAGAACAGGTACACAAAGCTGAGATAGATGATGCACTTGTTGCAAAACTTCAAAACAGTTTTGAAAAAGTGTATCGTGGAATGTTTGAAGGAGCATTGATCCGTTGTGATTTTTTTGTTGTCAATGATGAGGTGTATCTTAATGAGATAAACCCTATTCCAGGTTCAATGGCTAACTACCTTTTTGAGGATTTTTCAAGGGTTGTTGAGGAGCTTAGTGGGTCACTTCCTCAAAAGAAACATATACAGCCAAGTTATGAGTATATACACAATATTTCAAGTGCAAAAGGGAAGTAATGGCAGTTAAGTCGATCCAGTATCTACAACATACATTTGATATAAGTTATGAGATACTCAATCCTGAAGCTCATGTTGATTTGATCGTTTTACATGGTTGGGGAAGCAATAAAAACCTCATGAAACAATCTTTTGGTACAACACTTAAAGGGTTTCGTCATATCTATATTGATCTTCCAGGTTTTGGAAACTCTACATGTCCAACCCCTTTACAAACGACAGATGTTGCTAGAATCGTAGAGCTCTTAATGATCCATATCAATGCTTCAAAACATATTATTGTGGGGCACTCTTTTGGTGGTAAGGTCGCAACTCTACTTGATCCAGATATGTTGGTACTTCTCTCAAGTGCAGGTATCTACAGACCAAAGTCACTTAAAGTTTTAACAAAGATCGCTGTATTTAAAACACTTAAAATGTTAGGACTCTCAAAGTTTCGTTCTTTATTTGTGGCAGAAGATGCAAAAACTTTGAGTGAACATATGTATCAAACATTTAAAAATGTGGTAGATGAAGATTTTTCTGATATTTTTGCATCATATGGGAAAAAAGCTCTCATTTGTTGGGGTAGAGATGATGAAGCAACACCTTTGAGCTCAGGTGAGAAGATAGCAGAGTTGATACCTAATGCTCAACTTGAGGTTTATGATGGAGATCATTATTTCTTTATGAAGCATAATGTAGATGTCGCACAGAAGATAGAAAAAACATTTTTAGAAACTTTAGGACAATAATATGGATTATGAAACATTAACTGCGTTTGTTGTCAATGTTATGTTTGTGACGGTACTTGGATGGTATCTTATTACAAACTTACAGTGGTACAACTACTCCCTCTCAAGAGTGATACTAAAGCATCACAAGCCACACTGGCACCTTTTTTACTTTTTTATCCCATTTATTGCATACTATACAACAGGAAAGTTTTTTGCAATCTTTTTTCTTTTTGCAGTGCTTCCAAGTATCATCTTATGGCATAAAAAGCTAGATAAGAAGCTTGTTCTTACTTGGAGAGTAAAAAGATTTTTGATCTTACTTATCTCTTTGACACTTTTTCAAGATGTACTTTGTACCCTAAAGAGTGCTTGTGAAATCTATGGTGTCTTTATGCCTTTGGCCGTTGCGTTTATTGGTTCAACAATGATAGAGAAGTTTTTGTTTATGACCTATAAAAAAGAGGCAAAGAGAAAACTGGCTTCTATGAAAGATCTTCAGATTGTGTGTATCACGGGAAGCTATGGAAAGACAAGTATCAAAAACTTTGTAGCGCAAATCCTTGCCCACAAGTATAAAGTATATGCAACTCCACGAAGTGTAAATACTTTAGGTGGGATCATGGGAGATGTCAATAACAATCTTTTAGAAGATACAGAGGTATATGTGTGTGAAGCGGGAGCTAGAGAGAGTGGTGATATCTATGAGATCACTACATTTTTAGAGCCGCAAAGGGTTGTTGTTGGTCGTGTTGGTGAAGCACATATTGAGTATTTTAAGTCACTCAAAAATATTATCGCAACAAAGCTTGAGATTATGCAATCTCCAAGACTGCAAAAAGCATTTATCCATACATCTGTAACAGATGAACCACATGAAAAAGTAACTTTTTTTGGTAGTGAGATAAGTGATGTAAATGCAACTCTTGATGGGATAGACTTTACACTCACTTTAGATGGTAAAAAACTTCATTTCCATACAGATATTTTAGGTGAGTTTCAAACGATGAATATCGCAGTTGCGGTAAGAGTAGCAAAAGATTTTGGTATGGATGATGAAGAGATTATTCAAGCAGTAGCCAAACTAGAACCAGTAGAGCATAGACTACAAAAGATAGTAGCTGGTGGTAAAATCATCTTAGATGATGGTTACAATGGTAATATCGATGGGATGCTTGAAGCGATAAGACTCTGTTCACTTCATGATGGAAGAAAAGTGATCGTTACACCTGGTCTTGTTGAGAGTACAGATGAGTTAAATCTCAAACTTATTAAAGCGATTAATGAAGTGTTTGACATTGCGATTGTGACAGGATCACTCAATGCAACGCTCTTTGAAAAAAATCTCAAAGTAAAAAACAAGATAATGCTTTCTAATAAATCTCTGTTGACAGATCTATTGGCAAATCAAACAAAATCGGGTGATATTATACTTTTTGCAAATGATGCACCAAATTTTATTTAGAAACAGCTAATATTAACTCAACTTTCGCACATAAAACCTAACTCTTTTTGAGTGTAAGCACTGAGAACAGCGATGATCTGTAGAAAGTTTTTATTCTCCTTGACAACATTTTGAATTTCAGAGATTTTTGTGAGTATTTTTATAAAAAGCTGCATTGATATTGCCAGTGATTCGAGTTCACATTCTAAATCTCTAAAGAGTTCTCCAAGTGTTTGTGGCTCATGTTTGATGCGGTTGATGTAGCTCCATATTGTATGCAAACATTGAGAGCGTAATTTTTGCAATAAGTGCTTCGTAAATTCTATTCTCCTCTTTTAGCATCTCTAAGACTATTTTTCTCAAAGAGAGTGTAAGTACAAGGTTTTTTGTTCAGCTGTATATGTCTGACCTTTTTTTCTACTCATAATTTACTCCATTTTACTCTAAATATTTTAACTTTTTTGAAAATAAATCTTACTGAAAAAGTGTCTTAGGTTTTAAGGGCATTATACACAGGTTCTACACTACAGGTGATGAACAAAACAGTATTTCATTTTCTCAAGGGATCCGTTTTTCTCAAAATGTTCAACTTCTGTTGCGTTACGACTATAAAGAAAAGATATTGCAAAATGAAGAATATAATGAAGACACTATCAAGGCTATGCTAAAATATTACTTTTAATGGTAAAGGTGATAGATGGTAGAAAAAATTATTTCATATCTTGGCTTATTTACAGCGATGATAGTTGCTCTTTTGGTTGTGCTTGTTGTATATGATGCAACTGCTAGGTATATCTTTTCTTCAGGTTCTATTGCACTTCAAGAGCTAGAGTGGCATCTTTTTGATGTTATTATTCTTTTTGGTATAGCATATACGCTCAAAGAGAGTGCTCATGTACGAGTAGATATCTTTTATGCATCTTACTCCTTAAAAACAAAAGCACTCATAGAGATCATCTCCACACTTTTTTTTATCTTACCGTTTTCTTTTTTGATCATCTATATCGGTGTAGAGTTTGTACAGATGAGCTATTTACAACATGAGGCATCTTCAAATCCGGGTGGATTGGAGTACAGATATCTGGTAAAATCACTTATGCCACTCTCTTTTGTTTTTTTATCGCTTCAGGCACTTAGCATCGCATATAAAAGTTTTCAGGAGTACAAAGCACTATGATGGCACTTTTTATGTTTGTGCTTGTTTTGGCACTTTTACTTCTTGGTATCCCTGTTGCATTTGTATTTGGTAGT
>Ga0256837_1002516_pt1 | contig 11294 bp, 16 predicted proteins | sample 4562384metaG_FD_185976 | JGI IMG/M metagenome (GOLD analysis project Ga0256837, IMG submission 185976) | Hydrothermal vent microbial communities from Guaymas Basin, Mexico - 4561-384 | ecosystem: Environmental > Aquatic > Marine > Hydrothermal vents | place: Mexico: Guaymas Basin | collected... | reverse complement strand
TCTCGTAGAGCTCGGGCTCCTCGTTAACGCCCGCCATCAGCAGAGCTGCACCGAAGGGCCTTACACCGCCGTACTGGGTGTGGGCCTGCTTGAGGTCGCAGATTTTCTTCACCAGAACGGTGAGCGGAACGGGTTCGCCGTAGGTGAGGCGATAACTCTGGGCCTCAAGCCTGGCCCTGTCAACGAGAACCCTTGCGTCAGCGATGATACCGCTCGGAGCGGCCGCTATGTGGTCGTCAATCTGGAAAATCTTCTCGTAGCTCCTCGGCTCAATGAGCCTGCTTGTGATTCTCTTTTCAACGGCCAGGACAACGCCGTCCTTCCACTTAACTCCTACAGCCGTTGCACCTCTTTTTACAGCTTCCCTCGCGTAGTTTACCTGGAACAGCCTTCCGTCCGGGCTGAAAACGGTTATCGCCCGGTCGTAGCCGGCCTGCGGTGGTACAAACGCCATTCTACATCACCCCTGTTTCTCACTCCTTTTCGATAGTTGCCGGGTTTTCTATTAAGCTTTTCTATCCTCCCCTGAAGGCTATAATCGCCATCCTCCTCGCGGTTCTCTTGGCGAGCTCGAGCGGTATGAAGGCCAGAGCGAAGACGAGGGCTCCGACGTAGATGGACGCCGTTCCGATGGGCTTGAATATCAGCAACGCAAAGCCGAGCAGGAGGGTGAGCAATCCTGCCGAGAGCAACTTCTTATAGGTTCGCTCCATATCCTTGAGCTCCTTCATGCCACCACCGGGAGCTTTTTTAGGCGGGAGGATTTTAAGCCTTTGGTGTTGCCGATGGAGTGTCCCTTCTGCAGACCTCCGAAGGAACAACTCCTCTACGAGGACGAATTGATAAGAGTCCTGCTCGACGCCTACCCCGCGAACAGGGGACACCTCCTCGTCGTTCCAAGGAGGCACGTCGAGCGCTGGGAAGATTTGACGGAGGAAGAGAAGCTCGCCCTGATACGGGGCATGGAGCTGGCGATGGAGGTTTTAAGGGAGACTCTGAAGCCCGATGCCTTCAACGTCGGCATGAACCTTGGAAAGGAGGCGGGTCAAACGGTCCCCCACTTGCACCTCCACGTAATCCCGCGCTGGAGGGGGGACAGCAGAAACCCGCGAGGAGGCGTCAGAAAGGCAGTGTTGGATTTGGAAGATGAGAACCTAAGTTTGAAGGAGCGATGGGTGAAGAACCGTCTGAACGAGGAAGAGAGGAAAGCCCTCCTTGAGGCCTTCAGTAAACGTGGCTCTCGCTCTCCCTGAGGAGTTCGAGGGTCTTCAGGAGTCTCTCAACTTCTTCCCTCGGGTAATGCTCCTCGACGTCGCTCTCCGGGTCGAGCCTCCCAAGTTCTACCCTGAGCTTTTCCAGGTCTTCTAAGTCCTCCTGAATCTCAATCGCCCGCTGGGCGAACTCGTAGCTCGTCATCGGGCTCTCAAAAACCCTCTGCTGGTTGACGACGAGCGCTATTCGGAGATGGCCTATCGTTTCCTCCAAAAGCTCAAGGAGTTCTTTGACCTTCATAAAACTTCCTATACGTCACGATATATAAGCCTTGGTTCGAAAATCTTTCGAAATCCGTGCGGAGCGGTTGAAGGCAGAGTTTTAACCTCTCTCGTCAATCCACTACGGTGGTGACATGGAGGCGGTTAAGGCTTACCCTTCTGATTCGGCCGAGGTGAAAAGTGAGAGGCGAGAGAAGAAGCTTCTCATGGGAAACGAGGCGATAGCCTACGGCGCCCTTGAGAGCGGTGTTGTTTTTGCAACCGGTTACCCCGGAACGCCTTCAACCGAGGTCATTGAAACGATAGCGAGGCTCAAGCCAGAAGTTTTTGCCGAGTGGGCACCCAACGAGAAGGTCGCCCTTGAGGAGGCCGCAGGAGTGGCCTACACGGGCTTGAGGGCTCTCGTAACCATGAAGTGCGTCGGTTTGAACGTGGCAGCGGACCCTCTTATGAGCCTCGCCTATTCAGGCGTTGAGGGTGGCTTGGTAATCCTTGTGGCGGACGACCCTGGGCCCCACACCAGCCAGACCGAGCAGGACGACCGCTATTATGGAAAGCTCTCCCTCCTGCCCGTCCTCGAGCCAGCCGACCCGCAGGAGGCCCACGACCTCATCAAGTACGCCTACGAGCTGAGCGAGCGCTATAAAGTCCCGGTCATCTTCAGGACAACCACGAGGGTTAACCACACGACCGCCGACGTGGAGGTCGGTGAGTTCGTCGAGCTCGACAGGAAGCCCGTCTTCAAGAAGGACATCGAGAGGTACGTACGCGCGAGCATGGAGGGCAACAGGAAGAGGCACAGGTGGCTCAACGAGACACTCGCCAAGATTGAGGAGGAGTTCAACTCGATGCCCTTCAACTGGGTCGAGGGGAGCGGTAAAATCGGAATAATCGTCGAGGGCGCGCCCTACAACTACGTGAAGGAGGTTCTCCCGAGAATCAGCGCGGACTTCAAGGTTCTCAAGCTCTCAACGCCCCACCCGCTCCCGAAGAAGCTCGTCGTTGATTTCCTCAAGACCGTTGATTTCGCGATTGTAATCGAGGACGGCGCGCCGTTCCTCGAGGAGGAGGTCAAGATAGCCGCCTATGAGGCCGGCTTGAGCGTTCCAATCTACGGCAAGAGAACCGGCCACCTTCCGCTCGAGGGCGAGCTAACCCCGAGCCTCGTGAGGAACGCGCTCCTCAGGCTAATCGGTGAAAGCGAGGAAACCTACGAGAAGCCGGAGGAGGTAAAGCTCGCTGAAAGCCTCGCCCCGAAGAGGCCACCCGTCATGTGCCCCGGCTGTCCGCACAGGGGCTCTTACCGCGCCGTGCTGGACGCGTTGAGAGACCTCAAGCTCGGCCGCTATTCCGTCCCGATACACGGCGACATAGGCTGTTATGCCCTATCGCTCCTCCCACCGCTCGAGGCCATATGGACCGAGTACGTCATGGGCGCGAGCATAAGCCTAGCCAACGGCCAGAGCGTGGTAATGGACAAGAAGATAATCGCAACGATAGGCGACTCGACGTTCTTCCACAACGGAATTCAGCCCCTCGTTGATGCCGTCTACAAGAACCTGAACGTCCTGGTTATGATACTCGACAACAGGACGACGGCGATGACAGGCCACCAGCCCCACCCCGGAACCGGCGGAAGTGAAACCGGCAGGAAGTTCAACGAGATTGACATCGAGGCCCTGGTCAAGGCGCTTGGCGTCAAGTACGTCAAGACCGTTGACCCCTACGACCTCAAGGCCACGAGGGAGGCTATAAAGGAGGCCATGAAGGTGGAAGGGCCTGCGGTGATAATAGCAAAGCGCGAGTGCGTCATTCCCGTCATAAGGCGCGGGGAGATAGGCGAGATACCGCTCGTCGTCGAGGACAAGTGTACGGGCTGTACGGCGTGCATACTCCTGACCGGCTGTCCGGCTCTGGTTTATGACCCGGAGACGAACAAGGTCCGCATAGACCCGCTCCTCTGTACGGGCTGTGGCGTCTGCAACCAGACGTGCCCCTTCGACGCCATAAAGTTCCCGAGCGAGCTGGAGAAGGGGGCTTAGCCCCCTCACTCCCTCCAAACCTCGAGAACCATGAAGCGCCTCACGAGCGGGTTTGGATACAGCTCCCAGCTGATTCCCTCTGTTTCTGCTTCAATTTCCCCGAAGAGACCGCCCTCGCGCGGGTCGAGGCTTTCCCCGTAGATTTTTCCGGGCCTTATCTCGACTTTCATGTAGCGCGGGAGGCCGACTATCGCTTTCCCTTCCTTCCTCGCGTACTCGATGGCCCACTTAGCCGTGTATAAGCCGGCGTAGATTTCCGCTATTCTGACCGGGACGCTCGACTTGCCGATGGCGATTATCTCTATCCCCGTCTCCTCCCAGAACTTCTTGGCTAAGGGCTGGAGGTCCTTCGCGAGGTCTTTCCACACTTCCTTTCCGCGGTCGGTTATCGTTAAGGCGTCAATGGTCGGCTCGTCGAGCTTTCTCACCTCTATCCCGCCGATGGTCGAGTCGAGGTGGATAACATCTGGCTTGACCTCCCTTGCGAGCTCCACCGCGAGGAACGCCTCGTCCCTGATGGCCTGCCTTCCGCTCATGTCATAGTCGAAGGGGTTCGCGTACTTCACCCTGCTGAGCGTCGCGGTTCTGTAGGGCTTCTCAACCAGCACTGCAGCAGTTGCAATGAGTCCTATCGGCTCGTAGTCCTCGGTTAGTAGGGCCCCACCAGTGTCGGCTGAAACAATCCTCATGGCAACCACCGTTAACGACCAATTACCGATATACTCTCGGGTCCAAATCCCTATGGTGAGACCGATGGATAGGACAGTTTATGAAGCTTTGGGGAAGTACGTTGACAGCTTATCCAACTCTCTGTACCTGGGCACGAGCCGGGGAACGGTTTACCTCGATGACGAGCCTGTAACCCCGGAGGATGTAAGGCTCTCGCTCTTCTTCTCGGGAAAATCAATAGAGGTAAGCTCCCTGTGGGGAAGGAAAAAGCACGGGGCACTCTACTTGAGGGGTTCCCCAAAGGTCCGCTTCCGTTCCGGGAGGATTGAGTTGCTCTTCCTCACGAGAAAGGGTCATGTCCTCGTCCGGCTCAGGGCAGGCAGGGGCTTTGCCAAAGTCCTCGCGAACACTGCCTCCCAGTGTAGCGGGGGCGTTGGTTCGCTCTGGGTCAGGGGCTGAGTCTCGTCACCGCTCGGAACTCGGCAAACTCATCATCCCCTTCAGTTCTTCCAGCTCTTCCCTTAAAGCTCTTGCCGTTTCCTCGCTTCCCGTGAGGGAGGAATACTTTCTCAGGGCCTCCTCGAGCTCCGGCCATTTTCCGAGGAAACCTCCGAGCCTCTCGGCTGGAACGAGCATGCCAGTTTCCCTGTAAACTACCAGCGCACCGAGCGTTTTCAGGGCGTCGAGAAGGGCCTCGAAGGCCTCGCCGTACCTGCCCTCTTCAATCAGCCTCTCGCCTCTCTCAAGGTATGAGGTGAACCTCTCAACCAGTGCCTCCTCCATACAACCACCGGCGGGTTTTTATAGTAGGGGCTAATAAACCCTTGGGATGAAGGCTGAGGAACTCGTCTGGGGCGCGGTCATAGCAATCATTCTCTACGTAGCTTGGAGGGTAGTGCATCCTCTAATAACCCCCATCTTCTTCGGCCTTGTCTTGGCCTACGCCTCTTACCCGATTCAGCGCAGGCTCTCCGTGAGGCTTGGAAGGAAGCGCTCCGCCCTCGTGATAAGTCTCTCGGTTCTTCTCGTTGGGGGCTTTCTAACGCTTTACATTCTCCTTGTATCGGTTCAGGTCGCCATGTCCTTCTATGACAGCGTTGTAGGGGCTTTCAACTGGCTCCTTACCCTTCCGCTCCCGGAGGACGTTCTCCAGTTCCTCCAGAACTTCCAGGGCCAGGTCGTTCCGAAAATAGCGGACTACCTCTCCGAGCAGGCGTTCTCCCTGCCCTCCTACCTGCTCCAGCTCCTCGTGTTCTTCTTCACCTACTACTACGCCCTCGCATACGGGGAGGAAATTCGGACCCAGATATATGCCCTCCTGCCCGAGAAGAACCGCGAGCTCGGCGAGGAAATCCTGAGGAGCGTGAACAAAACCCTCTCCGCCCTCGTCAGGGCATGGCTCCTCCTCAATGTGGCCAAGGGAATCCTGATGACAATCGGCTTCATAATCTTCCGCGTCTCAGACCTCTACACGGCCATAGTCGCCGGTTTCCTGACGTTCGCCTTTTCCTTCGTCCCCCTCTTCGAGGGCTGGATGATTTGGCTCGCGGCGGCGATATACTTCGTAATCAACGGGGCCTACTTCCACGCCCTCGGCATAGCGCTCTATGGCTTCTTCCTCGTCTCCCCGATGCCCGACTATACGATAAGGCCCATGCTCGTCGCCAGGGACGCCCAGCTCGACGAGACCCTCGTGTTCATCGGAATGATTGGAGGAACCTGGGCGATGGGGCTGAAGGGCCTCATAATAGGGCCAATAGTCCTCAACGTCCTCCTTGTCCTCCTAAAAGAATGGAAAAGGCTCACAGAATCTTCACGCCTGCCTTCTCAAGCTCCTCAAGAGCTTTCTTCTCGTCCTTCGGGTTGATGCCCTTGACCGCGTCGCTCAGGAGATAGACCTCAAAGCCGTGCTTCACGGCGTCTAAGGCCGTCGCTTTCACGCAGTACTCAGTCGCAACACCGCAGACGTAAACCCGCTTAACGCCCTTCTCCCTGAGTATTTCTGCGAGATTCGTTCCCTCGAAGCCGGAGTAGGCTTCCTTGTCCGGCTCGGTGGCCTTGGAGATTATCACCGCGTCCTCTGGCAACTCGACGACGAACTCTGCCCCCTCAGTTCCCTGAACGCAGTGCTTCGGCCACGGCCCGCCCTGTTCCTTGAAGCTGACGTGGTTTTCCGGGTGCCAGTCGCGCGTCGCCACTATCAGCGCTCTCTTCTCCTTAAACTTTCTGATGTACTCGTTGACCTTCGGAATTATCTTGTCGCCCTCGGGAACAGGCAACGCTCCGCCGGGCATGAAATCCCTCTGCATGTCCACAACGATGAGGGCCTCCTCGGGCATGGGGGTCACCTTGGGGTAGTTCTCATAGTTCGGTTTAAACTTTGCCCGCAAGGTTTAATAAGCCGACTGCATTAGGAGCAATTATGGCGGAAATAGTCGTGAAACTCCCTCCCGGCGTCGATGAGAGGCTCTTCCGGAAAAAGCTCAAGAAATTGATTGAGATGGGACTCCTTATGAGCGAGCTTTATGGGGTTCTAAAGGACGAAGAATCCTGGGACGAGCTTGAGGGAACGGCCTATGACCAAGCGGGTACTTATTGACTCAACGTTTTTATCGAGTACATAGGCCAATTCAAAGTTGCGGAGATAAACGATGTTGTTTTGGAGACTGCATCGGAGATAATAAAACGCTATGGTCTGCTTCCAAACGACGCGATTATACTAGCCACGGCCAAGGTTTATGGAATGACCCTTGCTACGCTTGATTCCGACTTCGAAATCCCTGCCAAAAGCGAGAACGTTGAGCTGTACTCCTCTAGACATCAATCCTGTCCCTGAACTTCGACATGTCAACGCCCTTCTCGAGGCCGAAGAGGTAAGCTAAAATCCGCTCGTCAAGGTCTCCATAGCGCTCGCGCAGTGCCTTTATTCCCTCCATTACCTCGAGCTCCGTCCACCCGAGGGCCCTCGCTATATGGACAACCATCTCTCCCAGCAGGTTTTCCGGCTTCTCGGCCTCCTCAAGGGCCTCAATCCTCGCGTGGAGCTTTCCCTCACGCTCCTCCAGAAGGCCTTCCTTAATCCAGCTCTCTATCAGCTCCTTCGCCTCACTAACCGAGAAGCGCCTCAGCCGGAAGGTGAGTATCCCGACCAGCTCGCTCCTCGTGAACTCGGTTGAGCCCTTGACCTGGACTGCTTCCTTGAGCGGGTGCATAGGCATCAAGCTTTTTAGGGCTCTCGGATAGATAAACTTTTGGTGTGGGAAATGGAGCAGAGGACGCACAGACTCACCTCTGAGAGGCTCGTCGGAAGGCCGTTGAAAATCGAGCCTGGAAAAGCTGAGGTTGGGCTTCTGACGACGGAGGAGATGGCGGTTGACGAATACGGCCTCGTTCACGGCGGGTTTACCTTCGGTCTGGCCGATTACGCAGCCATGCTCGCGGTGAACGAGCCCACCGTCGTCCTTGGAAAGGCCGAGGTGAAGTTCCTCAAGCCCGTTAGGGTCGGAGAGAGGTTGATAGCCAAGGCCGAGGTACTCGAAGACCTCGGGCGTAAAAAGCTGGTCAAAGCTGAGGTCTTCAATGAGAAAAACGAGAGGGTCTTTGAGGGAACGTTTCACTGCTACGTCCTCGAAAAGCACGTGCTTGAGTGACCAAAAATTTTTTAGGCCTTAATATCTTATCTCGATATCGGTGTTCGATATGAAGTACCGAGACTTCTTGAGTTTACACGTCCTCCACCACGCGAGGGAAGGCGTCACGGGCAGTTTCATGATGGAGGAACTTAGGAGGCACGGCTACAGACTCAGTCCCGGCACGATTTACCCCCTCCTCCACGAGCTCGAGCGGGAGGGCCTCCTCACGAGCCGGGAAGAAGTCCGGAACGGAAGGAGGGTTAGGGTTTACACGATAACGGAAAGGGGCCGTAGGGCCCTTGAAGAGGGAAAAGAAAAGCTGAGGGAGCTCTGTGAGGAACTCCTGGGGGAGTGAACATGGAGAAGGAGCGGAAGGTCTTGGGAATCAGCTGGAACGTCTTTCTCCTCGGCATCGTTAGCTTCCTCAACGATATGAGCAGTGAGATGATAGCGCCGATAGTTCCTGCCTATCTGACGGAGGTTCTCAAAGTTGGGAAGCTCGCGGGCGGTTCGATAATGGGCCTCATCGAGAGCGCGAGTTCGCTCTTCAAGGTCCTCTTCGGCTACTTCAGCGACCGTTTCAGGAAGCGTAAGGTTTTCGTGTTCACAGGTTATGCCCTCTCGACGCTCTCCAAGGGTTTACTTGCCTTTTCGCGCGGTCCGCTCGACTTCCTCGCGCTCAGACTGCTCGATAGAACAGGGAAGGGAATAAGAACGGCCCCGCGCGATGCTCTAATAGCCGAATCGAGCAACGGAAAAACCGGAAAGTCCTTCGGCTTCCATAGGATGATGGACACCCTTGGGGCCGTCGCGGGTCCCCTCGTGGCGGTTCTGCTAATCGGGCTCCTCTCCTACCTGCCGAGGGAAACCCTTTACCGGAGGATTTTCCTCCTCTCCGCCGTCCCCGGTCTTCTCTCCCTCGTCATAATAGCGCTCTTCGTCAAGGACAGGGGTGGGGAAGTTAAAAAGAAGATAACCGCCATCTCGTCGCTGAGGAGCCGTTCCCTTCAGCTATTCCTCGCGGTTGTCGCCATAGGAACCCTCGGCAGGTACAGCTACGCCTTCACCCTCTGGAAGGCTGAGGAGCTCGGCTACACGGTTCTGCAGGGTTCTGCCTTCTACGCGCTCTTCAACCTCATCTACGCCCTCTCAGCTTATCCAATAGGCGTTTACTCGGACAGGGTGAGCAAGAAGGCCCTAATCGGCGTTGGCTTCCTTCTCTCGGCCCTCGCAAGCCTGTGCTTTGCCTTCGCGAAGGACTTAACAGTTCTTCTCCTCGCCTTCGTCCTCTACGGCCTCTACATGGCGGTGATGGACACGGTTCCGAGGGCATATATGGCCGAGTTGGCAGGGGAGGGCGAGAAGGGGACGGTTATAGGTGCCTACCACACTGTGGTTGGAGTATTCGCCTTCCCTGCCTCGCTAATTGCCGGCTACCTCTGGAGCGCCTACTCGTTAACTTACAGCTTTCTCTTCGCTTCCGCTATGGCCTTCTTGGCCTTCATCCTGCTCCAGTTCGATTGACGTTCTGCCAATTTTTTCTGTCCTTTTTTGTTCATTTCCCGTCAAAAAGACTAAAAACTGCGGGGCCTACTCGGCACGGTGGTGGGAGTGAGGATTTTAATAATCGGCACCGGCGGGACGATAGCGAGCGCGAAGACCGAGAAGGGTTACAAAGCCACGCTGAGCGTCGGCGAGATACTGGAGATGGCCGGAATTAGGGGCGACGGCGTTGAGATAGAGGCGAAGGACATACTCAACCTCGACAGCACGCTCATCCAGCCAGAGGACTGGATAACGATTGGAAAGGCCGTGTTTGAGAGCCTGAACGACTACGATGGAATCGTCATAACCCACGGCACGGATACCCTTGCGTACACCTCCGCGGCCCTGAGCTTCATGCTGAGAAACGTTCCGATTCCAGTAGTTCTGACGGGCTCGATGCTCCCCATAACTGAACCCAACAGCGACGCGCCGAGGAACCTGAGAACGGCCCTAACCTTCGCGATGAAGGGCTTTCCGGGAATTTACGTGGCCTTCATGGACAAAATAATGCTTGGAACGAGGGTTTCAAAGGTGCACTCCCTCGGCCTCAACGCCTTCCAGAGCATAAACTATCCCGACATCGCCTACGTCAAGGGCGATGAAATAATCGTGAGGTATAGGCCCGAGCTCCCTGCTGGAGAGCCGTCTTTTGACCCAAGGATAGACCCGAACGTTGCCTATCTTCGCTTAACGCCAGGCCTTTCGCCGGAGGTCTTTCTCTCGGTTGCGGGGCGGGTTCATGGCATAGTGCTCGAAGGCTACGGCGCCGGGGGAATCCCCTACCGCGGGCGGAACCTCCTCGAGGCCGTCTCAAAGGTCGCCCGTGAAAAGCCCGTGGTCATGACGACGCAGGCCCTCTACGGTGGCGTTGACTTGACGCGCTACGAAGTTGGCAGAAGGGCCCTTGAGGCCGGCGTTATTCCCGCCGGAGACATGACGAAAGAAGCAACGCTCGTCAAACTCATGTACGCCCTCGGCAGGACGAGGGAGGTTGAAGAAGTGAGGAGGATAATGGGGAAAAACCTCGCCGGGGAGCTCAACTCAGCTTTTTGAGCTCCTCGTCGCCTATTATGAGCGGTCTCTCGGCCTCTATGACGTAGCTGAACTCCCACTTCACCTCTCCCCTGTTCATGAGCTCGGCGTAGCGCTTTGCCTTCTCCTCAGCCTCCTCGAGTGAGGAAGCCTCGACGATTCTCCTGACGTACCACTTCCTGTCCCCAAAGCGGAGCTTGAACTCGGCCATGAACATGGGCATCACCGTAGGGGATTGGGAAATGCCTTTTAAAACGTTGACCAAAGCAATTTGGTGGTGGGATGGGGCTTGGGACTGGCATCGCTAGGATGTTCGCGATTTTCCTTGTTACCTTCCTCCTGCTGGCAAACTTGGTTGCCCCTCCCGAGGTTAAGCTGAACTCTCCCTCCGGCCCCGAACGCTTTCTCGTCGTTCCAATCAAGTTTATCCAGTACAGACTTGGTCACGGTGAGAACTACAGCGTGGAAAGTCCCTACTCCCCGTTCGACTTTAAGCTCGGCGAGCCCCGCGATAACGTTTCGGTTTGGACTTTCAATGCCGAGGCACTCCTCTACGATGTGCGGAGCGAGTACGTTGAAAAATACGTTGACGAAACGGTCAAAACTGCCCGGGGATGGGTTACACACGCGGGATATGCGCCAACACCGGAACTACTCAGGGGAACGGCCTTCATGGTGATGTGGTCCAATGGAAGGCTGTATGAAAACATTGGAGGAACCCATCTCCCCTCCCGCACGATTTCCTCTGGTGGTGACTGTGATGACTGGACGATGGTTCGTTGGGCGATAATACGAAAGATAAACGAGGAAGCCGGTATAAGGGCGCTCTACTTCTTTGTGGAAGTTACCGGTGAAGTTGCATCCCACGCCTTTTTGGCCGT
>Ga0256837_1002515_pt1 | contig 11297 bp, 11 predicted proteins | sample 4562384metaG_FD_185976 | JGI IMG/M metagenome (GOLD analysis project Ga0256837, IMG submission 185976) | Hydrothermal vent microbial communities from Guaymas Basin, Mexico - 4561-384 | ecosystem: Environmental > Aquatic > Marine > Hydrothermal vents | place: Mexico: Guaymas Basin | collected... | reverse complement strand
ATATAGCTTTTGCTTATGATGGTGATGCGGATAGAATCGCAGTTCTTACTCATAAAAACAACATCAAGGGCGATATGATGGCTCTACTCTACTCTATGAAGATGGATAAACCAACTGTTATAGGTGAAGTTAAATGTTCACAAGTTATGTATGATGAGTTAGAGAATCGTGGTTGTAAAGCTATTATGTATAAAACTGGTCACTCAAACTTAAAAGTAAAGATGAAAGAGACTAATGCTGATTTAGCTTGTGAAGTTAGTGGTCATATTTTCTTTAAGAATCGTTACTTTGGTTATGATGATGCTATATATGCTACTCTTAGAATGTTAGAGCTTGTAAATGATGGAATCGATTTAGATGAAGAGTTAGCGAAACTTCCACTTGTTTACTCAACTGAAGAGATAAAAGTGGAAACTACCGAATCTGAAAAATTTAAAATCATAGACAAAGTAAAAGAGTTACTTAAGAACCCACCTAGTTCATTTCCAACTATAAAAGATATTATAGATGTAGATGGTGTTAGAATCAACTTTGAAAATGGTTGGGGATTAGTTCGTGCTAGTAACACGACACCTGTTTTAGTAACTAGATTTGAATCAACTTCACAAACAGATGTAAAAATTTATGAAGATAGCATTAACGATTTGATTAAAATCGCAAAAAACTAACTACCTTATATAAAATTCCTTTAATATTTTGTGATATAATCCACAACTATTAAAAGGAGTTAAAATGAATATTTCATATATAAAAGCATCACTGTTTAGCATACTTCTACTTACCTTTTTAACAGGTTGTCAAGATACTAAACTTCAACACGATAAAAATCAAATATCTATACTAGGTCAAACAACTGGAGTTAACCAAAACTCATTAGCATATAGAACCGCTAACGATCAAAAAAATAGAGATAATAAAATAGAGATTTCAAAAATAGATTCTACTACAAAGATAGAGATTGCTAAAATAAAATCACAAAACCAACTTCTAATAGCAAAAGTGAATGCTGATGCTAAAAAAGAGGTAGCAAAAACAGATTCTACAACCAAAATCCAAACCTCAAAGATAGATGCCATAACTAAAAAAGATGATATACAATACAATTTATATATAAGTATATTAATTATTATAGCTGTGATGATAGCTCTATATCTTTTTTACCTAAACAACAAAAAAAATAGGGAACTAAAAAGTAAACTTCATCAAGAGAAACTTCAACATGAGCAGATGTTAAAAGAGAAAGAGTTAAATGAGAAAAGATTACATAAGATGTTAGATCTTGTTGAAAAAGGTAAATTATCTCCAGATATGGAAGCTGAAGTTATTTTATCACTCACACAACCTAAGCAAAATCTACTCACTTCTGAATAAACTATTAACTATTTATTAACTTCTTTCAATTTTAAAGATATTTTAGATAAACTTTAGTTTAGTAGAACAAATAACGATTATAATTTATAGTTAAATTATAGTCGTTATTACTCTGAAATATCTTATTAAAAGGTTTCTAATATGTTTAAAAATATCTCAATTAGAACAAAATTAATTCTCCAAACTTTTGTTCCAACATTAACTATAATTATCTTAGCAACGATACTAATCAACAACTCTTTCTCTAAGGTTAAAAGCTTAGAAAATATAGACAAGACATCAAAGATTTTAACTTCTATCTCTTTAGTTTTACATGAAACTCAAAAAGAGAGAGGTATGAGTGCTGGATACATAGGTAGTTCTGGTAAAAATTTTAAGGACAAACTTCCACTACAAAGAAAACTTACAGATAGAAGGATTAAAGAATTAAAAAGCTTATTAACAAAACTTGATCTCTCTAGTATAGATAAAAAAATAAACTCACCACTTAGTTATGCCCTAAATGATGCTAAAAAGATAAATACCATAAGAGAAAAAGTATCTTCACTAAACATAAAGACCAAAGATGCTATCTCCTACTATACAAATATGAATGCTAAATTTTTAAATACAATAGTAAAAATATCTACCTACTCATCATCACCTGAAATAACAAGACAGATCATTGCTTACTTTAACTTTTTAATGTCTAAAGAGAGAGCTGGAATCGAAAGAGCCGTTGGTACAAATATAACAGCAACAGACTATTTTCAAAATGGTAGTAGATCTAAATTTAGTAACCTAATAGCAGCTCAAGACTCATTTATGATAAGCTTTAATGAATATGCTTCAGAGGATGGAAAAAAGTTTTATAAAAAAACATTTGATGATGAAGCTATCAGAGAGGTTAATAGAATGAGAAAAATCATTTTAGAAGCAAACTCAATAGGTGGCTTTGGTGTAGATCCTATCTATTGGTTTGATACCATCTCTAAAAAACTAGCTCTACTTAAAAAAACAGAAAACTATATAATTAAAGAGCTTAGAATCACAAACCCTACAACTGCTAAAAATGTAAAATTAGCTATTGCTGTAACAAACTTAGTACATGAAACACAAAAAGAGAGGGGAGCTACTGCTGGATATGTTGGTAGTAAGGGTAAAAGCTTTACAAAAAGATTACCAGCACAAAGAGAATTAACAGATAAAAAAATAAAAATTATGAAACAAACTTTAAAAAGTTTAACTACATCAACTCTAAATAGTGAAGCAAAATCATATCTAGCTAAAGGGCTAAAAGAGTTATCTAAACTTAAAACAATCAGAGATGGAGCTACCTCTCTAACTATGGGTGGAGCAAAAGTTATAAGCTACTATACAAATATGAATGGTATTTTTATAAATATGATAGGAGCTATCTCAAAAGATGCTAAAAGTGCTAATGAAGCTAGAGATCTATTAGCTTGGTATAACTTTATTATGAGTAAAGAGCGTGCTGGTATAGAGCGAGCTGTTATGTCAAATACTTTTGCTAGAAACAAATTTCTACCACATATGAAAGAGAAATTTACTAAGCTTGTAACAGAGCAAAATACATTTTTAACTAGTTTTGAAAAATCTGCCAATCAAAAAATGATAGATTTTTATAAAAAAACTGTAAGAGGAAAATATATAGATGAAGTAAATAGAATGAGACAAATAGCTTTCAATGCTAAAAATATAGGTGGTTTTGGGATAGATTATAAATATTGGTTTAACACTATAACTAAAAAAATAGATCTTTTAAAAAAGGTTGATGACCACTTATCTACAATTTTAACTAAAACTATCGAAAAAAATATTTCACAAACTTATAAATCTCTATATATTACATCTGGAATTATACTTTTTATAGTGATATTTATACTTATATTTTCAAAATTTATCGCTGATGGTGTTACAAAAAGCATAAAGAAATTTCACTTAGGATTATTAGATTTTTTCAACTATATAAATAGAGAAAAAACTAATGTAAAACTCTTAGATGATAGTTCTAGTGATGAGCTAGGTACAATGGCTAAAGCTGTAAATGAAAATATACAACGAACAAAAATCAGTATCGAAGATGATAATGCTTTTATTGAAAACACACAATATGTTATGAGTAAAGTTGCTAATGGTTGGTTCTCAGAACATATAAATGTAGATACGACGAACCCAAATCTCATCAAATTAAAAACAACTGTTAATGAAGCTCTTGAAAGTTTAAAAGATAAATTTTTAACTATTGATAAAACACTACAACAATATGCTAATTATGATTATACACAAGAGTTACAACTTAGTGGTATAGAAAAAGGTGGTGTATTTGAGACGCTAATTAAAGAGATAAATACACTTAAAAATGCTATCGTAGATATGTTAAATAATTCAGCAAAAAGTTCAGATGAGCTGTTAGCTAAAGCAGAATTTTTACAAAAACAGATGAAGGAATTAAATGATGTTACTATGAATCAGGTAACTATGCTTCAAGAAACAGCAAACAATATGCAAGAGATAGATAACTCTAGTCAAGAGACTTCACATAGGTCTCAAGAGGTTATTAGTCACTCAAACGATATAAAATCTGTTGTTTCTATCATCGCAGATATAGCTGAACAAACAAATTTACTAGCATTAAATGCTGCGATTGAGGCAGCAAGAGCTGGTGAGCATGGTAGAGGTTTCGCTGTGGTTGCTGATGAAGTTCGTAAACTAGCTGAAAGAACACAAAAATCTCTAGCTGAGATAAATGTAAATATCCATGTTTTAACTCAATCTATCACAGATATTGGTGTTAGTATAGATGAACAAAGTTTAAGTGTTTCAGAGATAAACAAAACTATTACACAAATCGATAATGCTACTCAAACAAATGCTCAAAGGGTAAACAGTATAGATATAGTAGCAAATGATGTAAAAGAGATGGCACAAATCATCTCAAAAGATGTTCAAAAAAATAAATTTTAATTTTGTGGAGTTTTAACATAATTTAGATATAATTTTTTTATAAATTAACTAGGAAAACTATGAAAACTCACACTATTTTAATGCCACTTGATATGCACCTTCACCTTCGTGATGGTGTGATGCTAGAAACTGTTGCTCCACTTACTGCTTACTCTTATAGTGGTGCCATCATTATGCCAAATCTTGTTCCGCCAGTTGCTACACTTGAAGATGTTCAAGCTTACAGACAAAGAGTTATGTCAGCTGTACCGAACGATTTTTTTGAACCATATATGACACTTTTTTATAAAAACTACTCTAAAGAATTTTTAACATCTGTGGTTGATGAGATAACAGCTATAAAACTATATCCAGCTGGAATCACAACAAACTCTGATGGGGGAGTTTCATCTTTTGATATTGAGGAGATGAGAGAAACATTAGATGCTATGAGTGAGTTAAATATTCCACTTTGTGTTCATGGTGAAACTGATGGTTTTGTTATGGATAGAGAAGCTGAATTTATGTCTATCTATGAGCTTTTAGCTAAAAACTTCCCTAAACTAAAAATCATTATGGAACATATAACAACTAAAGCTGCTGTTGATATGTTAGATAAATATGAGAATCTTTACGCAACTATCACAGTTCATCACCTACTTTTAACTTTAGATGATGTTATCGGTGGTATGATGATGCCACACCATTTTTGTAAACCTATCGCAAAAAGACCTGAAGATTTAGATGCTCTTTTAACGGTTGCTCTTGAAGCACACCCTAAAGTTATGTTTGGTTCAGATTCTGCTCCACACCCTCAACACGCAAAAGAGAATTGTGGTTGTGCTGCTGGTGTATTTACAGCACCTATATCACTTCAACTACTATGTGAAATATTTGAACAATATGATAAACTTGATAATTTACAAGATTTTGTTAGTGATAATGCTCAAAGAATCTATGGAATTTGCCCTGAATTTAAAGAGGTTACACTAGAAAAAAGAACATTTATTGTTCCTGAAACTTATGGTAGTGTAGTGCCAATGTACGCTGGTGAAGCTATCGGTTGGGCTATTGCGAGTGTCGATTAAAATATTACTTTTAGAGGATGATCAGCTTTTAGCTGAAACCCTCATAGACCTACTAGAGGATCAGTATGAGATCACCCATACCTCAAATGGTCAATCAGCATTAGATACTATTTTTGATAATAAATTTGATTTATATCTATTAGATATAAATGTGCCTATCATAAATGGAATCACACTTTTAAAAGAGCTAAGGGAGGTAAATGACAATACTCCCGCTATATTTCTAACATCACATAAAGATAAAAAGATGTTATCTGAAGGTTTTTTAAGTGGTGGAGATGATTATATCACAAAACCGTTTGATAATGATGAACTCCTTTTTAGAATCAATGCTCTTATAAAAAGGGTAAAAAAGAGTGATATTAAATCTGTTGGTTTATTATCTCATGAGCCTGTGCTACAAAGATTATTTTATGATAAGAAAGAGTTAGAGTTAACTAAAAAAGAGTATCAACTTTTATTACTATTGATGAAGTATGTCAATTCAACTGTACCAAAAGAGTTAATAATAACAGAGCTTTGGAACAGTTCAGAATCTGGAAGTGATGGTGCTATAAGAGTTTATATAAATAGAGTTAAACAAATTATACCTCAACTTCAAATAGAAAATATTAGAGGGATAGGTTATAAACTTGTTTCGTAACCTCCGTTTAGAGATTTTTATATACTACTTCACGACAGTAGTTACATTTTTAGCAATTTTATACTATTTTTTAGTAGTTGCTAATACCCAAAATATTATACTTTTAGCAACTATACTTTTATGTTTTGTGATTTTATCTGGTATTATGATCTCAAAACTTTCTATCGACCCTTTAGCTGAACATATATCAAACCTCCAGAGTTTATCTAAGGAAACACTACATGAACTAAACCTACCCATTAGTACAATTATAATCAATACACAAATGCTACAAAAAAACACTGATGATAAGAAAGCACTAAAAAGATTATCTAGGATAGACCAAGCTTGTTCTATGTTACAACTAAGATATAATGAACTAGACTATATGATAAAAACTCAAACACTCCAAGAGATAAAAGAGAAAATATCAGTAGATGAGCTAGTAAAAGAGAGAGTAGAGTTTTTAAGTTCAATATATAATCATATAAAATTCACACTAAAGTTACAAACTTTAGAGATAATAAACGATAAAATCGGATTGGCTAAAGTTATTGACAACCTTATAGATAATGGTGTAAAATATTCACCAAATAGTGATAAGATAGATATAATCATAAAAGGTTCTACACTCTACATAAAAGATTATGGGTGTGGAATGGATGAAGTGGAACTTATACAAATTTTTGATAGATACTACCAAAGTAACGAAAAAATGAATGGTTTTGGTATCGGACTAAATATGGTTAAAAAATTTTGTGATAAAAACAGTATCTCTTTAAATTTCAAATCACAACCAAATAAGGGAACAACAGTATCTCTAAACTTTAAATAGAAAGGAAAATATATGGATTCACAAACTTTTATACAGTACGCAGAAACAGCACTTGATTATGGTGTAATGGGAACTTTAACACTTATGAGTATAGTAACTCTATGGCTTTTTATAGAGAGGATGATGTTTTATAAAAGTGTTAGGATAGAGGATTATGAGCATAGAGATAACCTAGAGTTAGATCTAACAGACAATATCGGTGTGATAAGTGCCATAGGTACAAATGCCCCCTACATAGGATTACTTGGAACTGTTATAGGGATAATGCTTACTTTTTACACTATGGGTGATGTTGAAGTTGTTGAAGCTAAAAAGATTATGATGGGTTTAGCTTTAGCACTAAAAGCAACTGCTATGGGTCTTATAGTAGCGATTCCAGCGATAGTAGCCTATACAATATCACTAAGAAGAGTTGAAAGAGTTCTTACAAAATTTGATGTTGCTCAAGATATGAAAGAGAAATAAAATATGTCAAAATGTAAAAAACATAGAAAAAAGTTTGATGAGATAAATGTTATACCATTTATCGATATTATGCTTGTTCTTTTAGTTATGGTTTTAACAACTGCTACATTTATTAAACAAGGGGTGATTCCCATAGAGCTACCTGAAGCTAAAAATATTGAGAAAAAAGAGGTTAAAAAGGAGATAAATGTTTATGTAAACTCAAAAGGTGAGATGTTTTTTGAAAAAGAGAAAGTTAACACTAAAGAGTTAGAGCTTAAACTATCTAAAATCTCAAAAGAGCAAACTGTTGTTTTAAGAAGTGACAAAGAATCTAAATTTCAAGATTTTGTTACTGTTATGGGTATATTAAAACGACTTAAACATGAACAACTCTACATAATCACCAAAGAGCAATAATCTAATAGCTCTTTGGCATCAATTTAAAGTTTGAACTATCAACCTCTAAAATATTTTTCATAACTCTTTTATCATTTTGTTTAGATATATCGGTTCCATTTGTATCAAAAACTTTTTTATCAAGCTTCTCAACATCATTAAAAAGTGTACTTGCTATAAAAAATAGCACCATAATAACTACAACACTTGAATAAAGAAGTATATAGTTCTTTATATGACCAGATTCGAAAGGATTATCCATTAAAACTCTTTTTAAGAGAATTATATATAAATAATGCTAATATATACAAATTTATTCAAGGAAATCACTATGGAAACAACAACTTTTAAAGGTACAACAGTAAACTTAGCTGGAACTCAGATCAATGTAGGTGATAAAGCACCATCAGTTATAGCAATAGGAACTGATTTAAGTGATGTTGAGATTGGTGGAGCTAAAGATAAAGTACAACTAATCATTACAGTTCCATCTTTAGACACAGCAACTTGTGCTGCTGAAACTAGACGCTTTAATGTAGCAGTAAATGATTTAGATATTTGTGAAACAACAGTTATATCTATGGATTTACCTTTTGCTGCTGATCGTTTTTGCTCAACAGAGGGAATCGACAACTTGACAGTAGCATCAGACTATATAGATAAAGCAGCTTCAAAAGCTTACGGTGTTCTTATGAATGATAACAAACTAAAAGGTCTTAGTGCTAGAGCAATATTTGTAGTAGATAGAAGTGGTGAAGTTGTATATAAAGAGATAGTTCCTGAAGTAACAGATGAACCAAATTATGAAGCAGCCCTAGAAGCGATTAAAGAGGCTAGATAGTTTTAAATAGCCCAAATTTTGGGCTATTTAAACTACATCATACCTGGCATTCCACCCATTTGAGGAGGCATACCACCACCCATATCAGCAGGTGCTGGAGTTTCCTCTGGTATCTCATAAATAGCAGCTTCAGTTGTTAAAAGTAAACTTGAAACAGAAGTAGCATTTGTAAGAGCTACACGACTCACTTTAAGTGGGTCAATGATTCCAGCTTCAAACATATCTACATACTCACCAGTCGCAGCATTAAAACCAGTATTTTCATTTTGGGCTATCTCAACAGCATTTACAACTACACCAGTATCAAAACCAGCATTTTTAGCAATCTGCTTGATAGGTGCTTTAATAGCACGAAGAATAATCTCACAACCGATAAGTTGGTCACCCTCTAAATCTAAAGAAACTTTAGAACCAGCACGAACTAAAGCAGCTCCACCACCGATTACAATTCCCTCTTCAACAGCAGCTTTTGTAGCTGAAAGAGCATCATCAACTCTATCTTTTTTCTCTTTCATCTCAGTCTCAGTAGCAGCACCAACTTTAATAACAGCTACACCACCACTAAGTTTTGCTAAACGCTCTTGAAGTTTCTCTTTATCGTACTCTGAAGTTGTAGCATTCATTTGTACTTTAATCTCAGCGATTCTTGCTTTAACGGCTTCCTCATCACCAGCACCATTTACTATAACAGTGTTATCTTTGTCAATAATCACACGAGTAGCTTGACCTAACATTTGGATGTTAGCACCCTCTAGTGTATGACCTGTCTCTTCAGAGATAACAACACCAGCAGTTAATGTAGCGATATCAAGAAGCATAGCTTTTCTTCTGTCACCAAATCCGGGAGCTTTAACAGCACTAATGTTTAAAACACCACGAAGTTTATTTACAACTAAAGTTGAAAGTGCTTCACCCTCAACATCTTCAGCGATGATAAGTAATGGACGGTTAGTTTTTTGAACTTGCTCTAAAACTGGAAGTAGATCTTTAAGTGAAGAGATTTTACCGTCCATTAAAAGAATCCAAGGATTCTCAATCTCAGCAATCATCTTCTCAGCATTTGTAATAAAATAAGGGCTTAAGTAACCACGGTCAAACTGCATACCCTCAACAACATCAAGCTCATCAGCGATTCCCTTAGCTTCCTCAACAGTGATAACACCATCTTGCCCTACTCTATCCATAGCTTCAGCAATCATATCACCAATAGCAGAATCTGAGTTAGCAGAGATAGTAGCAACTTGAGCAATATCTTGTTTACCATTTACAGTTTTACTAGAAGCTTTTAAGTTCTCTAAGATAGCTTCACAAGCTTTATCCATACCTCTTTTAACCTCAACTGGATTTGCTCCAGCAGTGATGTTTCTAAGACCTTCAGAGAAGATAGCATTTGCTAAAACTGTCGCAGTAGTTGTACCATCACCAGCCTCATCAGCGGTGTTTGATGCTACCTCTTTAACAAGTTGAGCACCCATATCTTCAAGTTTATCTTTTAATTCAACTTCACGAGCCACAGAAACACCATCTTTAGTGATAACTGGAGCACCATAACTTTTTTGAATTAAAACATTACGACCACGAGGACCCATTGTTACTTTTACAGCATTTGTTAGTTTTTCAACACCACGAGCTAAGCTATTTCTAGCATCATCTGAAAATATTATCTCTTTTGCCATTTTATATATTCCTTAAATTTTATTATTTTAATATGATTCTAATTAACCAATAATTCCAAAGATATCATCAACATCAAGCACTAAAAATTTCTCAGTACCCATTGTTACTTCATTACCAGCATATTTACCAAAAAGTACAACATTACCGTTAACTAAAACATCTACATCTTTACTAACAGCAACAACTTCACCACGAGATGGTTTCTCTTGAGCATTATCAGGGATAATAATCCCGGATACAGTTGTGTTTGATTCCTCAACTCTTTTAACTAAAACTCTATTTCCTAATGGTTGAAAGTTCATATCATTCCTTTTTCTATCTAGTTTATTTATGTGTGTAACTTTACCATAAATTGTATAACGATTTGTAGCAAATATTAAACAGATCTCCTAAAAAAATTTGAAAATATAGAAATTTATCATATTATTTACATATAAAGGAAGCTTTAAGGTTTATGTCACTATAATTTCAGCCTAACAAACGGATGTCAGGGTAGCTCAGCTGGTTAGAGCACTGGTCTCATAAGCCGGGGGTCGGGGGTTCAAGTCCCCCCTCTGACACCATCCATAAACACCTAAAATACGAACTCCAAGAACTATTTGCAAATAACTTTTTGAGTTAAGAATTCATTGGAACATACTTTGGGACATACTTCTTTTAATTTATTTCACAACTATACTAATTCCTGTATTTTACACTCTATTCTAATTCAAATAATTCACAACATAAAAATTGATTACTGAACCAAACAATGTTTCAATAGCTCTTTTTAATGCTCTTGTTTCAGCTCGTGCATTCATAAAATGTGACTTAATGAAAAATTTGGGCTCCTAAATAATCATTTTTTCTTATAACTTACTAAATAATCATCAACCATTTTTAACTTCAAACTTTTAGTAAATCCATTGTGTATTTTTAGGAGTTTTTTACCCTCAAGGGGTACCTAGTCATAGGAGAAAAGACTCCACCATCGATAGCATTTGTAGTATTATGAATCTTGATATTTTTCTTATTTTTATAGGTAAAAAGATAAGGTAGATTTGTTCTTAAACTTCGATAAGCTGATACAAGTTT
>Ga0256837_1002509_pt1 | contig 11313 bp, 8 predicted proteins | sample 4562384metaG_FD_185976 | JGI IMG/M metagenome (GOLD analysis project Ga0256837, IMG submission 185976) | Hydrothermal vent microbial communities from Guaymas Basin, Mexico - 4561-384 | ecosystem: Environmental > Aquatic > Marine > Hydrothermal vents | place: Mexico: Guaymas Basin | collected... | reverse complement strand
CTGCCGTTTTGAAGGTCAAATGGAAGCAAAAGAGTGTGGTGATGATGAAGCGCATGAGATGGATAGTGACTTTGTTGAAGCTCTTAGCTACGGTATGGCGCCGACTGCTGGACAAGGTATCGGTATCGACAGACTTGTTATGCTTCTAACAAATGAGCACTCTATTCGTGATGTACTTCTCTTTCCAGCGATGAAACCACTCAATACAGAAGCTGCTGAAGCAGAAGATGAAACTCCAGCTGAGTAGATTTTCCTAAAGAAAATCTACCACACCATCCACAATCTCTTTATCATAAAGAGATTGTGGATTCTCTATCACATAACTTTTTGATGGATCAAAAAGGATCATAGGCATTTTTGAGCCAACTTCTAAAACACCACTTTCAAACCCTAATACACTTGCAGGATTTGCAACACTCAATTGTATCAATTTACTCATAGTAATTATGCCTGTTTTTACAAGCTTTGTATAATAAAGTGCCAAGGTATCATCGAGTGCTTCACATCCATATGCCGCATCATAAAACGCAACCTCTTTGTTCACAGGTGATGATGGTTGATGGAGTGTTGTCAATATATCTATCTTTCCATCGATTAGAGCTTGTTGGAGCAGTTTTGTATCTTCAACCGATACCAAAGGGGGATTGAGTTTTGCAGTTGTGTTAAAATCTTCACAAGCATGATCGGAATGAAGAATATGGTGTAAGCTTACCTCACAACGTACATCAACACCCTCTTGTTTTGCTTGATAGATAAGTTCTACAGATCTTGGAGAAGCTATCGCCTTAAATAAAATCGAGATACCAAAATAACGAGCTATCTCAATCATACGTGATACATGTAATACCTCACTTAAAACAGGTATCCCCGCTAAGCCTAAGTGTGAACTCACATCCCCCTCTAGCATCACTCCTGCGTTTATGAGTGAATTATCTTCTGCTTTACAAAAAAGTGTGACATTATACATCTTTACATATTCAGCGATTTTAATTGCAAGATCATTTTTTGCAATAGTACTCATAAATGGAGCAACTGCTCCTTTTTTCAGAAGAATAGCTATATTTGATAGTGTCATATCTTCTTTTAATGTGTTAAGCATCAAATCCACAGAGATATCATCAACCATAGCAGTTCCATGCTGTGCAAACTCTAAAACCACTTCATTATCTACAGCAGGTGTACTGTCTGCGTTTAAAACAACACGACCTACACCACCTTTTTTTGCTGAAGTCGCAATCGCTTGAATATTTTTTGCATTAAGTGTCGAGTCTTGTAGTCTTATATTTGTATCAATAAGTGCAGGAAGAAGATATGCACCGTTTGCATCAACAATATCTCCATCCCTTGTAAGATTTACACCCATCTCAACAATCGTGCCATTTTCTATGCGAATGTCAACCTCTCGTTGAGCATTTTTATCGCAAACAACTGCATTTACTATTACCATTTTAGACCACCTTTGATATAATGATGCTATTATAAATTATGAAGGCTTAGAATTGCGTTTAGTATCGTTGTTTTTTCTATTGTTTTTCTCTCTTTATGCTAAAAGTAGCTACGAAAAAGGAAAAGAGCTCTACAATCAAAAAGCATGTTACTCTTGCCATGGACACAAAGCAGAAGGGATGCATAGATACCCCTACTTGGCAAATCGTGCAAAAGGGTATCTTAGCTACAAACTCAAGCGTTTTCGTGCCAAACAAGCTGATAACCAACAACAAGAAATGATGATTACATTTGCACAAGATTTAAGTGATGAAGATATTGACAACTTAACAACATTTTTTGCTAACTATAAAGATGATACTCAAAAGGAGAGTTACGATGATAGTTTTTATACAGAAGGGGATGGTGGATCATGAAACTCCTCGTTAGTGCCCTTGAACACTCAGCCAATATCCATCTCAAATCACTCAAAAATGAACTTGGTGATTCAGTAGAGTTTCTAGGTATCTTTGACAAAGAGTTAGGAGAGCCTATTATTGATTTGCAGTCTCTTGCTATTATGGGGATTGTAGATGCTCTTAAAAAACTACATTTTTTCTTTCAACTTGCAGATGAGATGGTCCAACTTGCAAAAGATGCAGATAAGGTTTTACTGATCGATTCATCAGGGTTTAACCTTCCTTTGGCAAAAAAACTCAAGAAGAAGTATCCTCACAAAGAGATTATCTACTATATTTTACCTCAAGCATGGGCATGGAAGAAAAAACGTATCCCTGTTCTTGCCAAAACAATTGATAAACTTGCTTCTATCTTACCTTTTGAAGCAGACTATTATCCAGACAATGCTCCCATTGAGTATGTTGGACATCCCCTTTTAGATCAAATTACAGAGTACAAGCATACTCTCAATGATAAAGTCAAACATATTGTTTTTATGCCAGGAAGTAGAAAAACAGAAGTAAGAAAACTGATGCCTATTTTTCGTGAACTTCATAGCTCTTTACACACCAAAGCAACACTGGTTATCCCCAAACACTTCTCACAAGAAGAGATTGAAACACTCTATGGTAATATCTCTGCATTTGAAGTTACAAACGATGCACACAGCTCTTTGTTAGAAGCTGATTTTGCATTTATTTGCAGTGGAACAGCAACACTTGAAGCTTCACTGATTGCTATCCCTTTTATCTTGGTTTTTATTGCAAAACCTCTTGATTATTTTATCGGCTCACGTTTGGTAAAGATAGAGCATGTTGGACTTGGAAACATCCTTTTAAAAGCTTATAAAAATAAACAACTTCATCCTGAGTTTTTACAAGATGCTGTAACAACACAAAATCTTTTAGAAGCATACAATAGATACGATAGAGAACAGTTCTTTCACAATGCAAAAGATCTTAGAACATATCTTAAACATGGTAGTTCCAAAAGAGTTGCAGAGTTAGTTTTGCATACTTCCTAAATGCTTAATAAACTCTTCTGGAGCGATATAACCAATGATGGTTTTATCATTTTGTAGTTGATGATTTGCATCAAAAAATAAAAGTGCTGGAGGACCAAAAACAGAGTATTTTTGAGAGAGTGCTTTGTTTTGTGAAGAGTTTTCTGTTACATCAGCTCTAATCAGAAGATACTCCCCTAAAAGAGTTTGCACTTCATGGTTTGCAAAGGTGATCTCCTCTAACTCTTTACAGGCAACACACCATTGTGCTGAGAAGTCAAGCATAATTTTTCTCCCTTTGTTTGCATCCATAACTTTTTGTAGTTCATCAAGAGAGTGTACAACCTCAAACGCAAGAGTTGCATGTTGTGGTTGTGTTGAGAGTTGTTTTGCTTGAAAAGATTTGAGTGGTTTTTGAAATGTCACCTCCCCTGCCAATGCTCCAACAAAAAGTGCAACAGAGTATATAAACAGAACCATAGCACTTAAGTGTCTCACAAAATGCCCTGCTCTTTGAAAAACACCAAGATAGAGTGCAAAACCTATCCCTAAGATAGCATAAAGTAACATTGTGATGGAATTATCTACAACCTTTTCAAGCATCCAGATAGCAACACCCAACATCATCACACCAAAGATAGCACTTACCATTGTCATCCATCCACCAGGTTTTGGCATAAACTTACCTGCACTCACTCCCACAATAATCAGAGGAACACCCATCCCCAAACTCATTACAAATAAAGCCAAACCACCAAGAAGTGCATCTCCTGTCTGACCAATATAAACAAGTGCTCCTGCAAGCGGTGCTGCAACACATGGTCCAACTATCAAAGCAGATAAAAATCCCATAATTGCAACACCAATAAACCCTGAATGTTTTGAATTGGATTGACTAACCTTGTTTACTAAAGCATCTGGAAGTTTTAGTTCATAATATCCAAACATACTCAAAGCCAATGCAACAAAAACAAGAGAAAAAGTGTACACAACCCATGGAGTTTGCAATGCTGCTTGAAGATTTGCACCAAACAATCCAGCTGATACTCCAGCTATGGTATAAGCAAACGCCATCGCTAAAACATAAACTAAAGAGAGTAAAAATGCTTTTTTTGTACTAAGACCTTTGCCTTGAGAGATAATAAGACCAGAAATGATAGGGATCATAGGAAACACACAAGGTGTCAATGCAAGTAAAAGTCCAAACACAAAAAAACTCACAAGTGTCCAAAACATACTCTCTGAACGCATACTCAAAGCGATCGAATCTGTTTGAGAAACATTTTGTTTTACACTACTTTGCGTTGTGTTTATTGATTGAGGGATCTTTGAGAGATCTAAACGCAGCGGTATCTCTTTTGTATAAGGTTCATAACAAATTCCCTGTTGAGAACACCCTTGATAGGAGATTTTTACTTTAAAATCTTCAACTCCAGCTTGTTGCTTTGGGTTTTGCAGTGTAATGATAAAAACAGGAGATTCTCTATATACTTGATCTCCGTGTAACTCTACACTTTGTGGTTTTTTAATACTTTGTATCTTTAAGTTCTTTGTTTCTTGCAATTCAATTTTAACTTTATCAGCATAAAGGTAGATATCTTCACCAAGCTCTACTCCAGCTTCAATGGAGTTGTTGTTAACTTTGGCATAAGGTTTAAATGCTTCATCTGGCATCAAAAACCCTACTCCATACAAAATAGAAAAGTGAAAAAGTAAGAGTAAAAAAAGTTTATTGAGTTTTTGCATAAAATAACCTTATAATTATTTATAGATTTAGAAGTATTTTACATTGTTTTTCTAAACATAAAACAACTTCTTTTATTTAGTGCAATTTTTTTGGAAATCTTACTAAAAACTCTGCCCCATCTTCGATGTTTTTCACAATAATCTCTCCACTAAACTGCTTTTCGATAATCATCTTTGACATATAGAGTCCAAGACCTGTACCATTTTTCCCTTTTGTACTAAAATAAGGCTCAAAAAGTTGTTTAATATTTTTTTGAGAGATACCTGTTGCATTGTCTCTTATGTAGATCTCAACCATCTTTTCATCTTCTACAATCTCAATCTCAATTGTTTTTCTCTTCTTATCTACTATTTCATATGCATCAATAGCATTATTTAAGATATTGAGTAGCACTTGGATAAGTTCATTTGTATAAATTTTGACTTCAAAATCACTATACTCTTTGACGACAAGATTAATTTTTTTTGATTTGAGTCGTGCATTTATAAAATTTTGCAATTTTCCTATTACATCTTTTAAATAAACACTACTTGCTTCTTTATCTGGACGAAAATACGTTTTAAAATCATCTACAGTATCAGAGAGGTAAACGATTGTTTCACTAATCTCTTTAAGAGTTTTAAACATCATCTCTTCATTGAACTCGTTGCCTATCATCTTTTGAATCTCAAGATTTGAGATTTGCAGTGTTATTGTGTTGAGTGGCTGTCTCCATTGATGAGCTATCATACTTATCATCTCACCCATAACTGCCTGTTTTGACTGAGCAGTGAGTATCTCATCTTTTGTGATAAGTTCTGCTATCTTTTCCTCAACCGTGGCTTCAAGAGATTCATTTATCTTTCTGAGCTCTTTAGTTTTGTCATCAACAATCTTTTCTAACTGTTTGTTAAATAAACGCAACTTTCTTTGATAGTAAATCATAATCAAAACAATAATCCCCATAAAAATGGTTACTTTCCAAACAAGAGTATAGTCTGTTGTTGTTTTATAATGCACAATTTTCCAGCTGTTTATGATCGATTCTATCTCTTTTGGATCTATTTGGTGCAATGCTTTTTGGATAATAGTAAATAAAATAGGTTCTGATTTTTGAACACCAATACTCCCCTCATATTTGTATTCTCTAGGAAAAAAACCATTGACCTTTAGTTTTCCATATCCATATTTATTGATCAGATAATCAGCTTCCTCATCAAGAGTTACAAGAGCATAGGCTCGTTTATTGAGAAGTTTATGAACCATCACATTTTTATCTTCTTCTATCTCTATTTGCAACTCTGGATAATAATGCAACATATAGTCTTTATAGACTTGAAACTGTGTTATAAGTGTTTTTCCTTTAAGCGTTGCAATATCATCAATAAAAGATTTGTCAAGAGTTGTAATAAATGTAAAATTTGTATTTAAAAACTGATCGGTTGGTTTTATCGTTTTATATATATTTGTTTTTGTTCCATACAAAGACAACATTTGACATTTTTGTTCTAAAAGGTTTTGCTTGAGTTGAGCACTCGATGTTGAAGGGAGTGGTTGAAACTTCAATGAAGTTATCTCGGAGATCTTTTTATAAATATCTCCTGCAATACCACTAAACTTCCCATTTTTAAATCCATCTATAGGAAACTGATCATATTGTAAACACACAGATATATTTGGGTGTTGCTTAATGTAATTAAGCTCTTTTTTTGTAAAATGGATATCTTTTTTTGTGCTATATGAAAATATATAATCATCTAGTGTTTTATCCTCACCAACTTTATAGTAGTTTTTAAATAAACTAATCTGTTTTGATAAAAAGTTTCTATCTATAGAACCTATGTCATATGTATATGGTAGAATCAAACGTTCAACACCCATCGCTTCTTCCATAATTTCATCTTGAGTAAATCTTTTGGAATACTTTTCATAGATGATCTCAACTATCTCACTTTTGTGAGCAAGAGCATACTGCCACCCTTTTATAGATGCTTCTCTAAATTTTTCTACTCTTTGTGGGTGCTGCTTTGCTTCATTTTGCGATGTAATAAGCTCAAGTTGTAAAACATACAGGTTATCATTACTTGGATCTAACACATTGTACTTAACACCTTTTTCATCAAGCTTCATCAACTCATTTGAGACAAACGCAGTCATTGCAGCAACTTTTCCTTGTGCAAACTCATCTACTCTATAAGAGTGTGGTACAAGCTCAACATCCTCAACACTCATACCATAACCATCAAAATAGGGTTGAAAATTAAGCTCAAAATCCTCTTTTGTGGATGCCATAATCTTTTTACCAACTAAATCTCTTGGAGACTTGATATCTGGTGCAGTTACAAGTACAAGTGCTGCTCTTTTAAAATATGACGAAACCAACACAAGAGGTTTTCCTCTGAGATATTCTAAAAGAGATAGTGAATTATAGATACCAAAATTTGCTTTTCCTGAGAGTACATCTGCTTCAATATCTAAACCCATCTCATACTCTTTAAGGGTAACATCCAACCCTACATCTTCATAAAACCCCTTCTCTTTTGCAGCAATAAAACCCGCAAATTCAAACTGATACTTCCAATGAAGTTGTAGTGTAACCTTTTCAAGAGTATTTCGCTCCCCTCGTTGTGCAAAAAGTGTTGCTATTAGTAACAATGAAAGAAAAATTATTTTCAAAACTAAATCTTATAATATTTTGAGGACATCTTCAAAACCACCCTCAACTATCTCTACACACGAACAAGCTATCATCAGGTTGATAGGGTAGTCAAAATCTTCTATGATAGTGTTGTTCTCATCAAGATTCATACCATCTTGCTTTTTTGGCTCAAACTCCTCGATATAGTTACGTGTGCTTTGCATATAGCCATACACTTCTTTGCCTTTAGCATGAGCATATCCACACTCCCATACAGTCCCACTGTCTGCTTCTTTTCCACGAAACATATTGAGATTTGCAATAACAATATCTGCTTTATCTATCATCGCTACATTTGCATGGTATATATCTTGTGCTATTTTATTTTTTGGTTGATTAAAATCCACTACATTATCAAGTGGGTATAAACCTTCAAATCCATATTTTTCACACAAAGTAACAAGTTTTTTTCCTATTGCAACAGAGTCAAGTTCAAACACATCAGGACCAGCGATATAAATCTTTTTTGTCATCTCTTCAACCTTAAAATTGATAAGTTATATTACTATGTTTTACTCTTTTAAGCAAATCAAAATCAAAAATCCCCTACCCTACACCTACTAAAAATATAAAAAGAGAAAACAACTATGCCAAACAGATTAGCAAATGAAGACAGCCCTTATCTTCAACAACACAAAGACAACCCTGTAGACTGGTGGCCTTGGTGCGATGAGGCTTTTGAAGAAGCACAAAAACAAAACAAAGCGATTTTCATAAGTATAGGGTACTCCTCGTGCCACTGGTGTCATGTGATGGAAGAAAAGGTGTTTGAAAATACAGAGTGTGCAAAGATTCTCAACGATGATTTTATCTGTATCAAGGTTGATCGTGAGGAGCGTCCAGATATAGACAAGCACTACCAAGAGGTGCATATGCTCCTTAACCGTAGAGCTGGTGGGTGGCCAACTTCTATCTTTGCCACACCACAAAACAAACCGTTTTTTGCAGGAACATATATCCCACCTGAGTCAAACGCAGGAAGTATAGAGGGGATGGGGTTTATTGAGCTTACAAAACTCATAGCAGCTAAAGTGAGAGAAAACGATGAGCAACTCTACAAAAATGCAGATGAAGTGGAGAGCTTTTTAGCACACGAAGATCACCCAAAAGAAGCAACTGTACTCAAAGAGGAGTTTTACAAAAACTTTATGCTTCAGGCAAAAAACAACTACGACACAAGAAATGGCGGCTTCTCTAGTGCTCCAAAATTCCCCCATACTTCAACACTCTCAACTCTTTTAGATATAGATGCGCTCTTTGATGACAAAGCTGCAAGAGCGATGGTGGAAAACACCCTTGTCAATATGGCAAAAGGTGGTATGTATGATCTGGTAGATGGTGGGTTTTGTCGCTACAGTGTAGATGAGAAGTGGCTTGTGCCACACTTTGAGAAGATGCTCTATGACAATGCCCTTTTATGTAAACTCTATACAAAAGCATACCTTGCCTACAACGATGAGAGCTATCTTGTCATCGCCAAAGAGGTGGCTGATTTTTGGCATAACTTTATGAGCGAAGATGCTCTGTTTTACTCTGCAAGTGATGCAGATAGTGATGGGGTTGAGGGTGAGTACTTTACATACACATACCAAGAGCTCTATGAAGCACTTGTGCAAAACGGCTATGAGAATGCACAAGAGATCTGCGATATGCTCCATATCTCGCACCATGGCAACTTTGAGGGGAAAAACATTATCTATCTTGAAGAGAAACGCCCTGAGTGGTTTGATGGTGTCAAACATATACTCTCATCGCTCAGAACAAAACGCAGCTACCCTTTCATAGATAAGAAGGTGCAAACTTCATGGTCTGCTATGATGATAGATGCGCTCTTTAGACTTGGGGAAGTAGATGCCTCATACACAAAAAGAGCACTCACATCTTTAGCAGCCCTCCTTGAGACGATGTATAAAGATGGGATACTCTACCACTCCACGCTCATACACAAAACACCTAAAGTGGAGGCTTTTTTAGAGGACTATGCCTACCTTGCTCAGGCTGTGCTGAGTGCATACAGAGCCACACAAGATGAGATCCACCTTATCATGGCACAACGCCTTGCCAACAAAGCTCTTGAACTTTTTTATGACAAGGGTGTGTGGTATTTTAGTGTGGGTGAGTTTAGAGTCAAAGCTGAAGCAACAGACAATACTTATATAAGCTCGATCAGTATAATGCTTGAAATACTTCAAAGTCTCTCTACACTTCTTGAAGATGAGAAGTATAAACACTTTGCGTTTAAAACGATGGAGTACAACTCTTATGAGCTGGGAAGAAAACCTATCTACTACCCAAAAATGCTTACAGAGACACTGCGTTATCTCAAGGGTGATCGCACCATCAAAGCAAAAGAGCAGACACTTCGCACAAATGCACTCAAACTCGCACAACTAAGATACCCTTTTGTGCTTCTAAAAAGCAGTGAAGATGATGGTTTTATGGTGTGTGGGGAGAAAAGCTGTTTTGCAAATACCAAGAGTGTAGATGAGTTAGAGAATCTCATCGCAAACTCTTTTTAATCTTAGCTGACTTATAATTGGTACAAGAAGGAAAAATGATGGCAAAAAAAGAGAAAAAGATTCAACACATCAAAGGTGAGAGAGTTGCTGTTTGGACAAAGAAAGAGACTCTTGAGTATGAAGATGAGCTTAAAACTCTTCAGATAGAACTTTTAAAGATGCAAAATCATATCAAAGATACAGGTATGAAAGTACTTATGATCTTTGAGGGGCGTGATGCTGCTGGAAAAGGTGGAACGATCAAGCGTATCACAGAGCATCTGAACCCTCGTGGTGCTCGAGTTGTAGCACTTGACAAGCCAAGTGATGTGGAAAAGACGCAGTGGTATTTTCAACGCTATGTACAGCACCTCCCATCAGCAGGTGAGATAGTGCTTTTTGACAGAAGTTACTACAACCGTGGTGGGGTTGAGCCTGTTATGGGGTTTTGTACCCAAGAGGAGCATAAAGAGTTTCTACACGAAGTGCCTGAGTTTGAGAAGATGCTTATCAACTCCGACATTAAGATCTTCAAGTTTTACTTCTCTGTGAGTAAAAAAGAGCAAAAACGCAGATTTGACAAACGTAGAACCGATCCCCTCAAACAGTACAAACTCTCCCCTGTTGATGAACTCTCACAACAGCTTTGGGACAAATACACCATCGCAAAATACTCTATGCTATTAGCTTCACACACTGATCATGCTCCTTGGACCATCATCCGTTCAGATAACAAGAAAAAAGCACGTATCAACTGTATCAAACATATTTTGAGCAACATAGACTATCCAGATAAGATAAAAACAAAAAAGATAGAAGCAGATCCACAGATACGCATACCTGCAAGTGATGAGATTAAACTTATGGAGACTGAAATGTCTTTGACAAAAAAGAGTAATCTTAACCATTAATCTACTTTTGCTATAATCACTCTTACTTTTACAAAGGGTGGTTTATGCTTAAAAACATCAACAAATTCAGGTTTATGATACAACTTGGATTTAAATATATATCTATCTACAAACGAATCTATTTTCATCCGTTTATCACATACAAATCAGCTTACAAAGAGCTCTCAAAAGAGCGTCAAAACTATTCAAATCAAGTGATCGATTTTCTCAATATTGATGTGAAACTTCATGGAGATATCCCAAAAGAGGATAAAGTGCTCTATGCTATCAACCACCGTTCACTTTTAGATATCATCGTGATGGAAAATATCTTCGCTCGTTATGATAAAAACGGTGCATGGATCGCAAAACAAGAGCTTGCCAATCACTGGCTTTATGGAAAGTTTTTTGAGTATAGCGGATGTATAAGTGTTGATCTTGAAAATAAACGTGGATTGCTTAACTTTTTTAAGTCTATCAAAAAGACACTCTCAAAGGTAGATGATATGAACATCTACATCTTCCCTGAGGGGGAACGCTTTAGTGGTGATGGGCTTACTGTTTTTCAAAGTGGTGCAAGCAAAATAGCAAAAGCAAACAAACTCAAAGTAGTA
>Ga0256837_1002507_pt1 | contig 11318 bp, 10 predicted proteins | sample 4562384metaG_FD_185976 | JGI IMG/M metagenome (GOLD analysis project Ga0256837, IMG submission 185976) | Hydrothermal vent microbial communities from Guaymas Basin, Mexico - 4561-384 | ecosystem: Environmental > Aquatic > Marine > Hydrothermal vents | place: Mexico: Guaymas Basin | collected... | reverse complement strand
AGAAAAGCGAAGCAAATACCAAAAAGCCTTTTGCCCCTACTATAAGTCTTCTGTTGAGTAAAAAGAAATATATAAAAAATGTTATTGGCAGAAAGAAAAATATGTACTCGTAGCTGTTAAATAGCATTTTTTATATACTCCCTAAATATCATATTTACCATACTTATTTGTAAGAAAGTGTAGCAGTCCAAGAAATTTTGCTTTTAATTTTTGTATTTTTTTATCTTCATAAAGCAGGATTTTGGTAACTTGATGAATAAAAAGCATATTGAGTGTTTTTAAAAGTCCCAGTTGTTTTGGAAAAAAATTACGGTGTTTTGCTGCTACATAGAGATAATTCCGTGTAAAATAATAGACACGTTGTGGGTTGTGTTCAATTTTTGCACGTACTTTTCTTGTAATGAGATTTTTTCTGTGAAAAACCTCGCCTAAAGAGTGTTTAACATAGATAAAAGGGAGTTCCAAGATTTTATATCCTGCTTCTTGCATATTTAATGAAAAGTCATAATCAACTAAATCAATAAAGAGTTTTTCATCAAATCCGCCAATTTCTTGAAATTTTTCAAGATTGACAAAGTTAGCAGAGGTAATGGCAGAGAGTACCTCTTTAGTCTGACAATCAGCCTGTTGGGGTAGATCCATTGTCTCATTATAATTTGTATTGGCTGCTAAAATTGCAATTTTTTTATCATTTTGAAGTTTTTCAAGACAAACAAGATAGTCAGTAAAGTTTATAAATCTACTGTCTTGATCCATAGTCAAGATCCACTCATAGTTTAACTCTATAGCTTTATTACATCCAATATTTAATGCTTGTGCAATACCAAGATTTGCTTCATTATTTATATAGAGAAGGTTTGAAAAACTTTTTTGCAGTTTTGTTATAAGTTTTTGATTATGTTTTGTGGAGTTATCTACAACTATAAGGCTATCAACACTTTTGGCATAAGAAGCAATATTTTCAAATACATCATCCTCAGGGTTGTAAAGAATTACAGTTGCTGCACACTTTTTAGTCATTGTTTCTCTTATTATATCGCTCTAAATACCAATCCACAGTTTTAACAATTCCCGTATCAAAGTTTTCATCAGCCTTCCAGCCAAGTTCAGTCTCTAGTTTTGTAGCATCGATTGCATAACGTCTGTCATGTCCTGCTCTGTCTTCTACGAAAGTGATAAGCTCTTTATAACTCTCTTTGCCAATTTTCTCTTGTGGTGGAACTTTTTCATCCAAGATAGATGTGATTCTGTTTACTATTTGAAGGTTTGTTCTCTCGTTACGGCCGCCGATATTATAGACATTTGCCTCTTTACCTGTGTGATAAACTAAATCTATTCCCTTACAGTGATCAAGTACATATAACCAGTCACGAATATTCTTACCATCTCCATAGATTGGAATAGCTTCACCTGCGAGTGCTTTTCTAATAATAGTTGGAATGAGTTTTTCATCATGCTGTTTTGGGCCATAGTTGTTTGAACAGTTTGTAATGACTGTGTTTAGTCCATATGTCTCTTGGTAAGATCTTACTATCATATCTGAACTTGCTTTAGATGCTGAATATGGAGAGTTTGGAGCATATGGAGTCTCCTCTGTAAAGAGGTCTGTCTCATTTAGTGTTCCATAGACTTCATCTGTTGAGATATGGTGGAATCTACACCCTTTGTAATCTTCTTTATAACTAAAAGGTTTTTCCATCCACTTCTTTTTAGCAACATCTAGAAGTGTAAAAGTACCATTAACATTTGTCTCAATAAATACACCAGGGTTTTTAATAGAGTTATCTACATGACTCTCTGCTGCAAAGTGAATTACACCTCGTACATCATACTCATCAAATATAAACTCAACAAGTTCACGATTACAGATATCACCTTTAATGAATTTATATCGTGGGTGATTCTCTACTTCAGTGAGATTTTCTAAATTACCTGCATATGTCAGCAGATCAAGGTTTACTATATTGTAATTTTCATATTTATCTATAAAATAGGGAACAAAGTTACTCCCGATAAAGCCTGCACAGCCAGTTACTAAAATAGTTTTGTTATTGTTAAACATTATTTTCTCTCTCCTAAAACTTTTAAACAGTTATCTAGTGAATCTTTCCAATATGGAATTGCAAGTGCGAAATCTTTTTTTATTTTTGCCTTGTTTAAGAGGCTGTAGTGTGGTCTTGTTGCTGGAGTCGGGTACTCTTTTGTCTCAATAGGATTAATATTACACTCTACTTTTGCCATACGCATAATCTCTTTTGCAAAGTCATACCAGCTTAGTACTCCCTCATTGGAGTAGTGATAGATTGCCACATCACTGTTTTTTATCTTTAGAAGAATATCCAAGATAGCTTTTGCTAAATCTTTTGCATATGTAGGAGTGCCGACTTGATCAAAGATAACACCGAGTGAGTCTCTCTCTTTACCTAAACGTAACATTGTTTTTACAAAGTTTGCTCCAAAACTGCTGTAGACCCATGAAGTTCTGATGATTATTGAGTTTTTTGGATTTATTTCCTGCATAGCTTTTTCGCCTGCAAGTTTTGTGGATCCATAGACTCCGTTTGGATTTGTCATATCATCTTCTACATAAGGTCTGTAGTTTTTTCCATCAAAGACATAATCTGTTGAGATATGAATGAGTTTTATATCATTTTTCTTTGCAAGCTCTGCAAGATATTGCGTAGCAAGATGATTGACTTTGTCAGCATTTTTTTGATCTTCTTCTGCTTTATCAACAGCTGTGTAGGCTGCTGCATTGATGATTGTATCTATAGCATTGTTCTTTACAAATGCTTCAATAGCCTCTTTATCTGTAATATCTAAAGAGTCTCTATCTGTAAAATAAAAAGTATACTCATAAGCACTTGAGAGTGCTTGAAGTTCACTCCCTACTTGACCATTACTGCCAGTAACCAAGATATTAGGCATAGTAGTTGACTCCATATTCAAAAATATCTTCTGTTTCAGAGAGTTTTGGTTGTACCTTGTCTTTTGCAGAAAGCAAAAGCTCATCTGTCGGTACTTGCCAATTAATATCAAGTGCTTCATCACTAAACAAAATTCCTCTGTCATTTTCAGGAGAGTAGTAGTTATCTACTTTATAAGCAAACACTGTATCATCTTCAAGCACTACAAAGCCGTGTGCAAATCCGCGTGGTACTAAGAGCTGGCGTTTATTTTCAGCAGAGAGTTCAACGGCAACATGTTTTCCAAATGTAGGACTGCCTTTACGAATATCTACTGCTACATCTAAAACTCTTCCTTGAATAACACGTACAAGTTTTGTTTGTGCTGCAGGCGCGAGTTGGTAGTGCAGTCCGCGAAGTACACCGCGTGAGCTTTTAGACTCATTATCTTGGCAGAAGTTTATCTTATAACCTAAAAACTCCTCAAGCTTATCTGCTCGAAAAGTCTCTACAAAGTAACCTCTCTCATCTCCATGAACGACTGGTTCAATAATTACTACATCTTCAATTTCTGTTCGTATAAAGTTCATTATTTAATATCCTGCTTTGCACGAGTAAGGAGATACTGTCCGTATTGATTTTTCTTTAGTGGTTGAGCAAGTTCTATGAGTTGCTCTTTTGTGATGTATCCCATCTCATAAGCTATCTCTTCGAGGCAGGCAACTTTAAGTCCTTGGCGGTTTTCAATAGTTTGAATAAACATACTTGCTTCTAGAAGTGATTCATGTGTTCCAGTATCCAGCCATGCATAGCCTCTTCCCATAAGTTCAACTTTAAGACGTTCTTCTTGCAGGTAATCTTGGTTGAGTGTTGTGATTTCTAACTCACCTCTATCACTCGGTTTTACAAGTTTGGCTTTTTGGACTACATCATTAGGGTAGAAGTAAAGACCGACTACTGCATAGTTGCTTTTAGGATTAGCGGGTTTTTCTTCAAGTGAAGTTACTACTCCATTTGCATCAAACTCTGCAACCCCGTAACGCTGAGGATCTTTTACATAGTAACCAAAGACAGTCGCTTTATTTTCATCTTGAGCATTTTTTACACTTTGAGCAAGCAGATCAGTCAGACCGTGACCATAGAAGATATTGTCACCTAAGACAAGGCAGACATCATCATTGCCTATAAACTCTTCACCTAGAATGAATGCTTGTGCAAGACCATCTGGAGAGGGTTGTACAACATAAGAGAATTGCATTCCAATATCACTGCCATCTCCCAGTAATTGCTCAAACCTTGGCAGGTCTGTCGGTGTAGAGATAATAAGGACTTCTGTGATGCCTGCTAGCATTAAAACTGAAAGCGGGTAATAGATCATTGGTTTATCATAAATAGGTACTAATTGTTTACTTACACCCTTTGTAATCGGATAGAGGCGTGTGCCGCTCCCTCCTGCTAATATTATGCCCTTCATAGAGTCTCTCCTTCATCTAGTTTTTTTAATCCGTCAAGACAGATATATTGATTTGTCTCGATTGTATGATTTAAAATTTTATTATTTATAATACCCTCATTGGATCCAAAGCCTTTTTTGTGGTAAAGATGGTACACATTGGCGATATTTCTACAAGAAACAACTTCTATTCCAGAAGTTCGAAAGCGCCAGTTAATATCGACATCTTCACCAATAGCAGGATTGATGTACTGCTCATCAAAGCCATTGATAGATTCAATATCTTTTTTATAGCATGAAAAGTTGCATCCTATAAGGTAGCTGATATTTTTCTTCTCAATAAATTTTTTATAGATCCAGCTTTGGGGCTCTACATAGATGCCATCTTCAAAGTGGCGTGTCCCGTCTTTATGTAAAGAGTATGCTTTAAATAAAAATCGTTTTGCGAGCTTGTCAATTGTAATCTTTCCATCTATGAGCATTTGCGAATATCGCGGGCCGAGTTCAACACGTTTCCCTGCGCAGACTCTTCTTGGTTTTGAGCAGTAGATATGTCCCTCTACAAATCGAGGATGGGGTACTACATCTCCGTCAATAAAGATCAGGTATTCACTTGTGGCATTACGTATGGCATTGTTTAGTGCTTTGTTTTTTCGCCAACCTTCATCTTTTTGTGTAATATGTTTGATTTTGCTGTTATGCAAAGAGTTGACAAAGTGTTTCATCTCTATTGATTCGCCATCTTCAGAAACTAAAATCTCATCAACAGGCATACTCTGCCTCTCTAACGCATCTAAGATAACTCGAAGTGTCTCAGTCTTTTTATAAACAGAAATAATAATAGTAATACTTTTTGGTTTGCTCACGAATACAGCACCTTTAATCCATAATATGACATTTTACAAAAAATAAGATTAAAAAGGTATAATTTCAAAAATTTTATATAAGAAAGTTGTTTTCGTTGATAGAAGCATTTAAAAGATATTATCCCTATTTAAAGAGTTTTAAACTCTACTTTTTCTTTGTTCTTGTTGGAATATCTATGACAATATTTGCCAATGTCGCAACGGCACATATTATGCAGCCTATGATGGACAAGCTTTTTATCTCCAAAGAGAAAGAGATGTTGGCAACTATTCCTTTGTTGATGCTTGGTATCTATTTTATAAAAGCGGTGGGACGCTACATTCAATCTGTTTTTACAAGTTATATAGGACAAAATATAGTAACACAGTTTAGAAGTGCTGTACTCTCTAAAATGTTGTTTTTGGATATGAGCTTTATTGCAACAGCAAGAAGCGGTGAGTTAATCTCTCGTATAGTAAATGATATTGCACGTATACAATATTTTGTATCGTTGATGCTTCCTGAATTTATTCGGGAACTTTTTACTGTTGTTGCGCTGATCGGATATGTTCTTTATTTGAATGCCCAACTCGCTTTCTATTCACTGATAATTTTACCGGTTGTTATCTTGCCAATAGCGGCACTCTCTCGCAAGTTACGTAAAATCTCTTATGGTTCACAAGAGAAAAATGCGGATTTACTCTCAAGATTAAGTGAAATATTTAATAATGTAGAGTTAATAAAGAGTTCTGCAACAGAAGATTTTGAACTTAAAAAGTTTGCTAAAGAGAATTGGAATCTCTTTAAAATTAATATGAAAGCAGTATATTTTAATGAACTCTCATCTCCGATATTAGAAATTGTCGGTGCTATATCTTTGGCAGTTGTGATCTTCTTAGGTGCACGGGATGTCTATGCTGACAAGATGAGTGTTGGTGAGTTTATGGCATTTTTAACAGCGGTTGGTCTTGTATTCCAACCTGCTCGTGGACTTGGAATTATCTATACAAAGATGCAAGATGCACTTGCTGCAAGTAATCGTGTTTTTGAGATCTTGGACAAAGAGAGTACAATCAAAGATGGCAAAGAGATCCTGCAAAGCATTAAAAAGATAGAGTATAAAAATGTTACACTGAATTATGGAGAGAAAAAAGCACTCGAAAATATTAGTTTTATGCTTACAAAACCGTACCGTTTGGCACTTGTTGGTGACAGTGGTGGCGGTAAAAGCAGTATAATTAATCTTCTTTTACGTCTTTATGATGTAGATGATGGAGTTTTGCTTATAAATGATAACAATATTAAAAACTATGCAATTAGCTCTTTGCGTAAGCATATTGCTGTGGTGAGCCAGCGGGTTTATATATTTAATGATACATTGGCATATAATGTAGCCTATAGTGATACCTTTGATGAAAATAAAGTTATAGAAGCGTTGAAAAAAGCACATGCATATGAGTTTGTAAAAGAGATGCCAGAGGGTATCTATACCATTATGCAGGAGTTTGGATCAAATCTCTCTGGAGGACAGAGACAGCGCATCGCACTTGCTCGTGCTTTATACAAAGATGCATCTGTTTTGGTTTTAGATGAAGCAACCAGCGCACTTGATAATGAAAGTGAGTCTGAGGTTTTAAAAATTTTAGAAGAGGAAGCCAAAGAAAAGATAGTAATTACTATTGCTCACAGATTGCAAAGTGTCGAAGATTATGATGAGTTATTGCTTTTAAGCGGAGGTGAAATTATTCAAAGAGGAACTCATAAAGAGCTTCTTCAATCATCTGATATTTATCAAAAACTTTATGAAAAATCAAAAAAGGAGTCCTAGTGCCTATTCCAACGCATGTGAAATTTCGTCAAAAAACAAAACGTTTTTTTGATGATTTTTTACGAAAACTCTCTAACCCTTCATCAACAGCTAAGATACCTAAAAAAGAGGTAAAGCGTATTTTGGTCATTAGGATTAACTATCGTATTGGAAATATGCTTTTTACAACACCTATGATCCAGCAGTTGCAGTCTGAATTTCCAGATGCAAAGATAGATGTGATCGTTGGAGCACCTTTTACAAAGGTACTCTTTTACGGTTTTAAAAATGTAGAGAATGTTTATGATTTTTCACGCGATCTGCTAAAACATCCAATAAAGATGTTTCGTTATATCAAAGATCTTCGTCAAAATAATTATGATGTAGTGATAAATATTAATGGTGGTTCTACAAGTGATCGCATCGCAACTATGCTGGCAAAGGCCAAGTATAAAATTGCATTTTGCAGTGAGCATAATTATACACCTGCAAATATCTGTGTGCCAAGAGAAGATATGCATATAAACCATGAGGCCCTTATTCCTATTGAACTTATGAAAGCTTTTGATATAGAACCTGACTATAACTTGAAGATGAATATTGCTTTAAGCAGTGAGGAGTTGGCAGAGGGTAAAAAAGAGTTAGAAAGACTTTTGATAGGGAAAAAAGGGAGAGTTATTGCAATTTTTCGTAATGCCCGTCATGATAAACTTATAGAAGATAGTTGGTGGAAAACATTTATTGCCAAGTTGAAAAAATATGATCCAAATACTGTTTTCGTAGATATTCTCTCTCCAGATATTCCTCATAAACTGCAAGAAGATATGTTAGAATATTCGCATAAAGATTTACGAAAGTTAGCTGCTTTTATGGCAAATCTGGATGCTTTTATATGTGCTGATACAGGTCCTATGCATTTAGCCAGCGCCAGCGGCGTGCCAACAATTGCACTTTTTAAAATTACACTGCCACTGCTTTATGGAACACTCAAAGAGAGTGATCTCTCCTTAGTGATGAAAGATAAAAGTTTAGATGATGTAGTAAAAGAGGTTTATGAGCATATTCAAAAAATAAGTTAGAGAAGTTTGGCTTTTTTAATTGTTTCATAGACCATTTCACTAGAGATGTTCTTCATGCAGATATTCTCTTTACACTCCTGCATACGTTTTGTTTTGTAGCATGGTGAACATTCAAGGTTTAAAGAGATAATGTGTATTTTGTTGTATCTGCTTTGATAGGGTCCTGTTACATCTGCAGGGGTAGGTCCTATAAGAGCAAATACCTCACTATTTACTGCTGAAGCTATATGTGCAGTTCCTGTGTCTGTAGCGACAAGTCCATCGGCTCCCTCTATGACACCAATGAGATCTGCCAGAGGAGTTTTTCCTACAAGATCAACAACATTATCAGGGTAGGGTTTAAGTTTTTGAAAAAATGCATCTTCATGAGGTGCCCCGATAATGACGACCTCTTTTGTTTGTGAAACTTTTTGAATCAATTCTCTCCAACTTTCATCTTCCCATGCCCGATAGTTTATTCTGTTTCTTTTTTGGTGAGAATTGCTTGGTGAGATGATAATGTAATTCTCAGAGAGTTTGTATCTCTTTTTCATCTCTTCTTTATTTGAGCCAATAAGTCGTGGAAAACTTGTGTCAAAAACCTCTTGTGATACTATTGGCTTAAATGTATAACGAATAACATCAACCATATGTGTTACATCTTTTGGTATATCGACTTTACTGAGTTGCGGACCTATTTTTTGTTTTGCTTTGATCGCATGCAAGAGTGATGTAAATTGTTTGCCATGCTCAAAATTAACCAAAATATCATAGGGATTCTCTTTTGAAGCATTGCGTATTGCTCTTTTTTCTTTGCTGAGCAAAAGAGGAATTTTTTTATGTTTGAGAGGAAAAATTTTATTGATTCGAGGATCTTTTTTAAAAATTGCCGAGCTAGAAGGTGTTGCAACAAAATCAATAAGAGTATTTTCGCCGTACTCCTGCTTGAGTGCATCAATAATGCTTGTTGCATAAACCAGATCACCAAGTGCACCACACCGTACTATCAAAACTCTCTTCATATAGCCTCTTTGCTTTTATTGTAATTATAACACTATTACTATACAATCACAAAAAAGATTATGGATAAGTTTTGAAAAAGATTTTTAAACGTTATTTGCCTTATATTTTAGAGTATAAGCTGCACTATGTTTTAGTATTTATCGGGATAGTGCTTACAGTAAGTGCAACGGCCGGTACTGCGTATATTATGAAACCGATGATGGATGAGATGTTTGTTGCAAAACGTCAAGAGATGATCTACATCATCCCTTTTGCTTTAGTAGGACTCTATATTGTTAAATCAATAGGTCGTTATATGCAAAGTGTCTCTATGGCCTATATAGGCTCCCATATAGTGACGCGTTTTCGTGAAATGATGCTTGCTAAAATTATCTCTTTGGATATGGCATTTTTATATATAAATCGCAGTGGTGAGCTAATCTCCCGCATAACAAATGATGTAACTAGAGTACAATACTTTGTCTCTAATCTCTTCCCTGAACTTATTCGTGAATCGCTAAGTGTTGTTGCTTTAATTGGCTATGTTATTTACCTGAATCATATGTTGGCATTTTATGCACTTATTGTTGTTCCTGTTTTAGTCTATCCGCTTTTTATGGTTGCAAAAAAATTAAAAAAATATTCTCATCGTTCCCAAGAGAAAAATGCAGATGTTGTTGCAAAACTGACAGAGATCTTTAACAATGTTGAGATTATTAAAAGCAACTCCAGCGAAAATATGGAGATAGAGAAGTTTGATCAAGAAAACTGGCGCTATTTTAAGATAAATATGAAAGCTGTTTATGTTGGAGAGATAGTATCGCCGTTTTTAGAGATTGCCGGTGCTGTAGGGCTTGCCGCTATTATATATATTGGTGGACAGCAGGTCTATAACAATGAGATGACAGTCGGTGATTTTATGGCATTTTTAACTGCTGTAGGCTTGGTTTTTCGTCCGATCAAACAGTTAGGGCAGATTTATTCAAAGATTCAAGATGCACTTGCTGCAAGTGAGCGTATTTTTGCCATTTTAGACAGACCAAGCAAGATTAAAGATGGTACAACATCATTAGATGAATCAATTAAAAAGATATCTTACAAAAATGTTTCACTCCAATATGATGGTATAAATATACTCGATGGCATCTCGTTAGAGATAAATTCAGGAGAACATATTGCACTAGTTGGAGATAGTGGAGGGGGTAAATCAACCTTTGTACAGATGCTGCTTCGTTATTATGATCCAAAAAGTGGTGTTATATATATCAATAACAAAAATATTCAAGAGTATACACTCTCATCATTAAAAAAACAGATTGCATTTGTAACACAACGAATTTATATCTTAAATGAGAGTGTTGCTGCCAATGTTGCGTATGGATTTGATGCGATTGATGAAGAAAAAGTTATAGAAGCTCTCAATGAAGCAAATGCGTATGAGTTTGTTGCTGAGCTTGAAGATGGGGTTGATACTGTTTTGGATGAAGGTGGAACAAATCTTTCCGGAGGACAGCGCCAAAGAATTGCTATTGCCAGAGCTATTTACAAGCGTGCATCGTTACTGATCTTTGATGAAGCAACATCAGCATTGGATAATACAAGCGAAGCAAAGATACAAGATGCACTCAATCGCTATTCAAAAGGTCGCATTAGTATTACGATAGCACACAGGTTGTCAACTATTGAACATGTTGATAAAATTCTCTTTTTACGTGCAGGCAAAATAATTGCAAGTGGAACATATAAAGAACTTATTGAGAACTCTAAAGCATTTCAAAGTTTGGCAGGTAAATTAGAAGATTAATTCCTTCTTCAACACTTTTTAGAGATAATCACGAAAAACTATAATCCGTCTATTATAACTGTATATATTTCAGAGCAAATCCTCTCTAGGATCACGAGTCTAAAATATACACAGTTATAATAGACTACTAGAAAAGAAGCAATAAGCAAAGGATTACAACCATGGAACTCGATTTCGCAAAATTTACAAAATACTCAAAACCGGGGCCTCGTTACACTTCGTACCCGACAGCTTTGGAGTTTAGTGATGATTTTTTATATGATGATTACATTAAAAAGTTAGAGTCTCAAGACTCAAAAAGACCGCTGAGTCTCTACTTTCACCTTCCTTTTTGTAAAAATGCCTGCTACTTTTGTGGTTGTAATGTTGTCTTTACTTCTAAAGAAGATAAGATGCTTCGCTATATTGAGTACTTAAAACGTGAACTTAAAATTCTCTCAAA
>Ga0256837_1002506_pt1 | contig 11320 bp, 13 predicted proteins | sample 4562384metaG_FD_185976 | JGI IMG/M metagenome (GOLD analysis project Ga0256837, IMG submission 185976) | Hydrothermal vent microbial communities from Guaymas Basin, Mexico - 4561-384 | ecosystem: Environmental > Aquatic > Marine > Hydrothermal vents | place: Mexico: Guaymas Basin | collected... | reverse complement strand
CATACAAAATTTACACTTTTTCAAAAACAAGAAGATGACTCTTACACAAAATACCAAGATACAATAGTTCAACACTTTCACAAGATAAAAATTTTCCAAACTTTAAAAAACTTAAAATTAGTAGATAAACAAACTTTCTCACTTTATGACACAGAGGATAAAACACTTTTAATCTTTAAAAAGAAGTAGTTTTGTTTCGTCTACCTTTCCTAATTTTAGCACTTTTTTTCTCAGCTTGTTCAGATAATTCTATAGTTACTATTTATGATAAAAATATTTTAAAAGAGAGTACAAAATGTGTAGAACTCATAATATTCCCACCAAATAAAACCATAGAAGAAACACTAAAAGCAGAGTATAGTTTCAAAAAAAATTGTGCTTTAAAATTTGAGGTTTTTACAAAGGGAAAAATCTACTGTAACTCAAACCAAAATTCTCAAACAAAAGCTATGGGAAATATGCCAAGTGCTTACTTGCGCATGGAAATAACTAAGCAAAACAAAACGCTGTACTCTTACTATATTGACATAAAAGATGAGATACTACCTCTACATGTAGAGAATGGATTTGCTAGAATGAAAAAAGATTTAAAAGTACTAAGATGATAAACTGCAAAATATGTAAAAGTAAAACAACTATTTTAAAAGATGAAAAAACATCAAAAAACTACCATAAATGCTCTACATGTAAGTATATTTTTTTAGATGAAGAATTTTATATAGATGAGGCACATGAAAAATCTCACTACGATAAACATCACAATAACTTAGAATCTTTGGGCTATGTAAAAATGTTTGAGGACTTGGTAGATGAGTTTGTAAAACCTCTACATGTAGAGATAAAAACTGCTTTGGATTTTGGCTGTGGTGAGGGTGAAGTGTTACCCATTGTTTTAGAGCGAGAAAGTATCACTTGTGATAGATATGATTTGTTTTATTTCCCTAAGAAAATTTATGAAAGTAAAAAGTATGATTTAATTTGTTCTACTGAAGTTTTTGAGCATTTAGTAAATCCACTTGAGATGTTAAAAAAATTACTTCTACATGTAGAGGATAATGGCTACTTACTTTTAATGACTGCTTTTCACCCAGATGATGATGAGAAATTTTTAAAATGGTGGTACATAAGAGATATTACACATATTGGTTTTTTTCATCTTAGTACTTTTGAATACTTGGCAAAAGAGTTAAATATTCAAATAATCAAGCATAACTCTAAAAATATAATCATGTTAAAAAAATTAGTTAAATAATCTAAAACAGAATTAACTCTCTTGTAGATATACTCTCATAATTAAATAATAAAGGTATAAAATGAAAAAAATTACATTAGCATTTCTTATAATGTTTGGCTTAGTTACTTCAGCAGTAGCTTCACAAAAATCTGGCTGTATACTAGCTCAAAAAGGTAAAATAGTAGTAGCATGGATGGCTTATAAAACTCCAGCTAAAAAAGGTGTATCTGGTGTTTTTGATAATGCAAAATATACTCCAATAGCAAAAGATGGTAAAAACTTTCGTGAGATTTTAGTTGGTTCAAAACTTAGTATAGATACTTCAAGTGTAAACTCAAAAAATAAAGGTCGTGATGCTAAACTGGTTAAGTTTTTCTTTGAGAAAATGAGTTCAAAAAAAATAGAGGCAAAAATTGTTAATATTAAGGCAGATAAAAAAGTCAAAGGTAAACCAAGAACAGGTGTTGTTACTTTAGAGATTACTATGAATAATATTACAAAAAAAGTACCAATGACTTATAGTTTTTCAAATAGTGTTTTCTCTGCAAAAGGTACTATTGATATTTTTGATTTCTCAGCAAATAAAGCTTTAATATCAATCAACAAAGCATGTTTTGATTTGCACCAAGGTAAGACTTGGAATGATGTTACCATAGCTTTTACGACAAGAATAGAAGCTGTATTATGTAATGCTAAACCTTTAAAGTGATTTTTAGTAAGCATATGACATAATCTATAGACTTACAACATTTGGGAGAATTAAGCTATGTATAAAAATCTATCTATAAAAATGAAAATATTTATTCCTGTAGTACTTGGATCTATTATAAGTATTATTTTTATTGCTCTTACTGTGAGAAGTATAAATGAAGCTAATATGATTGAACAAAGTATAAAAACAGGTACCCAAACAGTTGATCAGTATAAAAAGATACGTGCTTATTATACTAAAAAAGTAGTAGTGCCTGTAAAACAACAACATAGTATGAAAATAAATTTTGATCATGCTAATAAGGCTGATACTATCCCTCTCCCCGCAACAATGATTCATGATTTAAGTAAGATTATTTCTGATAGTGATTCTGGAATGAAACTTAAACTTTATAGTAATTATCCTTTCCCAAATAGAGCTTCAAGAACTTTAGATGATTTTGCAAAAGATGCTTTATCTAATTTTTCTAAAGGTAATACAGAACCTTTTTCTCGTGCTGAAAACTTAGATGGTAAAGAAGTTGTTCGTGTAGCTATACCTGATTATATGGTTGCAGATGCTTGTGTGAACTGTCATAATACACGTGCAGATACTCCTAAAAATGATTGGAAATTAGGTGATGTTCGTGGTGTTTTAGAGGTTGTTATCCCCATTGAAGATCAAATTATTGCTTCAAATAATGTTATTAAAATTACAATTGCTTGGATTTTCTTACTTGAAATTATTACTTTTGTTATGCTTTTTTTAGTTATAAATAAATATGTTGTAAAAGAGTTAAAAAACTTCTCTAATGGTTTAACAAATTTCTTTGATTTTGTTAGCAGTGGTAACAAAGATATATCTCTTGTTGAACAAAATGGTAATGATGAAATAGGTAAAATGGCTGAAGATGTAAATGATAATATTAAACGTATCAAAAGACATATGGATGAAGATGCTAAACTTCTTTCTGATATTGCTATTGTTACAGAGTCTGTTTCTCAAGGGAATATTGGTAAACGAATTAATGTAGATACATCTAATCCTGTTCTTTTAGAACTTAAAAATGAATTTAATAGTATGCTTGAAAATCTTGAGCATTTAGTAGGTAAAGATATGAATAGTATTGAAAAATCATTATCTTCTTATACTAATCTTGATTTTACTGCTGGTTGTTCTGATTGTAACTCTAAGATAGATGATATGGTTTATCAACTAGGTGAAGATATATCTTTAATGCTTGTTAAAAATTCAAATGATGCAAAAGATTTACAAGATAAATCAAATTCTTTAAATGAGTTTGTTTCTGAATTAATGACTGCTGCAAATGAACAATCAAAAAGTACTCAAGAAACTTCAGATGCTACAGCTGAAATAACTTCAAGTATATCAAATATGGTTTCTCAAGCCTCAGAAGTTGGGAGTCAATCTGAAGATATTAAAAATGTTATTACGGTTATTGGCGATATTGCAGATCAAACAAATTTACTAGCTCTTAATGCTGCTATTGAAGCAGCACGTGCTGGTGAACATGGTCGTGGTTTTGCTGTTGTTGCTGATGAAGTTCGTAAACTTGCGGAGCGTACACAAAAATCTCTTTCAGAGATTAATATTAGTGTAAATACTCTAGTTCAGTCTATATCATCAATTGTTCAAGATTTAGAAATTCAAGCTGATAAGTTAAATGATTTTAATACTTTTATAGATACTATGAATGAAAATACTCAAAAATCATTAGATGTAGTAACTCAAACAAGTGAATTGGCTAAAGAGCTAGATGAGAGTGCTGTTACTATTTTAGCTGATGTAAACTCTAAAAAGTTTAAACAATAAAAATTAGCTAGTTCTTTTAGCTAGTTTTATAGCACTCTTAACTGCATTTATGTAGCTAATAGTTTTTGCTTTTCCTTTATATGCGATATCAAAAGCAGTTCCATGGTCTACTGAAGTCCTTATAATAGGTAGATTAAGAGATACATTTATACTCTCATCAAAGTGTAAAGCTTTTAGCGTAGTTAGACCTTGATCATGATACATTGCTATAAAATATGTAAAGTTTTTTCTTACATTTGGAGTAAATGCAATATCTGGAACTAATGGACCTATAAATTTTTCAGTATTTAGTTGAATATTTGCATCTTTTATGGCTTGTATTATTATACTTTCTTCATCTCCTAAAACTCCATTATCTCCAGCATGTGGATTTAATCCTAATACTGCTACTTTTTCATTACCTATGGCATTAGTAAAATCTATAAAAAATTTCTTTAATTTTGTGTATTCAATAGCTTTTGCGACATCTTTTAGTGGAATATGTTCAGTATATAATGCTACAAACATTTCTGGACACCCAAGCATCATAATGGCATCTTGTTTGAAATATTTACGAAGTAAGTCTGTGTGACCTTTATAGTTAATTCCAGCTAACATCCAAGCTTCTTTATGGATGGGCATTGTTACAACTGCATCTGCTTCTTTATCTTCACAAGCTTTTATAGCAGATATAAAAGAATCATAAGAGTATTTTCCAGAATCTGCACTAACCTCAGAAGCTAAAATACTAAACTCACCCTCTACATGTAGAGTATTAAAATCTTTAGGTATCTCTACATGTAGAAGCTTTGTAGCTTGTTCTAGTATACTTTCACTTATAGAGTAAATAGGTTTGCAAAGTTTAGAAATTTCTTTATGAGCTTTTAATGCTATCTCTACCCCAACACCATTTAAATCACCAATACTAATAATAATCTTTTTTATACCTTCTCCTTTTTTGAGGTGATTTCATTTTTATGCTAATTATAATATTTTGTTCTTAAATAAAGATAGCGTAAAAAATGATATAATTCATAAAAAGGATAAAAATGAAAAAAATAATCTTAGGTTTAGTATTTGTAGCTAGTTCACTATTTTCTTTAGATGGAAATTCAGTTTATGAAAAGTATTGTGCATCATGTCATAAAATGCAAAAACCAAAAAGTGGTTTGTTAGCTCCACCTATGCCAAGTGTTTCAAAGCGTTTACAAAGAGATATAAAATCAAAAGATGAACTTGTGGCATTTGTAAAAGATTATATTCAAAATCCTTCTAAAGAAAAAGGGCATTGTAGTGAAAAGGCGTTTATAAACCTTGGAACTATGCCTCCAATAGGAAAATCATTAACTCAAGAAGAACTTGATTTAGTATCTTTATGGTTATTTGAAAACTTTAAACATCCAGAACAGTTAAAAAGTTGTGACTAGATTATTCTAGTTGTTAACTTTTTCATCTCTTGAACGGCATCAGCTAAACCACTAAATACACTTCTAGCGATAATACTTTGACCAATATTTAACTCAGTTATTTCAGAAATATTCATCATATATGAAACATTATGGTAGTTTAGTCCATGTCCTGCTGCAACTTCTAATCCAAGCTTTTTAGCATGAGTAGCTGCTGTTTGTAAGTCTTGTAATGATTTTTCGAGTCTACTTTGAAGTTCATAACGAGGTAATTCAAGTTCCTTAACAGAGTGATTAGAATAAGGTAGTGATGAGTTTAGCATTGCAAATAGATTTGCAAAAAGTCCAGTATGAAGTTCAACCATTTCAGCACCTAACTCTTTACTTTTTTCCATAGCTTCTATAGTTGGATCCACAAAAAGTGAAACTGGAATTATTGAGTCATGAAGTTGCTCAATAGCATAAGAGATTTCATCTTCATAAGTAAAAACATCAAGTCCACCTTCAGTTGTAACTTCTTCACGTTTTTCTGGAACTAAAGTAGCACGATGTGGAGCAACTTTAGCAACTATATTTAAAATCTCTTTATTTATAGAACACTCTAAGTTTATAGGGAGTGATGATTGAGTCATGATATTTGTAACATCAATATCTTGAATGTGACGTCTATCTTCTCTAAGGTGGATAGTTATTTGATCAGCTCCATTTGCACATGCTACATGTAGAGCATTTAGTATATCTGGGTCATTAACACGTCTTGCTTCACGAAGTACTGCTACATGGTCTATATTTACACCTAGTTTCATATTATTCAAGAGATTACCTTAGTTTAATTTATGCGAAATTATATCTAAAATTTATATCCAATACCAATATAAAAATTATTGTTTTTAATTTGTTTTTCATCTTCTAAATAATTGTTTATGAACATATAATCACCTTCATATGCTAATGTGTAGTTAATTTTACTTGTGTTATTTACTTTTATATCAAGTGCTAAACCAGTTTTAAGTTCTTCTTTTTTATTAGTTGTTTTTAAGTTTTGTTCAGAGAAAATATTGTAAGGTCTTATATCAAAAGTATCTGCATTTATATTTGTTATAGAAATTAATAGTATTACGATGAGAGTTATTTTTTTAAGTAACACACTAAACTCCTTATTTTTAATTACTTAATAGTTTAGTATTTAAAAATGTAGATTTAGTGTGAAGAGATTACTTTATATACTTAATCTTCTATTCCAAGTTTAATAGCATTAAAAGGAAGAACAACAAGCCAGATAATACTTTCTATAGCTGCAGCAGGAATCGTTGCAACACCTGCTAATATAGACGCAGCTGAATCAGATGAGTCAGATGTTGCCTCATTAAATAGTGTTGAAGTATTTGAAAAAGCACTATCATTTGTAAGTTTATCCATAGTCCCGTTTTGACCATTATCAGCATATATAGTGCCTACAAGTAAGTTCATTATTAGAAATAATTTAAATAAATTTTTCATATTTTTCCTTTTTTATAGTATATCATATAAATATACAAATACTATTTATGCTGACCAGAACGATAACCAGGGTGTTGATAATCATTACGTTCACAAGCACTGAAAACACTTGCTAAAGCCAATGTAACCAATGTTGCAATAATTGTCTTTTTCATTATATTCTCCTTTTTAAGATAAGTACAATTTATAAATCAAGTCTAAAATTACCATCAATAGTTGGTTCTTGAGTTCTATTATCTCCATACTCTTCTATTGAAGTATTATATGTTTCTTCTTTTGTATCTTTATAAAGTTGCTTTATAGTTGTCTTGCCTTTTATAATATTTTTCATTATATAAAAGCTAAAAAGTCTATAGGATTTTTTATCATAACCATTGGAGTATTGGTTTCCTTTTCCTGCTGTTAATACTACCATCTTTTTTTTGTTAAATGTTACAGACTTTGCTACCATTTTGGTTGCTGCTACCCCTCTAAGAATTGGTTTTGCATCAGTAACACCAGAAAAACAACTATCTACTATGGCAACAATTTTACTTGCTTTTGAGTTACTTAATTGAGTATATATATTTTGCAGACTAAAAAACTTCTCATCAGCTACAAAATCTGGTTCAGAATCACTTGCTAACATAAAGGGCTTATTTTTAAGTGAAGGGATTGGAATACCATGACCATTATAGTAAAAGTAGATGCTATCTCCCTCTTTAACACGGCGAAGCATTTTTTTCATATTTGTTTTTATTTTTGCTTGTGTTGCTCCGCTATTAATCATTACATAACTATTGGTATTTTTTATACCTAATTTTTTATGTGCTATTTTTACAAACATCTCTGCTGAGCGTTTTGCATAGCTTATGTTGGATGTATATTCATAATTTTCTATCCCTATAACAAATAACCATTTTGTTTTATCAGCTTTAACTTGTTTAGATTTTTTAAGTAAATTATCAAGTTCTTTTGGATTTTTTAAGCTATCAAAATTAAATGAATCAACACTGTTCTTTGTAAGAATAACAGCATCATTTATCTCTATAGCACTATTGATATCGTCAGAAATATTCACAGCTACACGGGTATCGTCAATACTTAAGTCTGTAAATTGTGCTAAATATGTTTTTCCTCTATATGGGATTTTTATATCTTTTAGTTTTATATTATTATTTTCAAATTCAAATATAGCTTGTACTTTTAGTTTGTTGACATTTTTTTTAAAACTTTTGGCTTCTTCATTATTAACTTTTATAGCTACTTTCTTTTGAAAATCTTTTTTCATATCAAAACTAATATCTGCTATAAAGTAACTTCTATCTGCATCATATTTAAGATTTTTAATCTTTGGTTTTCCCCATGTGTACTGTAGTGCTATTTTAATTGCTTCTTTTTTTACACGTGCTCTATATGATAAATAATTCTTTGTATATTTTTGAACATCTTCTTTATATTTTGCTTTTGTTTTTTTTACTCTTTCTTGAAAATCTATACTTTTTTCAAATTCACCTCTTCGTAAATTTATCTCCTTAGGTGCTTTTTTATAATACTGCATAGAAGTTTTTAAAATCTTATCAACAACTACTGCAAAGTCTACATTTGATGTTTTTAAGTGATTTGATGTTTTTGGAGTATTACCACCACAACCTATAAATATAACTATCGTAATTATAGTTACTAGTATTTTTATCATTTATCATTTTCCTTTTTTATATCCATAAAATAAATCATTAAATTTTTATACCTACTAAAACATAGAAATATTTTTCATCTTTACTTATCCATTTTTTTAACTGTCGTATTTGATTTGATTTTATAGATCTATATTTAGGTTTATGCTTAAGTTTTTTTAATAATTTTTTTATACCATTTATTTTAGCAAATCTTATGTACATCTTTTTTAGTGAATAACTTACTTTTTTATCTGAACTTGTATATCTTTCATCGATACCAACCTCAGTTATATAACCGCTATATTTAGGCTCACAAATCCATATTGGTACTATTTTTCCAGATCTATAACATCTAACTTCATTTGAATAGCTAGACTCTTTTTCTAACGTTATATACTTGGTTGAATCACTATATAGATAAATTGTTTTTAGTTTAGTTTTATAACCTTTTTTAACTACTTTAATTTTATAAGTACCTCTTTTTAACCTCATTCCATCATGATATACAGGTTTAATGTTTGTTACATATACTCTTGCACTTGATGGTGTAGTTTTTACTGTTAAAGAAAAGTATGTTTTACTTGCATAAGTTTTTTTCTTTATTGATACTTTTTTTGGTTTAGAAACCTTTTTATTTTCATTTCTAATGTCTATGACTTTATCAGATTTTACAACTCTATCAACCATAAGGTATAGTTTTTCATCTAAGTTTTTATCAATAATAATTTCATAAGTAAAAGATGGTAAAACTGTGAGTACCATCATTAGTAGTATTTTTAGCATATAAAATTTATTCCTATTTTATTAAGTTATTTTAAAAAGTTTTTTGGATTATATCATTTATTTTATCTATATCTTCTGTATTTGCAAAACAAGATTTACTTCCACAAACCATAAAGTTATTATCTTGAGAGGCTTTTTTTAGTATAAATGGATAAGCAAGTGAAGCAATACTAAAGGAGTTGTTTTCTAAATTTGAAAGATTAGATTTTATGATTCTATCTCCTTTAATATATCTAAGCATTTGACGAAGCATATAAGGGTATATAACAGGTCTTCTCCCTAATTCATAAGAGTTGTATTCCAGTGTTTTAAATGCAAAATGTTCATACTTATCATCTTCAAGTAAACTACTTAGTGATATAAGGGCTTCTAGCATAATACTAACAGAAGATGCATAAGTATTGTCCGATATCTCAGCTTTTGTTTCAAACTCACCAGTACTAAATTTCCAAGTTCCATTTTTATAAAATTTTTCTAAGGCAGTATTTACTAAATGTTGTGCACGAATTAGATAAATCTCTTCCCCTGTTGAAGTGTAAGCAGTTGTAAGTGCTAGTGATAAGTAAGCATAATCCTCTAAAAATGCTTCAACTTTTGGAGTTTTATGTATGAGTGTAGAGTGATAAAGTTTTCCATCTATATACATAGTATTTAAAAGTGCATTTAGTGAGTTTATAGCTTTTTCTTTATACTTTTTATCTATATTCCCAAGAGTTAAAAGTGATTTTATCATCATTGCAGACCAAGAAGTTTGTACTTTTTTATCTATAAAAGGGTATTTTCTTTTTGTACGAATAGATGATAATAGTATTTTTATTTCTTCAAAACCATCAAGTATCTCTCCATCTTCAAATCGTATGATATTTTTACCTTCAAAGTTACCGTTTTTTGTAATAGATAGATTAGCTAAAATAGTTTCGATATTTTCATAGTTGTTCTCTTGTAAAATATTATAAACTTCAGCATAAGTATAAACAAAATAAGTTCCCTCTTCACCCTCACTATCTGCATCACTTGCAGAGTAAAATAGGTCATCCTCACTCATAAAGTTGTACCAAAAGTCAGCTATCTCTTTGGCTACATGTAGATAGCATTCATCTTTGTAAGCTAGGTAAGCATTTGTATAAACTTCACAAAGTAGGGCATTGTCATAAAGCATTTTTTCAAAATGAGGAACTACCCATTTGTTATCTACAGAGTAACGACAAAATCCACCATCAACTAAATCATACATACCACCTTTAGCCATAGATTTTAGAGTATGTTCTAACATTGCACGGGCTGATTTGTCATCATAAAGTTTATCTATAGTTAAAAGTGTAGATAAAGTTGAAGCATGTGGAAACTTAGGTGCTACAGAAAATCCACCATCTTTTGTTTGATAGTTATTTTTTACTTGAAGTATAAAGTTTTTAACAAAATCCTCTTTTAAAATAGTAGCTTCTTTAGGATGTTCTTCATGAGTTAAAAATCCTTCAACTTCATCAGCATTTTTATAAATTTGTTCATCATTTGATTTTATTTTTTCACCTATAAGTTTTGTGAGTTCTTTAAATCCCATACCCTCGATAGAGCCTTGTTGTGATTCTGGTAGTATGTAAGTTCCAGCAAAAAATGGTTTGTTCTGTGGTGTGCAAAATATAGATGTAGGCCATCCTCCAGGACGACGATTTAAAAGCATGTGCACCTCTTGGTAATGCTTATCTATGTCTGGTCTTTCTTCCCTATCTACCTTTATAGATATAAAATGCTCATTTAAAATATCTGCACACTCTTGGTTCTCAAATACAGTTTCTTCCATAACATGACACCAATGACAAGATGAGTAACCTATGCTAATAAATATAGCTTTATTTTCTTTTTCAGCTTTAGCAAATGCTTCATCACCCCAAGGATACCAATTAACTGGATTGTTTTTGTGTTGTTGTAGGTATGGAGAATCTTCTGTTTTTAATTTGTTTGACATAATATTTCTTTTAATAATTTATTTTATGTAGAGTATGTAAATATTGCTAATGGTGTGCTTAAAATTAGAATTATAATTATTTTTTTAGTTTTAACGAGCTTCGGCAGATATATTATGCTGAAGTTCATTTAAAACTAAATTTGCATCACCATCTATAATCCCACGACGCATATCAGCCATATAAATAGAAGTAGCTTTAAATTTTTCTTTTACATATTCAATAGCTGAATCATTATCGAGTATATCTCCACATGTAAACATATCTATAGC
>Ga0256837_1002505_pt1 | contig 11321 bp, 9 predicted proteins | sample 4562384metaG_FD_185976 | JGI IMG/M metagenome (GOLD analysis project Ga0256837, IMG submission 185976) | Hydrothermal vent microbial communities from Guaymas Basin, Mexico - 4561-384 | ecosystem: Environmental > Aquatic > Marine > Hydrothermal vents | place: Mexico: Guaymas Basin | collected... | reverse complement strand
AACTGTGATGTAACATTAAATTACAGAAGAAATGAAATTACTAAAATGAATGCCGTTAATAAAAAAATAGTAATGGATTATGCAAATGAAGGAAAACTTAAACTTAAATTAGGTTTAGATATCGAAAATGTTGAACCTTATGAAGAAGAAGGAACACCCCATCCTAGAATAAAAGTAAATTTTAAAGATGGTACAAGCGAAATTTATGATAGGGTTATATATGCACTTGGAGGAACCACACCTGTTGATTTTCTGAAAAACGCAGGTATTGAATTAAATGAGTGGAAAGAACCTGTATATAATCCCGAAACATTTGAAACCAATATACCGGGCTTATACGTTATAGGCGATGTGGCGGTAGGCAGCGGAAGTATTGCACTCGCTATGAATCATGCATACGATGCGGTTAAAGATATAGCTAGTAAACTTTAATCTTCTTTTTTTCTTTTCCTTTTTACACAAAAGTGTCTGTCAGTATATTAATTTGATTTATATCATACACAATAAAAATTTTTTATGCTAAAATTTATCATCATTTAAAAAGGATAAAAATGTCTGAACTTTATAAAAAAGCTGCTAAATTAATAAAAAATTCAAAAAAAACGGTTGCATTTACAGGAGCCGGAATTTCGGTAGAAAGCGGAATTCCGACATTTAGAGGTCCGCAAGGACTCTGGAGCAAATATGACCCTAAAATTTTGGATATTGACTTTTTTCTCTCAAATTCCAAAGAATCTTGGAAAAAAATCAAAGAAATTTTTTATGATTACATGCAAAACGTAAAACCGAATGCTGCCCATTATTTTCTTGCCGAACTTGAAAGAGAAAACCTGCTTGAAGCCATTATTACGCAAAATATTGACAATCTTCACCAGGAAGCAGGCAGTAAAAACGTAATTGAATTTCACGGAACTGCTAAAAAACTTGTATGTATGAACTGCTTTAAAAAATACGACAAAAACGAAATTGATTTAAATGACTTACCACCTTTCTGCCCAAAATGCTGGGGTCTTCTTAAACCAAACTTCGTATTTTTTAAAGAATCCATCCCGAAAAAAGCCCTTGAAAAATCACTCGAACTCGCCCAAAAATGTGATTTGATGATAATTATAGGTACAACGGGAGAAATTCAACCGGCAAGTCAAATACCTCTTATTGCCAAAGAAAACAGGGCTAAAATAATAGAAATCAATATAGAAAAATCAAATTACACCGATACAATAACCGATATTTTTTTACAAGATAAAGCAACAGCCGCTTCAAAAAAAATTCAACAGTATTTAAAAGAACAAAAATGAAAATAGCATTCCAAACTTCCAACAAAAAACAATCTGCAAATTTATTCCATTTTGTAAATATTTTCTTATTTATGATACCGTAACAAAAGAAGAAAAGTTAATAGACAACCCTTTATTCAAAGAAATCAAAGATAAAAAAATAAAAAAAGGAAACTGCGGTGAAAACGGGTTTCATACCGGAAAAATAATTCCTCCCCTTCTGAAAGAATACGAAGCGGAACTGCTAATGGCAAAAAACTTAGGAGAGGGGATGCTTGACAACCTTGAATTTTACGGTATACAATACAAACTCACAGATAAATTATATAATACCAATACCTAAAACAAATTTCACATTTTTTACTTTTTTTGCACCCTCCCCGCCACTTTTCAAGTGGCCGAGTTCGCTGCGCTCATTTTCACCCTTTTTCACTTTAACAAAATTTTGGCGAAAAAAGGTTTAATGTTGACCTATTTATTATGATTGGTATAATCTTCCATTTTTTTTGAGTACCTTTTATTATCATCTTGACATATGTTCAAAAAAGTTATACAATTTTATTGAGCATATGTTCAAGGAGTTATAAATGCCAAGACGTATAAGGCGCAGAATCAGAGGTAATTTTAACAACATCTGTTTTAAACCATGCGGTATCCCGTCACATTCGTTAGAAACGGTTGCACTTACAAAAGATGAACTTGAAGCAATAAGACTTGCAGATATTGAAGGGCTTTATCATGAAAACGCCGCAAAAAAAATGGAAATTTCACGCCCTACATTTGGAAGAATATTAAACAGTGCAAGGGCGAAAATAGCAGATGCTATTATTAACGGAAAATCAATTGAATTAATATAAAACTTTTAAGGAGGAAAAAATGAGAGTAGCGTTTCCAACAAATAATCAAAAAACGGTATCATCACATATAGGACTTGTAAAAGGTTTCTTGGTTGTGGATACAGTTACAAACGAAAGGTTTTTTATTACAAATCCCGTTATGGAAAAAATACAAGAAGAACACATTAATTTAAAAAATCTGCCTGAAGAAAACAGAGGATTTGGAACGGGTAGAATAATCCCTCCGCTTTTGGCAGAAGCGGGTGTGGATGTTTTGGTTGCAGATGAATTTGGTGAAGGTATGATTAGAAATTTAGAAGCTGAAGGAATATCATATTACATAACCGATAAAAAAGATATCAACGAAATACTTAATGATATAAAGGAGGGAAAAATGCAAATAAATACATCTGAATTTGAAAGAGGATATGGTTATGGCAGAGGATTTGGTAGAGGTTACGGTAGAGGTGTAGGATTCGGTAGAGGAGATGGTTTCGGTCGTGGTTTTGGCAGAGGTTATGGACGTGGTGCCGGTTTTGGCAGAGGAAGAGGATTCGGCTTTGGAAGAGGTAGAGGATTCGGATTTGGTAGAGGAAGAGGATTTAGAAGAGGATGGGAGGAATAATCCTCTTTTAATCCTTATTCCGCTTTAAGCTTCATAGCAAAAAAAAGTCCCACACAAAGCATACAAATTGTAAAAGCGTATAAAATATTATATCCGAATTTTTCAAGTATAAATCCGCCGGGAATTGCAAAAAACAGACCTATTGAAGTTAAGTTGTTCTGAAGTGCTACATAAATAGGTCTTTTATCTTCAGGCGCAATTTCAAATAAAAGATTTAAACCGCTTATTTTAAATCCATCCATTGCAAACCCTATCAGAAAGAAAACAATTCCGTACATCAAAGCGTTATTGGCAAAAAACGCAACAATGAAAGCAAGTATTACACTTATAAAAGAAAATATGATTATTTTTTTATATTGAGGTGCAAGTTTTTTCCAAACTATATTTCCTAAAAGAGCCCCTAACATCTGAACGGTTACGAATCCTCCTATAAGCCAACCTGTCAGATTAATAGTCTGATTAGCTTTTAAAATCACAAAAGGAAAAGAGAAAAGCACAGAATAACTGAACAATATTGTCGCGATTTGAATCTGAAGCGCTTTATCAGTTTTGAGAAACTTAAAAGCGTTTTTTAAAAAAACCCAAAAATTCTCTTCTTTTATCCTTATATTCTCCTTAACCGGTTCCTTAATAGTTGCAAAAGCCAAAAGTCCCAGACCTAAAAGAAAAGAGCTTATCATAAAAAGATATGCATAACTTTTAGGAGGCTCAAAATTACTCAAAACCCATCCGGCAATACCACCGCTTATAATTGAAGCGATTGCGGCAAAAAACTGTCTGTTTGCCATAGATTTGCCGCGCTCTGTTTTATTAAATATTTTTGCAATTATTTCACTGAAATAAATACTGCCAAATCCCGCACTGAAACTGAATATAAAAAGCCCGATACCAAACATCCACAGTGTCAAAGCGGGATTTTTATCTCCTATTAAAAGTATCGCTAGCCCTATCATAAACCAGCTTACAAACCTAGCCAGAAAAACTTTTCTCATATAAGGCATAACTTTTTTATATCCCTGAGCATAGAAAGCAGCAAATAACTGAACAACTATCGCCCCTCCTCTAAGCAATGAAGCAAACACCCCTACAAGTATTACACTTTCACTGAAATGATGTACTATTAAAGGTAAAATCGTACTCGGCTCGGCAACCGCCATCGCAATTGCCAGAAAAAATCCGTGAAGAATATTTTTAATGTTGTTTTCTTTATAATTAGGTGACAATAAAATCCTTTTTTAAAGCGAATTGTAGCATACAAATGAGTAAATTTTAAGCGGCAAAAAGAAATTTACCGCTTGATGAGTTATACTTTTTTGTTTGAAATTTCAGTCTTAATTTTTGTCGAAATTTCTTTTATTTCTTCACTTGTCTCAGAAATTTCATCCAATACTTCCATGTTTTTATCATCAATCTGCTCTATTTCTTTCATAGAATCGTTGATTTTATTAATCTCATCGGTGTTGTTTTCAATATTCTTAACAATTTCACTGATGGACTGGACAAGTGTATGGATTGTGGTGTCTATCTCGCCTAAAGATTTTTGAGTTCTCTCAGCCAGTTTTCTGACTTCATCCGCAACAACCGCAAATCCTCTTCCATGTTCTCCGGCCCTTGCCGCTTCAATTGCAGCATTTAATGCTAAGAGATTAGTCTGGTCGGCAATTTCTCTTATTACGGATACAACATTTTGAATTTCTTCAGCCTGAGATTCAACCATATGCGATTTTTCAGAGTTTTCATTAAGCCCTACGGTTGCACTTTCCACAAGCGACATAATTTTATCGATCAACACTTTCAATTCTTTCATTGAATCTTCTAGTAAATCAACATCCGTGCTTAATTTGTTGCTTACACTATCAAGCTCGTCGGAATTTTGAATACTTATTTTAATCATTGTCGCTATAACGTTTCTAAGCTCGTTTATCATTTTTTCAACTTCACCGACAGGATTTTCTATTTGTGCAGTGAAATCATATTTAGAATATCTATTTAATACGTTATGTATTTTATTCAAATCACTTCCGATTTTTTTATTTAACACATCAAGCATTTCATTAAGGGCTCTTTTTAATTTATCAAGTTCAGGATTGCTGGTATTTAGTGTGATTCTCTTATCAAGATATCCGTTTTTTACACTGTTTACGATTTGAACGGAATTATTTACAAGCGCATCTTCTTCCTGAAGGTTTTTATGGACATTTTCAATGTTTTCGTTTATAATTTTTGCCATCTGTCCTATTTCATCGTTAGAATCAACCTCGATTTTCTCAAAACTGCTTCTTTTTCTTGATAAAAATTCAAAGAATTCAACAAGACCTTTTTCTATTTTTCTGAGAGGTTCGATTATATATTTGTTGCTTACAAAATAGCTGATGAATATAATAATTAAAATCAATACGATATTGATTCCCGCAATTTGAAGTATTGCGTCTAAAACTTCTTTTTTTGCATCCTGTTTCATTTTTTCTATAGTATCATACATATCCTGAAGATAAGTTCCCGTTCCTATCACCCATCCCCAAGGTTTGAACAGTCTTACGATTGAAAGTTTTTCTTCATATTTGCCTGTTTTTGGGTTGTAGAATTTATATTTGATATAAGCATAATTTTTATCTGTTTTTTTCAAAGCGTCCACACCCAGCTGAACAAAAGGCACTTTGGGTGTATTTACAAATATTTTACTTTCCAATTCAGGTTTTATCGGATGCATTACCATTTTATAATTCATATCGTTTACCCAGAAATATCCGCTTTTTCCAAACCTTACTCTTCTGATACTTTCAAGCGCTTCTTTTTTAATCTTAGGAGATACGTCGCTTAAATACCTACCCGTTCCGATTATCCAGTGAAACGGTTTAAATTCTTTTACAAGAGAAACTTTAAATTCATATTTTTTGGTGGCGGGATTATAAAACTGATATTTAATATACGTGGCGTCGCAGTTGCATTTTTTAAGAGCGTCCACACCAAGCTGGACAAAAGGAACTTTCGGGGTGTTTATAAACGTTTTACCGTCTAAAGAAGGTTTTATAGGATGCATAACCATTTTGTAGTTAAAATCGTTTATCCAAAAATAACCGCTTTTTCCGTATCTTGCGGATTTTACAAGCTCTTTTATACGCTCTTTAAGCTCATTTTCAGTAAGTTTGTCTTTGTTCTCTTTATAAAAAGTGTTTATTATGTGAAAGAGAATATCCATTCTCTGAGCCAAAGCCTGTTTTGCATTTTTTTCTATTGCTTCCGGTTTTGTCCTGTCATAATAAGACATAACCACTTTTTCAATAATTTCGGATTTGTCTAAAAGATCCTTTTTCTTCTGAGCCATAATCGTTTTTTTGAAATTTTCGATGTTCTTTTTGGTAACCTGATTAATGTTTTGGACTGCTACAATTGTAGATATTGCACTGATGATAAGCAGTGATGAGATTACAATTACAAGGATTTTGTTTTTTACCGACAGATTTTTCATCCTTATCCCTTTTTTGAACGATTTTAACAAAGCCGGTAATTCTTTGTCAAATAAACACTCAATTATAAGTTAAAATTATAAGTTGATAAAGTTATTGAGTTATTAAAATTGTTAATTTTCCATTTTACATTGTCCACCCCGCCACTTTTCAAGTGGCCGGGTTCGCTGCGCTCATTTTCCATTGTCCTTTTTCACCTTCTTTCACCATCTTTCACCCTCTTTCACCCACCTTATACCCGGCTTCTTCTAAAAACCTGCTTGGGGTGTAACTTATATTTCTTATTCTGTCGTTTTTGGCAAGACATAAAAAGAGCCTGTCTTTCGCCCTTGTAACCGCTACGTAAAAAAGGCGTCTTTCTTCTTCAATGCCACCTGCTGGTTTAGAAAGTTTGATATTCGGAAATCTTTTTTCCATCAAATCCACAAGATAAACCTCTTTAAACTCCAGCCCCTTACTTGCATGGACTGTCAAAAGATTAACCCCCCTGCCTTCACTCATTTCATTGGCGCCTAAAACCATTGCATTTAAAAATTTTTCCAAATCAGTGTAATTTTTAAGTAAATTTCCGAGTATTTTTACTTTATTTTGAATCTTCTCAAGCGATTCATGATATTTTTCTTCTATTATTTTTCCGTTTTTGTCTTTGCTTCTCTCTTTTGCTATATTGGAAATTATATGTTTAAATGTTTTGCTACGGGTTATTTCATTAAATATCGAAAGCGGGTTTTTGAGTTTGTTTATTCTTTTTAAAAGTTTGTAAAAATTAAATAAAAACTCCCCTCCCTCAACTGAGAGTTTCGGATGTTTGAGGATCGGATTAGATAAAAATTCCTCATCAATATTCAAATCTTTAAATTTCTGCAGACTTCCAAGCTGGGTAAAATCGTCAAACAGACCCAACTGATATGATGTTTTCTTTTTAGTAAATACTTTTTTTGAAGTGTCGGGATTTAAAAAACCTTTTTTAGGATTACCATCACCAAGTATCATCAACGCTTCAAATATTTCGTTTGCAATCGCACTACCAACACCTTTAGCATATTCAAATATATGAATAAACGCCATAATATCTTTTGGATTTATTATAAAAGTAAGAATATCAAGCATTATTTTAATTTCCCTCGAATCAAAAAAACTCACCCCTCCTTTTCTTCTGCACTCAATCCCCTTTTCCCTAAGCATCGCTTCAATCGCATCCGCACTTGAATTGTTTCTAAAAAGCACCGCAATTTCATCTTTTCTAGTGGAAGAATTTAAAATCCTGTTTGCCACATCCCGGTATTCTTCGTATGTATCATTGTAATAAAGCACTTTTGGCCACTCACCTGAAAACCCTCTAGTTACTTCCAGACTTTTAGGATAAATTCTTGGATTATTGGCTATTACCCTGTTGGCAATTTCAAGAATTTCGCCGTAACTTCTGTAATTTTTTTTAAGCGTAAACACTCTGGCGTCGGGATACCGTTTATCAAATGTTGAAATAATATTTATATCCGCACCGTTAAAAGCGTAAATACTCTGATCATAATCACCGACACAAAAAAGGGAAGTTTGCTTTATATTTTCAATAAGCTCGTTTTGAAGCGGATTTGTGTCCTGATATTCATCAACCAAAACTTCTTTAAAAGGCACTTCAATACCGTTTTTAAGCTCTTCTATCATTCTGATAAGCAGCGAATTAAAATCAACAAGTCCGTGAGTTTTTTTTACCTCTTCATATTCATCGAATATGCTTTCATACACAAGTACATATTCTTCCTGCAGCGGCGATCTTTGAATGAGCCATTCACCGAAATTCTCGGCATTCGAATTTAAAAAAAGAGAATATAAATCGAATAGATAATTGGCACTGTAAGGTTTTTCTTCTCCTCTGATACGTAAGAAATCTCTTTTATCGTATATTGATTTGAATAAAATTTTCAGATCTTTTGGCTGTTTTAAAACTATATTTTTATTAAGTTTTTTAAGCCACCTGTAACTTACCGCATGAAATGTTCCCGCTTCAATGTTTTTGGCTCCCTCAAGCACACCGGCTACACGTTCTTTCATCTCCTGGGCGGCTTTATTTGTAAAGGTCAAAAGCAGTATCTCTTCGGGTTTTAAGCCTTCTTCTAACAAATACGCAATTCTTCCGACAATTGTAGAAGTTTTACCCGTCCCCGCGCTGGCAATTACCAGATTGTGTCCAAAAGGTGCGGTGGCAGCCTCAAGCTGTTCCTTGTTTAAACGTGAAAGCGGCAAACTAATTCCTTTGAAAATTTTTTGAAGTGTAATTTTAGCGAAGAAAAAGAAAAAAAGAGCTTATTTTGTAAAATCCCCTAATTTTGCAAATTTTTCATTATCCAATATAACCTGCGCACATGTTTTGTTGTCGATATTAAACAAAAAAGGGGCCTTGAAATTCACTATCGATTCGGTTACGGGTTCTTTCATTACTATATTGTTATAAACTTCGATATTTGAATTTTCATTTATATCCAGCAATACTTTAACATCCGCAGGAACATCAAAAGAGTATTCCCTTAAAACAAAAGGATTGATCAAAGAAAACAACACTTTCCCTTCATTATCTTTTAATACGGCAATCGATTCATCAATTTTATTTAGTTCAACTTCATTTATATTTTCAAAACCGGGAATAGGTTTTTTTACCTTAAATTTCATACTTTCTCCTTTTAAAATTTGTTTTATTTTAACATATTTTTTATTCTTTAATCTCAGTCCCGATACCTTCACTTGTAAGCAGTTCAAGTAATATGGAGTGTTCTACTCTTCCATCAATTATATGAGCTTTTTCAACTCCTCTCTCAACCGCTTTTAAAGCAGCGTCAACTTTTGGAATCATACCCCCCGCAATTGTTCCGTTTTCTTTTAATTTTTCTATTTCACCTTTTGTAAGAGAGCTTATTAAATTTTTGTTTTTATCAAGCACACCCGGTGTATCGGTTAAAAACATTACTCTTTTAGCGTCAATTGCAGCGGCTATTTCACTAGCGGCCGTATCGGCGTTTATATTGTATCCGGGATGTGTGGCACTATCCCCTGCGGCTATTGGGGCAATAACTGGTATTAAATTTTCACTTAATAGTTTATTAATAAAAACACCGTCAACTGATGTAATCTCTCCGGTATAGCCTACAAGTGACTTAGCTTTCATAAAACTCATATCCTTTCCGTTAATACCTATTGCTTTTGCACCGTGCTGGTTAAGCATATTTACTATCTCTTTGTTTATCTCACCGCTTAAAACCATTTCCGCTATTTTTATCGATTCTTCAGTCGTTACCCTGACTCCGTCTTTAAATTCCGTTTTAACGTTAAGGGCTTTTAAAATTTCCGTAATTCTTTTTCCTCCTCCGTGGACTATTACTGGTTTAATTCCGACCATATAAAGCATTAAAATATCTATTGCAAAACTCTCTTTTAGTTTTTCGTCAATCTGAGCCGCACCTCCGTATTTTATCACTATCGTTTTTCCGTAAAATTTTCTTATAAACGGAAGCGAATCAAGAAGCGTTTTTACCGTTTCAATTTTCTTTTGCATATTTATCCTTTTTATGTGGTTTTGAGTAAAAATATCCCTGAGCCAAGTCAATGCCAAGTTCTTTTAAGATATTGTCTATTTTTTCGTTTTCTACAAATTCTGCAATTACTTCAATATTGAGTTTATGTGCAAAATAAATAATTGATTCAACAAGAATACGCGTTTTTTCATTACAGCATATGTTTTTGATAAATTTAGCGTCAATTTTAACATAATCGATTTCTAAATCAGCAATTTTCTCAAAATTGCTGTTTTCCACCCCGAAATCGTCAATTGCAATTTTAAAGCCTAGTTTTTTTAATGTTTTTAATTTATCGTTTATTACATTCATCTGTTTGTTTGCAATATTTTCAAGTATTTCAAAAGTTACAGACGAAGGGTTTAATTCGTATTTTTTTGTTTTATTACAGACAAATTCTATTAAATCATCCCTTAAAAAATCCTCTTCGGTCAAATTAATCGATACGTCAATGCCGTATTTTTTAGCGGCTTTTATACTCTTTTCTATCATTATATTAGTCAAATCCGTAATAAATCCTGAAGTTTTGGCAATGTCAATAAAATAATAAGGTGTATATACCCTCTCTTTTACTATAAGTCTTGCGAGTGCTTCGTATTTTCCTATTTTTTTGTTTTTATAAGAGTAAATCCCCTGAAAATACGGTTCGATTGAATATCCTTCTTCATTATGAATTGCTTTTAATAAATAATCATTAAATTTAAAAAAATCCTCAAATTCTTTTTCCTCTTCTTTTTTAAATACAAAATAATCCGACAGGTTTTTTTTTGCAGTTTTTAAAGCAACCGTCAAATGCCTGAGTATATCTTCATTGTTTTCCGCTACACCGAAATAAAATGAGAGTTTAAAATAGAGATTGTTGATTTTTATTTCTTTATTAAAAGCTTCTTTTATTTTCTCAATATCTTTTTTATAGTCGTTGCTAAAAATTATAAATTCATCCGCATCAAGCCTGTAGACGTTTTGTTTTATTTCTTTTAATTCTTTACATACCGTTCTTAATACCTCATCACCTACAAAAAAGCCGTAAACCGAATTGATTTTGCTAAAATTCCTAATATTCAGAATAATTGCGTATTTTTCAGAATTTTTATCAACCGACATTTTTGCCTTTGTAAAACAGCCGGTAATATTGTCTTCATATATAGCTTTTAATTTTTCGGTAACTGCCTTTTTAACTTCATCTTTTAGGCGTTTATTCATTTTTTTAAGCAATATATGTCTGTAATAAAAAAATACTGCTATTATAAAAAAAGATACAATTACACCTATTACAAGTTTATAATCAACTTTTGAAATAACCGCATACATATATTTTTGGGTAATGGATTTTATTTCATTTGGTTTAATTGTATCAAGCGCTTTTGAGATGGCACTGTAAAGATAAGGATATTTTTTATTTACAGCCATTGAAATATTGTAATTTATATCGCTATACCCTGAAACTTGCAAATTTAAAAGGTATTTATAGTTTATATAACTTGCAACGGGCAGTATGGCTAAAGTATAATATGCCCTTCCCTCAGCCACCGCTTTAAAAGCATCAAGGG
>Ga0256837_1002504_pt1 | contig 11328 bp, 22 predicted proteins | sample 4562384metaG_FD_185976 | JGI IMG/M metagenome (GOLD analysis project Ga0256837, IMG submission 185976) | Hydrothermal vent microbial communities from Guaymas Basin, Mexico - 4561-384 | ecosystem: Environmental > Aquatic > Marine > Hydrothermal vents | place: Mexico: Guaymas Basin | collected... | reverse complement strand
ATTTTTCATACCAATTATCTGGATCTCTATACATTAATAAATCATTTTCTAAAGAATTGATCTTTTTTCTTTGTTTATCTAAATTAATTTCTAATTCAATTATTTTCTTATTTAATGCATCTATTATTCCTTCACATTTTAATTTATAAGCTATATGCTCTTTTTCATCTATACCTCTTAATTTAGTTAAGATAAATTTTTTCATATTATTCTCCTATATCTTTATTTTAAATTTCATCTAATTCTAATTTTAAATCACTTGCTATTTCAAACCAATCAATATTTAAATCTTTATCAGTCACTTCTATTTCTCCCAAATCAAACCATTCACAATCATCACTACCTTTATATATATAAGGTCTACATTCTCCAAATTTTACATTTATAGTAGTTGAACCAGTATTTAACATTTCTTTAATAGCTTCATCTATATCTATATTATCAAGTACTTCTTCGGGATCTCTCGCTTCTACTTCTAACATCTTTAATCCTTTTTAAATAACTCTTTTAAATCTATTTTACCTGATTCTTTGAACCAAGGGTATTCACTATATATATTTTTATAAAAATGATAAGCTACATCAGAGCTTCTATCTAATATTTCTTCTAACTCTTGATGTTCTTCTTCTATAGCAAGTGTTATATCAGCTAAATATTTATAATCTAATGACATATTAAATGATTTATATTTAACATCTTCTTGCCAAGAAATAAGCATTAATATTCCTAAATAAATAGGTATAATAGAACAATCTTTATAACCACTAAAAGCTTTATTTATCTCAGTCTCAGCAAGTCTAGTAATTAAATCTCCTTTAATTTTTCTATTGTTAAATACACCTTCCTGCATTAAATACTTAAATATCCTTTTAGTAGTAGCATATAATTTTTTTATATCTAATTGAGTCTTTTCTGAATGATTTTTTAATTTTAAATCATTTATAACATTTACACCGAATTTATTAGATATTACCCATTCTTCTTCTCTTAAACCTACATCTAAGTAAGCATAAATTAAATATAAATAAACTAAATCTTTTTTATATTTTTCATTCTTAAATAATTTTTCTTGTTTAGTTTCCTTTCTTGCCATTATTTATTCCTTACAATTATCTAATTCATTTAACAGAAATTTATTAAATTCAATAGCATCTGATACTTTTAATAATCTTACTTCATTATTCATATATTCTGAACCAGATAAATCAAATGACTTTTCATTTAATTCTCTTAATAATACTTTACCTAATTTAACTTTTTCTTTTAAAGCACCTTTATAAGTTAAATTACTAAAATGACAAGGTTCAATATTATATAAGTATTTACTACTTTTTATATTCTTTACTGGTTCAGAGATTCTATCTAAACTATCACTCATTATTCTTCTCCTTAACATAATCCTAAATTTATTAAAATATCTTCTACAACATCTGACTAATAGGAATTGTTTTTTTCTCTCTAATTTCTTCTATATGTTCACCTATATCATAAATATCCTCGCTTGCATCACGAATACCACTTATGCTTTCAACAATATCAAAAACATTTCCATTTTCCCATCCTACAGATTTAATTCTTTCATCGTATGCACAATATGGATTTATTCCACTTTCTACACATTTTTCTATAGCTTTTTTTGCTTCTTCTTTCGTTTCAGCTTCAACCTCTGCATAGTTTCTAATTCTACACTCTTCTAATGTTATGAAGCTTACTTTAAATAACTTTTTACTCATTTATTTCCTTTTTAATTTAATTTAGTAAACTTTGGCATAAAAATTCTAGGCTTTATTTTCTCTATATCATTTTCCTTTTTCGGTTACTGACGCTTTTCATCATATATAACTGTAAAACTATTAATAGCACATGGGATAACGGCAATACCAGTAGTAAACTGGAATACAATAGCATTTTTTCTATTTTGATCCTTATAAATAAATAACTCCTGCTTATTCTCTAATACTACATTTATTCGATTTACGTTAATGTTATTAGGATTATTTTCCAAATCCTTAATTCTATCCTTTAACTTTTTATTTTCTTCAATTAACTCTTTCTTTGTCATACTGTTTCCTTTTATATTGTATTTTTATTTATCAGTAGGATTATCTTCTAATCTTTTAAAAAGAACTTTAAATATCCTTATCTTCTTTTCTATTTAATATGTTTAATATAGTTTCGTGTAATTCTAAAGCACATTTGATTATGTCTTTATTAATACATTCATGTATATTTATACTATACTTATCAAATTTATATTCTTCATCTATGAATTCTAATTTAGTATGATACAAATCACTTATTCTCGTTAAATCAAATATTATTTTAATGAATAATCCTTTTTTAATTTCTACTGTATACATAAACATTTCATAAATATATTTAATTTCTTCTTCTGGTTCTGAAATACTAACTTGTTTTAATCTTTTAATTATGTCTAATTCATATATTTCTTTTATTCTATTCTTAAATAATTCCATTTTATTTACTATATCTGACATTATTTTTCCTTTATCTGTGAATTACCTACTTAAAAGTAGGATTATGTTTATTTAACCACTTAAAATATCTTTTTAAGTATCTTATCTTCTTTACTATATCTCTATAGTATTTTACATTACCTTTGTGTCCACCATTATATGAACTAATCATTCTTTTCCATAAGTATTTCTTATTTCTTACTTTCCAATAATTTTTCCAGTAATATAATTCTGCTACAGCTTGTTGTAAAGCAAATTCTTTATCACTAATCAATCTTTCAAGTATTCTACTCTGGTTCCATTGATTAGGAGTTAATTCTAATCTATAACATACTGAACCAAGAAGATTATGAAATAACCCTCCTGACGGATCAGATAAATTAATAGGGTATTTACCGAATTTACTCTCTTGCCAAGCAATAGCTGTAAGAGTTAATTCTAAATTATATTTCTTACCTTGTTTATATACCCATATTAGATTATTATACTGTTCTTCTGTTAAATTATTTAACTCTTTTAAAAAAGAAGCATAAAGAGAAAGTGAAAATAATACTAAAATTAGTTTTAACATACTATTTTTAAATCTTTTTTAAGTTCTAAGACATTATCATATAGTTTTAACCTTTCGTTATATAAACTAAATACTCTATCTCTAATAGGTAATTTAGAAATTAACTTATTATATACATCACATGTCTTTTCTTGTGGTACATCATTCATATTTATATATTTTTTACTTGTGTCCAAATTATCTTTTAATTTAGCTTTGTATTCATTATTTACACTTACTTGTATGACAATGTATACTATATTTTGTGCCTTTGCATAACTATAATCTATATCAATATATACTTGATCGTTTTTTTCTATAATAGATAACTCTTTATTGATATTTTCTATACTTTGTTCTATAGATAATAATTTATTGATTTTAGCTTTTTTTGTAATTATATTAGGATATAAATAATCCTCAATAAGTAATTCTCTTTCAGTTTTAGTTAATTTATTACCTACTTCTAAATCACTAATTTGCACAATTTGTTTACCGCATTTACCTACTAACCATATATGTCTATCTATTTTACTAACTGTAAAATCTTTATTAAATTTATGATCTTGTAGAATTTTTTCGGCTTCTTTTCTAAATAATATCATAATAATCCTTTTAAATATTTTCTTGTATCTCTAATTTCTTCTGTCATATCTTCTTCAAATAAAGTATCAAAGTATTCATATGCTTGTTCTATACTACCAAACACTTTTTCTAATACTTCTGGTGATTGTTTAAAATCATTATTATCTATAATATATTCTTCTTTAACTACACCATTAACTACTTTATAGTAACCATAATAACCCATACCAGGTTCTTCAAACCTATTTTCTATAGTTATTTCATATTTAATACTTGCTTTTTTAATAAATTCTTCTGGATCTCTCCAAGCTGTATAAAAAAAGACACTAAATATACCTGGATTATCTTGTAATATTTCTATGTCATCTTTGTTTAGATTCCATTTAGTTGACCAATTCGCTAATCTCCATTCATACCAACCATTATCATTTTCATCTGCTATATTAGGATAATCCCCTATACAAGCAAATCCTTCTTTTGTAAAATCTTCAATAAATTTATTTACTTTATCTGGTTCCCCTGTAACGGTCATTGTATTTCCACACCAATTAGGCATAATAGCTCCTTTAAATTTCTGCTAATTCTTTGTATGATTTTAGATGTTTACTAACTAAAGTATTATATTTCTTTTCAGTATATTCTAATTTAGTTTCTAATCCATCTATTTTCTTTTGCATATCAATAACAGCTCTTCTCAATACCATTAAATCTGATACAGAAATAATAACCTTTTCTAAACTTTCATAGTCTGCTTTATTAATTTTTTGTAATAATTCATTTATTTCCATCATTTTAAAACCTTTTCTGCAATATCTTCTATTAAAGTATGATCTTCTTTCCTAATTAATTCTGCTATTAAAGTAGCTCTTGTAGTACTTCCGTAGTACATAGACATAGCTACTTCTTTGGGAGATACTTCACTTATATATTCTTTAACTAATACTGCTCTCTCACTTGGATCCAGAAGATATAAATCTTCCCTTAAAGTATTTATTGCTTTATGTACACTTACTAATCTATTCCTATATTCTTTATTTTCTGGTTCATCTTCTACTACATCTATTTCTATATATCCCATATTATACCTCCACTTTAAAAATATTTTCAAAGAATTTATAATCTTTTTCTTTATATTTACCATATAATGTTTTTACATTATAATCTCTTAATTTAACTTCAACCTCTTCTGGATCTTCCATCGTCATAAATTCAATACCACATATTGATTTAGGTCCTCTATAACTAAATTTACCTGTATGTGGATAATAATAAGTCTCGATCACTAGGCATTTATATCCACCTATTATTTTCTCAAATAAAAAACTTAATGTATGATTATTTTTATCTAATGGATAATCTAATTTTTCTACATATTTTCTCTTTCTCATTGTTCTTCCTTAATTATTTTATAATCTTCTATGAAAGAATATCTATCAATAAACTCTAAATTAGGTTTAGATTTATTTAAATTATTTATATCACCTATAATATATCCTACGAATTCATTATCACCACACTCAATAGCTAACCATTCTGCATCTGCTTGTGATACATTAACTGTATGCTTTTTATCAAATGCAACTAATTCTTTTTTAGTAACTTTTAAAGCTTCACTTTCTACATATTCCTTGATATATTTAATTATCTTCATTGTTATTTCCAATTTTACATTTATTAAAGTCTGCTTTATATAAACTTTCTGAATCTTGCCATTTATCTTTTAACCATTTCTCTCCTGGTTTTTTATCTCCTTCTTTCCATCTTATTTCTTGTATTACATCTTGTTTTCTTGAACTAATTTCTTTTACAGTTTCATTTAAAGTACATTCTGGATCATAACCCATTTTTCTAATTTCACCAATAGCAATAACTCTAATATCAGTTAAAGCGTCTAACATCTCATACTCATTATTATCTTTTACTGCATCCTTAAATTCTTGTAATTCTTCTTCCAATTTTTCGATTGCTTTTTCAGGATTAAAATCTAAACCATATCTCTTTTCATTTAACTTAACTATATCCTGAATAGGATTTATTGCTACTTGTAATTTATCTGCAATTTCTCTTAATAACTTAGCATCATTTACATTACTTGCTTCTTCTTCATTGTAATCAGCTAAATCTCTTAGTTTGTTAATCATTTCTTGTCTATTCATTTATTCTCCTTTTATAGTACTAGTCATTTAATATTAGCCATCTCCTTATTTCTTTTTTGTGCTTTTTTAGCATCTAATCTTCTTTAATTATATAATAAACATTAAGATGTTTATTATTTTGTGAATTTTCAATAACTGTATTAATTTTAAAGTTTTTAACTAACTTTTTATAAGTATTAGCAATATTATTAGATAAATTATTATCTATATTAAATTGATATTTAACATATTTCTTATCTTTAATAAAATCATTTACATCTCCTAACCAAATTGTATAGTTTATTAAACTTTTAGTACTACAATACTCAATACCGATTAACTTTGAACTATCATACTTTTCTTCAGCAAGTTCCCAAATCTTTGGAATATCTTCAACATTATATACTTTATACAATTTTTTACTTTTCATTTTGTTCTCCTTTAATTTTATAAGTTTAATGCATTATTTATTTAATTAATTTATATTTTTATTATACATCTTTTATTGTAATTTTATATCTTTTAACTTGTTCAACTCTATGTTCATATTCACCATATTTATTATATTTCTTATCATTGTGCAATATTTCAATATAATCTTCACAATCTTTATAAGAACCAGCAAACATAACATCTATATCTAACATTTTAGATATTCTAACTACTACATACAATAACATTTCATCTCCTTTAAATTTAATACAACCAAAATCTTTATATACAGGTGGTTCATTAAATAACCATTCTGTATTATGACAATACCCGTCTCCATACATATTTTCACTTGGTTCAAAGTATTTACAATCTTTACATTCATTCATATTAATCCTTTATAATATATTGACTATATTTCTTTAAAAATTCTTTCTCTATTGATTTAGGAATTTTTACTTTATATATAGTCTCTTTCTGTGTCTTGAACCAGGGATTAGGATAATATATCCCTTTCTTTGATGTCAATATAAACTTTTCTCCAAATAGTCTCTGTGTTTCTTTATTTATCTGATAAATAGTTACATGTATCATTGAATCTGATTCTAAATCATATAAATCTGCAAACATTTTTAAAGAAGCAAATTTAAAATCTCTTTCTATCATATAGTTTATTACTTGATGAGTAAGTGAATTTGAGGTTACTCTTTTAATTAGTTCACCATTTATATATAAATAGTTATTCTTTATTTCTACATTCATTATTTTTCCTTTATGTGTAATTTAAAAAAAGAGAAGTTCTCCCTTGTAAATAGTAAAATAAAATAATAGGAGGTGTTTTATATGAATTTTAGTAAGTTCTCAAAAAAGGAGCGATGTCACTTACAAAAGTAAATAATTTTTTTACAAGGGAGATTTAAACATTCAAGTGAATGCTTATTAAAATTATATCATAATATAACTTTAATAAACACTCTTAAAGAGTGTCTAATTGTTTCTTTATTTCATCAACAGATATATTATTTTTTAGAGTTATCTGTTTACCCCAAGACTTACCAATATCTAATTCTGCTTCTAATTTTACAGGAGCATCTATTAATCTTGGTTCATCCATAATACACATAGTACTTATTAGATTATCATTTACCCATTTTACTACTTCTGGATCATTCTTAACTAATAAATAAATCGCATCATGGATCTGGTTTATTAAAAATACATCATATTTAAAATCTGACTTTTCTAATAAATCTTGAAATCTTGAACCAGCAATAGTAGTAAGTATTCCATAACTTTGAGTAATAGCATTATTAGCTGTTCTAAATTCAGCTTTTATATTTGATGGAGTAATTCTTGAATTAATGATACTCATTTTTATTAAAGGTGTTTTAATTTTATATCCCCAACAACCTTTAACATATCCATTTTCATTCATAAATTTTTTATTACTTTCATTCCATTCAATCATTACTTTATAAGTATCTTTGTAACCTTTTACTATTTTTTCTGCTTTCTCTAATGGTATACCTTGACTTTTAGCCATTCCAGGAGCTTCTTGTCCATAATTCATTCCAACATTTATGTTCAGATAAAGACGCTACTCTTTATCCCGTAGGCGAACCACAGCTCATACTTTCATATGAGATCAGACTATATCTTCATCCTTTTCAGGATGGAATACGTTTCCACTTGCAATAGCTTCAAGTGTACTCCCAATAGGGATAGTCGTTGAGGTAAGCTCTTTCCAAATATATCCATACCCACTTTTAGTTCTACCAGATAAATTATTACTAATAGGACCTGAAGATTTTTTATTTAAAAAGACACGAGCTTCTGTTAATGAATTAAAAGTATTTAATAGTATTTTTGTATTTTTATCAAACATACCTATTAATTTCTTTTGTACTCTTTTATTTCCATTTATTTTAGCTCTATATTGTTTTTGTCTTTTTAATTCATCTTCATATAAATCTAATATATCTAATTCAATAGCAGCTTCTTTTAAATGGTAACTTAATTGTGTTAAAGCATTTAAAGAGTATTTCTCTGCTATTTCTGTAATAGTTATACCTTTAAGAAAATAATTAAGTAAATAATGTTTATACATATCTTTAGATTCTTTTCTTTTATATGATTGTAATCCTGTTTTATAAGCATGTATAATATTTTCTGAAGGTGTTACCCATTCTAAATTAGATATTTTATTATTAGTTTTATCTCCATCTATATGATTTACATAAATTTTATTTACTGGATCAGGATTATGTATAAAATATTCAGCTATTAATCTATGTAAATAAAATTTCTTCTTCGTATCTTTATTATATAAATCTATTAAATAATAACCAATAGAACTTAAAGTAGGTTTTCTAATTTTACCTGTTAAAGTATTTTTAATAATTCCATTTTCATTTATAGTATAATTTGGAAACTCTTTGATAACTTTTTCCATGTTTATTCCTTACAATTATTTTTGTATATTATACCCAAAAGTAATAATTTTTACAAGAAATAAATTTAGGAAATTGTTATAAGCTCACCTGCTGATTGCCCATTGTTACATCTTTTAGATTATTACACTTTGGTACTAAAAGCTTTAGGGGTTTCCAGCATTTGTATTCTTTACATCTATATATTACTATATAGTGACCCTTACATTTAAGGTATAAGTTTTACTTTCTTGTCTTAAATCTTTAGCTAATTTCTTTACAGAATTTATACTCTCTGGATCATTCATATCTATAAATATTCCACGAGATTCTAACTCTTCTTTAAAGTAACCTACTGCATTTAGACTATGTCCATCAATACCTTTGGTAAATACACCTATTTTCATAGGATCATTACTTAAGTTAGCAACTATACGATCCTCCAAAGCTGCAAAATCTGATCCACAGAATAACCAACCATCTGGTGCTTGAAAAATACTCTTAATTAACTTACCATATTTGCTGTTAGAAGGTAAATTAGCTAAATTAGGTTCATTACTACTTAATCTACCTGATTTTGTCCCTCCAAGCTTCTGATTACCTGTGAGCCAGTAAGTATTATTTCTACTAAAATAATATTTCTTAAATGGTTCAATAAATCCTGTAAGTATTTTCTGAACATCTTTCCAATCTTTTATAGAAGTAAGTACTATTTGTTTATCTGGATCATTAGTATAATTTAAAAGAGTTTTTAAAATATCTCCACCTGTAGCTGGTTGTCCTGATTCTGTTTTTTCTAATATAGGTAAATCAAATACTTCATAAAGTAATTTACTTAATTGTTTACTTGAACCAGGATTAAATGAATCATCTATATAAAATTTTAGAGTATTATTTAATTTATTTAATTCATTCTTTAATTGCTCTTCTACTTCTAATAGTCTATGTTTATCTAAAGGTAAACCAACTATCATAGTTTCAATTAGATAATATATAGATTCAATACTTTTACTATATATTAATTCTACATCTTCTTCTTTTACCTTTGGTAAATATTCCTTGTATAATAAAGAAGTAGCTAAAGTGTCTATAGCATTATATTCTAATACTTGTTCTTCAGTAATTATTTCTTTATCTAAAGCTTCAGCTATATCAGTTACATCAATAGCATATATACCTGTATATTTTAAAGCATTAAATTTTAAACCTAATTCATTACCTTGTGTATTATTGTTACAATGATATATCATAAGCATAGTATCATCTATTTTTACATTTTCTTTGAGCCAGATAATACCATCTCTCATTCCTCCTAAATCTCTATTACTATTCATAAACATATTAGTAATAATCATCTTCATATCAAATAAAGCATTATGAAAGACTAATGTTTTCCCTTTGATTAATTCTTTAAATTGATTAATAAGTTTTCTTTCCCATTTAAATACTATAGTTTCTAAAGTATATGGATCTGTTATAGACACACTATATATTTCAGCATCTTCTGCTCTTACACCTAATGTTTCAAAGTCTATAACTAATACATCAGAAGTTTCTATCTTTTTAAAATTTATTTCTTTTTCTGGTTCAATTATAGATATATTCTCTTTATCTATATAATCCCATATTCTTACTGGTTCTTTACCTTTTAAATATCTATTTATAGTATCTTGTGATATTTCATATAGATATTTATTTTTATCTAACCAAGAATTATGATATTTAACACCTTGTAATATATATATATCATCATAACTATATATTTCTGTTTGATAATTACCTGCTTTTTTTACTTTTGTAAAAAATTTAAATAATTCTGAACCTATAACAATAATAGCTTTATATTTAGCTTTTATCTTTTCCCAATTTTCATCTATAAAAGCATTAAATTCTTTTTTAGATAATTTCTTTTTATTTTTCTTTATCTGAACCATATCATATGGATATAACTCATTTAAATTTGTAAGACTTCCATCTGTAATTATTAAAAAAGTATCATCTATTACTTTATAATTTTTTATTGTTTTCATTTTTTTCCTTTTATAACTGATTGTAATTGTGGATATTTAATATCGACAGCTTCCTGTGTTTTACCTACACTATTAGTATAAGTATATCTTTGTCCTTTAAATGTTATTTCTTTTCCTTGCCATCTTTTATTTTTTACTCTATCATCACACCACATATGATCTCTAAAATCTTCCCACTTCTGGTTCTCATTTGACCATATTTGTACATTTGTAAATAATACAATTCTTTTTACTCCAACTAATCTAAACTTAGCTATCTTCCCTCTGAATTGATAAATAGTTTTATCAATTTTTTTATTTAATAGACAACTCATAATACTAATACCTTTTCATTATGGTTTAATCTATATTCATAAAATAGCTTTTCATATACTTTCACTAAACCTAATTCTTCAGCTACATAGTTAGCTATATTCACTACTTGTGTTACTATACACACTGCTTCTTTTCTTTCTGGATCTATATAATATAATCTCATTTTTTACTCCTTGTTAATTTTTAAGATACCTTCATCTTTAATACACATACTGTTTTCTTCGCATCTACATGGAGTCGGAGTTTGGGTTAATGTATAATCATTACGAGGTGCAATATATATATAATGATGAAAACATTTATAATTCATATCATAGATTTCATTTGTAGATATTTTTCCAGTAAATGTATTTTTATAATAATATACTATTTTAC
>Ga0256837_1002502_pt1 | contig 11330 bp, 8 predicted proteins | sample 4562384metaG_FD_185976 | JGI IMG/M metagenome (GOLD analysis project Ga0256837, IMG submission 185976) | Hydrothermal vent microbial communities from Guaymas Basin, Mexico - 4561-384 | ecosystem: Environmental > Aquatic > Marine > Hydrothermal vents | place: Mexico: Guaymas Basin | collected... | reverse complement strand
TGGCAAAAGATGGCAATCGTGAGGCATATAACTTTACAGTGCCTCTGCATCAGTCTCCGCTTATCGCCTTTAGCTATTCGGGACTTAAAAATGCAGTACGCTTGGCAGTAGAGGAGGCAGGAGATGACAAAGAGAAGTACAAAGATATAGCGGCATCATTTGAACATATCGCAACAAAACATTTGACTATGAAGCTCAAAAAGTACTTCAAATCACATCCGCCAAAGAACTTTGCCATTGTCGGTGGTGCGAGTGCCAATCTCTATCTGCGTGAGCAGATAGAGCAGCTGCTAAAACCTTATAATGCAAAACTATTGTTGAGTGAATTACGGTACTGCTCTGACAATGCGGCAATGATAGGAAGAGTAGCTATTGATATGTATAAAGAAAAATTGTTTAGTTCCTTAGAAGAGCTGGATGTAGCGCCAAGAAGCAAACTTTAAGAGAGAAGTTATTAGAATAGTTCTTAGTAGAAGGACTACCAATGTACAAAGCTTATAAAACTATTTTTCTTGCAGTTATACTCTTTTTCGTTTTTTTTGAGATATTGGCTATGGTAGGCATAGAGTTGAGTAAAAAAAAGAATATCTCAGATTATCTCAGCGTTGAAACAGCAGATACACAGATACACACAAAGATGGCTATGGTTCAGATGAGCCGTATTGCTAAAATCTTTTTTGACAAAGGTATCAACACGCCACAGGTAAGAGAGATAATGTATGGGGCATCTCACACCAAAGATACAAAAGAGTTGGCACGCCTTCGAAAGAGACTCTATGAACTACTGCAAGACAACTATCGTTATTTTCAAGCTTATGGAGTAAGGCAACTTCACTTTCATCTTCCAAAAGCCATCAGTTTTTTACGTTTTCACAAACCTGAGAAATATGGAGACTCTTTATGGAATGTACGAAAGTCTATCCGCTATGTCAATGAAAAAATGGTGCCTACAAGTTGCTACGAAGAGGGCAGGATTTTTAACGGTTTTAGAAATGTTTTTCCTCTTTTTTACAAGAATGAGTTTGTCGGCAGTGCTGAGATATCCTACTCATTTTTGGCACTGCAAAAAGAGCTGCTCTCTATTGATTCGAGCTCTTATATCTTCTTAGTGAGCAAGAAAGTAGCTGATCAAAAGCTTTTTAAAAGTGAGCACTCTCATTATGAAAAGAGCGAGTTTGGTGACTTTTTATATGACAAGGCTACCTTGCAAGATTTTATGGAGTTGCGACTTGCAAAATTATATGCTATCAATAAAAAAATTGCTCCTAAAGTTCAAAAGCGACTGCAAAAAGGAGAGAGTTTTGCATTTTACTTCTTTGATGAAGATATCTATAATAAAAGAGCAATAGTTATAACCTTTATACCAATCAAAAATATTGATGCAAAAACAGTAGCATACATAGTACATTATAAGTTTGATACATTTTTAGAACTGCTTTTAGATAAAACAAAAGAACTGTTTGTAATTTTGACTTTTGCCATTTTTCTTACCTCATTGATGCTTATGGTATATCTTATTTATGCTAAAAAAAAGCAAGAGCGCATTGAAGAACAGGCCACACATGATGCATTGACAAAAATATATAACCGATATGGAATAAATACAGTTTTGTCTAGTAAAATACATGAGTATATGCGTTATGGAGAGATTTTTAGTATTATATTTTTTGATATAGATCATTTTAAAAAGGTAAACGATACCTACGGACACGATATTGGAGACTTTGTTTTGCAAAACATAGCCAAAATTGTCAGCAGTAATATACGAGAGAGTGATGTTTTTGGAAGATGGGGTGGGGAAGAGTTTATTGTCATTCTTCCAAAAACACCTTTAAATGAAGCTGTTCGTGTTGCAAATAAACTACGAAAAAGTATAGAGAGTGAGCATTTTGGAATAGAGCAAAAAATAACCTGTAGTTTTGGTGTTACTGAGGTAAGAGAGGGTGATACGGCATCAACACTGCTTAAAAGAGCAGATGAATATCTCTATATCGCTAAAGAGAGTGGAAGAAATTGTGTTGTTAGTGATGAGAGCGTAAACAATAAGCTTAACTGAAACTTAGTTGAAAACAGTTGTTTGTTAAATAAGACAATTATTATCCGATTTCAATTATACTTCTGCCAACAAAACAAAAGGATTGTTTTTCAAAAGAGAAAAATTATTCTTAAGTTTAGCGCAAAAGCGTAAAAAAAATAAAAGGATTTGAATATGGCAACAACTAAATTCAAAGGTACAGACGTAGAGTTATTAGGTAATGAAGTAAATGTTGGAGATAAAGCTCCTGAGGTAACAGTAGTAAACTCTGATGGTTTAGGTGATGTTAAAGTTGGTGGTGCTCAAGGCGTTAAACAACTTATCATTGTTGTTCCTTCACTAGATACTGGTGTATGTGCTACTGAGACTCGTAACTTCAACGCTAAAGCTGCAGAGCTTGAGGGTGTTAAAACTACTGTAGTTTCAATGGACTTGCCATTTGCAGCAGGACGTTTTTGTTCAGCAGAAGGAATTGACAAACTAACTGTTGCTTCTGACTTTAGAAACAAAGATTTTGCTAATGCTTATGGTGTACTTTTAGGTGGTTCTCCACTTGCTGGTGTTACTGCAAGAGCAGTATTTGTTATTGATGAAAACGGAGTTGTAACTTATAAAGAGATCGTTCCAGAAATCACTGAAGAGCCTAACTACGACGCAGCAATCGAAGCAGCTAAAAAGTAATTTCTCCTATTATAAAGTTTTTTAAAAATTAAGGTGTCCGACTTAATTTTTCTTGCCGCCATTGGTGGCAAGTAAGTAAGATGAGTTAAGTCTCATTTTATTTCTCCTTCATTTGATGCTCAGAGTTTTGCTCTGGGTATCTTTGCATAAGCTCTTTATCTAAGAGTTGAATCTCCAGCTCCAAAACTTTTCCAAACTCCTTATAAGCTCTTTTTTGTGCCTCATTGATAAGCCAGAGTGCATCTTCAAAGCTTCCTTTGCCATTGTTTACTAAAAAGTTTGCATGTTGTGGGCTAAAGCACATTTCACCTTTTAGATACCCTTTGAGTCCAACTGCTTCGATGAGTCTTCCTGCATAATCACCCTGAGGATTTTTAAAGCAGCTTCCTGCACTTGGAGTGGAGGGTTGGTTTGCTCGCATCTTTTTAAACATGGCTACTTTTGTCTCATCAAAACCGCGTGAGAGCTCAAAGGTAGCTTCTAAAATAGGCTCGGCTATATCTGTGTAGCGATATCCATAGGAGATTTCCTCTTTTTTGTAGCTGCGTGAGAGAGTTTTTACTTCTAAGAGATGGTTAAATATCTCATACTCTTTAAGTCCTGCATTCATAAAGACCAAACCACCAAGCTTCCCTGGAAGATGGGAGAGAAACTCAAAGTTGGCAATGTTGTGTTTTTTGACATAAGAGGCAATTTTTCCTGAAGGTGTGGCTGCACCGATGATGAGTTTGTCATCTTCTTCTTTGATGTAGTCAAACTCTTTTGAGAGTGTAGCAAGGGGTGGCGGAGTGTTGCTAATGAGAACATTGTTACAAGCCCCGATAAGATAGTAATCTTTGATATCTTGTGGCTGTGTTGACTTGTCAATAAGTGCTACATCAACTTTTGGGCCTATTTTAAAAGAGGAGTATTTGGAAAAATCGATGCTCTTTGTCTGCATTACTCAATAAACTCGGGAATCATAGAAAAAACATGAGTAGAGAAGTCTATTATCTCATTCATCATCCATGGCATAGTAAGGACTATGACGATAACAACACCGATAATTTTTGGAATAAAAGAGAGTGTCATCTCATTTATCTGCGTAGTTGCCTGAAAGATACTCACAGCAAGACCAAGAAGCATACCTGTTAAAAGCCCGGGAAGCGCTAAGTAGAGTGCTATTTGGAATGTCTCAACACCAAGTGCTATGAGTTTTGATTCCACTTATGAGTTCCTTAAACTTTCATACTCTGTAGGAATGAGAAAGTCCTCAATCTTTACCGGTGCATCATAAAAACCGTGTTTATATCCTATCTCAAAGAGTTTGTTGATGGCTCTGTATTGTGTTTCGTTCATCTCTATTGAGTCATCATTGGCATAGAGCTCAAGATACTGATCGAGTGTTGCTGCATCGATGCGTACGAGATTGCGCTCAAGCAGCATCTTTGAGAGCCGCTCTTTGTGCTCACGCGCTACTTTTACGGCTTTTGTAAGTGTCTTTTCATAATCAATGGCACGATTAAGCGGCAGAGAGCGACGAATAGCCATCCCGCCAAGTGGCAGCGGCAACTCATCACCTGCGAGTTCTTGCCAGATATCCCACATCTCACGCTCGACTTCCAGCTCATCTGCGTAAGTAAGGATAGACTCATGTATAAGAACACCGGCATCGACCACACCATCTAGTACAGCCTGCTCTATCTCTAAAAAGTTCATATAGCTAATGCGTGCATCAGGATAGGCGATGCGAAAGAGCATAGCATTGGTAGTGTGTTCTCCACTGAGGGCAACTTTGAAGTTGCGCTTGAGTGTTTTGCCTTTTTTCTTGATGACCTTTGGGCCATAGCCCTCGCCAAAACTAACAGCAGTGCGCAATGGTGCATACTGCTGGCGAATATGCGGATAGAGCGCGAAGCTGATGGCTACAATGTCATAGACGCCCTTTAGGGCATCCTCATTAAGAGTCTGAATATCTTTTGCGATGTTGTCAAAGTGGACATCTTTCATCCCTACCCAGCCAAATTTGATGGCGTAGTACATAAAGATATCGTCGGCGTCAGGTGAGTGTGCTATAAGAGTTTTTTTCATAAGATGATTTTATCAAAATTAGCCATTAAAAAAGATAAAAAAGCCTAAGCTTGCACTATAAAGAGTCAGGATTGGTTCTCTTTGTAAATAACTGTTTTGTTTTTTCCCTCTCTTTTTGCTTTATAGAGTGCTTTATCGGATTTTTCTATCAAACTCTCTAAGGTGTCTTTAGCAGTGATGGAAGTTACACCAAGACTGACAGTAAAAGAACCTATAATCGGGTCATGATAATTTTCTATAGCCTTTCTTATCTTTTCACTTACAATATAGGCATTTTCAATATCTGTATTTGGAAGTAAAAGAGTAAACTCTTCACCTCCCCATCTGGCAAAAATATCAACATCTCTGATATTTTCTTTTGTAATTTGGACAAACTTTTGTAATATTATGTCACCTACTGCATGCCCGTAGGTATCATTGATTTTTTTAAAGTTGTCTAAATCTATAAAAACAAGACTAAACTCTGTTTTATATCTTTTAAACTTATTTATGTGGTATGTCAGCAAATCATTAAATTTTCGTCTGTTATAGATTCCTGTAAGTTCATCAAACTCGGCAAATCCTTTGAGTTTTGTCTCCTCTTCTTTCATAAAATCTGCTGCTTGTACTATCTGCTTGTTTATAAGTTCGGCCATCTGCGCAAACTCATCTTTTTTATCTATTTTTATTGTCGATATATCTTCTCTTTTTTTGTTTAGATAATCAAAAAAGTCCAACAGCCCTTTTTGAAATATTCGCAAAGAGTCTAAAATGTTATTTGCAATAGCTATAATCAAAAACAGTACAAGCGCTACAGTGACAAAAGCGCTCAGGTAGATCTGTGCAAACATATTTTTTTCATGTTTTTTTTCAAAATTGGCAATATTTTTTTCTAAAACCTGAAGGAGATGCTCTGTTTTATGTACATTTTGTCTCATTTTGCCTTGCAGACCGGAGTTTTCATCAAGTCCACACAAAATCTCTTTTTCAACAAGGGCTAAAAACTCCTCTTTGTACTCACGCAGATAGTTCTTCATACTCTCATCTACTTTCAAAGAAGAGAGTTTGTTAAAGTTTTGAAGAAACTCTTTGACATATTTGAGCTTTTTTCGGAGCATAAAGTCTTTTTCATTCTTTCTTAGTTCATAGATTTTGGCAAGCAAAAGTGTGTAGTTGTGCTCTTTTGCATAGTTTTGAACCTTATGGATGGCACTTCGCAAAGAGCCGTAAAGTCCACTCTTCTCATCCAACCCGCGTTCGCTCATAGCCTTTGTAAGTTTTATAAAGGCATCTTTGTAAAACTTTAAGTCTAAAAGATATTTCTCAATCTCATCTCCGTCGTAGTCGTTGCCTTTGAGTTGCTCACTTAGAGTTGCAGCAAGGGTGAGCGAATGTTGATACTCTTGGAGAAATTTATCTTTGTAAAGAAGTCTGTTTCTTAATAAAAAATCTTTTTCATGTCGTCGTAACATCAGCATTGAGCTTTTGAGCTTTTCTACATTTACTTCAATACCGCTGTACTTTTTAAGGCTCTCAACCGTATGAAAAAATATAAATGTAAAAACAGCTACCACTGTAATAATAACAACAAGAATAAGAAACATTTTGATTTTTATACTGAATTTATTTAACATAATGAATTTATAACTTTACTTCACTTAATTACAGTTGATTTGTGTTATACTAGAAAATATTATTTTTAATAAATAAAGGTTTGTGTTGTTATGGAGTTGAAATATCAGATATTGATTGTCGATGATGTGGCGGATAATATTCAAGTCGCTATGAATATTTTGCAAGAGGAGAATTATGACTTCTCTTTTGCAATATCTGGTGAAGATGCTTATGAACTCCTACAGCACAACAAGTTTGATCTTGTTCTTTTAGACATTATGATGCCGGGTATGGATGGTTTTAGTCTATGTGAACTTATGAAACAAAATGAAAAGCTAAAAGATATTCCCGTTATCTTTTTAACGGCAAAAGCAGATATAGACTCCGTAGCACGTGGCTTTCGTGTAGGTGGAGTTGATTATATCATCAAGCCTTTTCAAGCAGAAGAGCTCATAGCCCGCGTGCGCAACCAGCTTGAACTCTACACGGCAAAAGAGATTTTAAAACATAACAATATCTCCCTGCAAAAAAAGATGCTTTTTTCAGAACAAAGAGTTTTAAGTGAACTAGAAGAGACACAGATAGAGATTATCTTTATGCTCAGTGCCATTTTAGAATCAATCTCTGATGAGACAGGACAGCACGTCCGACGAATCGCTGAGATTTCTCGTCTTTTGGCACACTTTCATCCAAGTCTTACTTTAGAGGATGAAAAAGTTATCTATCATGCCGCTCCTATGCATGATGTTGGCAAAATCGCTATTCCTGCAGAGATTATAAACAAACCTTCCAAGTTGACAGAAGAAGAGTTTGAGATCATAAAAACACATCCGCAAAAAGCACACCAGTTTTTACAGGGTGCCTCACGCAAGATTTTAAAAGCAGCTCATATCATTGCCTATGAACATCATGAGAAGTGGGATGGCAGCGGTTATCCTCGTGGATTAAAAGGCGAGGAGATAAATATATTTGGTCGTATTGTTGCTTTGGCAGATGTTTTAGATGCCTTGACACATGACAGAGTCTATAAAAAAGCATGGTCGTTTGATAAAGCAGCCGCCTATATCATAGAGCGCAGCGGCAAGCAGTTTGACCCTTTGGTTGTGAAGATATTTCAAGAGCACCTCGAAGAGTTTAGGGAGGTTTTATAGATGAGAGTATTGCTCAGCCTGTTTCTATTCACTGTTGCTCTTTTTGCAAACATTACTTTTACTAAAGAGGAAAAGGCATATATCCAAAAACACCCCACTATTGTTTTGGGTGCAGACTACTCCTGGGCACCGTACGATTTTATGGACAGTAAAGGGCATCACATCGGTATTGCTGCAGATGTTTTAGATATTGTCAGGCAAAGAAGTGGTCTTGATATAAAAGTACTTCCGGATAAGTGGTACAAAACCATGCAAAGAGTAAGAAACAAAGAGCTTGATGGTCTGACATGTGCTGTAAAAACACCAAAACGCCAAAAGTTTCTTCTCTTTAGTGACCCTTATGTTACGATGCCTTTGGCCATTATTACGCTTTCGCAAGAAAAAAATATTAAGAGCTTAGAAGATTTAAAGGGTAGGATAGTAGCCGTTAATGAGGGCTCTTATCTGCATGAATGGCTGTTAAAAAATCATCCTGAGATTCGTCTGCTGTTAACATCTTCTAATGATGACGCACTCGAAGAGGTCTCTGTCGGCAATGCCAATGCTTACATTGGAAACATTGCAGTGGCGAGCTATATCATCAAGCATAAATTTCTGGCAAATCTGAAAATCGTCAACAAGCTCCCCGGCCTTGATACAAAAGTCTCTATAGCCATTAGAAAAGACAAACCCATACTCTTTTCTATTATACAAAAAGCATTACACTCAATATCGCAAAAAGAGTACAGTCAAATTATTCAAAAATGGTTTGATATTTCACAATTAGATAAGATTAGCGGTATGCTCTCTACGCTCACGCAAGAGGAGCGTAACTGGATTGCTAAGCATAAGCAGGTACGCTACAGTGCAGTTGATTGGAAGCCGCTCTCTATCATAGAAGATGGACATATGAAGGGTATGTTGGCTGATTATCTAACGCTTATTACTCAAAAAACGGGTTTGGAGTTTGTTTATAAAAGCTCTGCTTCGTGGTCAGAGGTTTTAAAGCAGTTTAAAGCCAGAGATATTGACATCGTTCCTGGAGTGGGTGATAACCTTGATGAAAATGCACTGGGTCTTACAACCAAGACATTTATCTCTTTTCCTTGTGTTGTTGTGACTACTCGCAAGCAGGCATTCGTGGACTCTTTGGATAGCCTCAAAGATAAAACCATTACAGTTGTGAAGTCCTATACCGGCTATAACTATCTTAAAAAAGAGTACCCTTCGATTGAAATTATACCAACAGATTCTATTTTAGAATCTTTGGAGTTGGTGCGACAGGGCAAAGCAGATGCCTTTTTAGGGCATATGGCTACAGCGATGTACTATGTCGGTCACTACTATCCGCAGGATTTGCATATTGCCGGCAAGATAGACTTCTTCTTTCATCATAAGATGCTGGTGCAAAAAGAGGAAACTGTTTTGCTCTCTATCTTAAACAAAGCACTCGCAAGTATCTCCGACCAAGAGAAGCAAGACATCACAAACCGCTGGGTATCTGTTAATGTACATGAAGCACTGAACTATACACTGATATTTGAAGTTGGTGGTGTTCTTTTGGTCTTGGTACTTATCTCTTTGTACTGGAATGCACGCCTCTCTCAAGAGGTGCGTGAGCGTAAAAAGGTTCAAAAGGCACTTCAAGCAGCTAAAGAAGAGGCAGAAGCGGCTAATCGTTCCAAGTCTGAGTTTTTGGCAAATATGAGCCATGAGATACGAACACCGATGAATGCCATCTTGGGTTTTACAGAGCTTTTGGATGATCAGGTAAAAGAAAAACGTCTCAAATCCTACATAAAAACTATCCGCTCAGCGGGAAATACACTGCTGCTACTTATCAACGATATCTTAGATCTCTCCAAGATAGAAGCAAACAAACTCAAACTCCAAAAAAATCCTACTGATCTCTATGAGCTTTGTAATGAGGTTGGTTCTGTCTTTGCCATGAGCATGAGAAATAAAGCTGCAGAGTTGTATATTGATATAGACAAGAAGATTCCTCGCTCTATTCTCATAGATGGTGTGCGTTTGCGTCAGGTTCTTTTTAATCTTATAGGCAATGCCGTAAAATTTACAGACAAGGGGTATATAAAGCTTAAAGTAAAGGCCTTGGAGATTTATGACCATAACTCTAAAGTAGATCTGCTTATCAGTGTAGAAGATAGCGGTATCGGCATAAATGAAAAAGAGCTGGAGCGTATTTTTGAAGTTTTTGAGCAGCGTGAGGGGCAAGATAACAAGAAGTACGGCGGAACAGGACTTGGGCTTGCCATCTCCAAAAGATTAACAGAGATAATGGGTGGAGAGATATTTGTCAAGAGCAAAGAGGGAATAGGCTCTGAGTTTATAGTAAAACTTTACAGTGTAGATATCTCCTCTATGGAAGCTGAAAACTCCCAACTCGCTCAAAAGCATAAAAAAGAGCATACCATTGAGTTTAAAGAGGCAAGAGTTTTGGTTGTTGATGACATAGAAGATAACCGAGAACTTATTGTCAACAACTTTTTAGATACAAAAATCACAGTAGATACTGCGCAAAACGGACAAGAGGCGCTTAACCTTTTTAGACAAAATGTCTATGATCTGGTCATTATGGATATCCGTATGCCGGTTATGGATGGCTATGAAGCTGCCAAAGTTATGAAAGAGATGGCAAACATTCCCATAATTGCGCTTACTGCTTCTGTAATGAAGGGAGAGTTTCAAGATAAAAAACTCGAACTCTTTGATGGCTATTTAAGAAAACCTGTTTTAAAAAGAGACCTTTTTAAAGAGATGAGTAGGTTTTTGGCACATACAGAAGATGAGCCTGATACTCAAGAGAGCAACTATAGACTTCATGAATTATGCATAAAAGATGATGCACTTGTGCAGGTATTGCAAGAGGAGTTGGGCAGTCTGAGTAAAAAAGCTCTAAAAAGTCATAATCTAAGTGATATCAAGCTCTTTTTAACACATTTGGAGCAGTTTGTAAAAGAGCATTCTGAGTTGGATGTATTGCAAAAGTACGCACAAGAGCTGCGTGAGTCAATCGATGCATTTAATATTGTCGATATACAAAAACTTTTGTATGATTATGAAGAGTTTCAAAAAGATCTCAGCTCTTGCTAAAATCGTTACAATCTTTAGTTAAAATCGCAAAGAAAGTTTCTTAAAGTGTGTAACTCTAAGAAAAAAAAGTATAAAAATATGACAAAATGACATAATTTTTCTTATAACAGAAAAAATGACATATAATCACCCTAGAAAATTTAAAAGAAGTGAGTCCAAGATGGATGCGAATAAACAAAAATCATTAGATTTGGCAATCAAACAGATAGATAAAGCTTTTGGAAAAGGTGCTTTGATGCGCCTTGGTGATAAAGAGATAGAGCCTATTCAGTCAATTTCAACGGGTTCTTTAGGGCTGGATCTCGCTCTTGGGATTGGCGGGATTCCGCAGGGGCGTGTAGTTGAGGTTTATGGACCGGAGAGTTCAGGGAAAACAACACTGGCACTGCAAATTACTGCTGAGTGTCAGAGACAAGGTGGTGTGTGCGCCTTTATAGATGCAGAGCATGCGCTTGATGTTGTTTATGCGAAGAATCTTGGTGTAGATATTGACAATCTTCTTGTCTCTCAACCTGACTACGGTGAGCAGGCACTCGATATCGTTGAGACGGTAGCACGTAGTGGAGCAGTTGATCTGATTGTAGTGGATTCAGTGGCAGCACTTACACCTAAGTCTGAGATAGAAGGGGAGATGAGTGACCAAAATGTCGGTGTTCAGGCGCGTTTAATGTCAAAAGCACTGCGTAAGCTTACAGGTGTTCTTTCAA
>Ga0256837_1002501_pt1 | contig 11333 bp, 9 predicted proteins | sample 4562384metaG_FD_185976 | JGI IMG/M metagenome (GOLD analysis project Ga0256837, IMG submission 185976) | Hydrothermal vent microbial communities from Guaymas Basin, Mexico - 4561-384 | ecosystem: Environmental > Aquatic > Marine > Hydrothermal vents | place: Mexico: Guaymas Basin | collected... | reverse complement strand
CATGTTATGTAGTTGTGCCAAATACCGCCAAGTGCTGGCTCTATGTGTTTTATCTTTTTATTCACTGCTGTGATAGAGTTTGGAATGTATAAAAAGAGATAAGGATTATCATGCACTATTATCGCAAACATTTCTCTCCATAATTTTCCAAGCTTCTCTGCATCTATGATCTTTTGAGATGCTTCTATCATTTTATCTATCTTTTTGTTGTGATACCCTACAAGGTTAAATCCACCTGCTTTATCACTCTCACTGTGCCAAAAGAGATACGGGTCAGGGGTAGGAGATAGTCCCCATCCCAAAAGAACAGCATCAAATTTATGAGGAAAGACCACCATATTTAAAAATGCCTGCCACTCCATTACACGCAGCTTCACCTGCACACCTGCTTTTTGCAGCTGATACTGCAGTATCTCTGCCGCATAAGGGCGGATGGAGCTTGCATTTGAAGTTACTATCTCAAACTCAAATGGATGTTTTGCATCATATCCTGCTGCGTTTAGCAACTCTTTTGCTCTTTTGATATTTTGCGTAGGGACTTTCACATCCGGATTAAATGCTTTTGTTCCCGGCAAAAAAGGGCCACTGCATACTTTTGCATGTTTAAAGAAGAGGATATTTACCAACTCTTGACGATTGACTGCCAAAGAGAGCGCTTCTCTCACCCGTGGATCTTGAAACTTTTTACGGCGGAGATTAAAGCCAAGATAGGTGTAAGAGAGAGAGATCTTTTCATAAATATTAAACTTTTCAAAGAAATCTTTTTTCAGTTGTCTCTGCATCACAAGCGGTTCAATACTGCCTATGTCAAGCTGAGCATTTTTAAGCATCAAAAGCCGTGTCATCGGGTCAGGTATGACATGAAAAGAGATCTTATCTATCTTGGCTCTACCCTCAAAACACTCATCAAACGCAGTGAGTTCAATATTTTTGGAGAGTTCAAGCTGTGTTAGCTTGTAAGGACCCGTTCCGATAGGATGAGTATTAAACTTCGAGCTCATAAGATTTTTTTCATTCTTTAGCAGATGTTTTGGCAAAATTCCCATCATCCATGTCTCGAGTGCCTTAAAATAAGGCTCCCTATAATCTACTTCTATTTTATATCTATCAACTATCTTGACATCTTTGACAAAACGAAAACCCGAAGAGTATGGTGAAGCTATCTTGTCCGAGATAAGTGTTTTATAGGTAAAGAGCACATCGGCTGCACTAAAAGCTTCTCCGTCCTGCCACTTTACATTTTTACGCAGTTCAAATACCAAAGTCTTATCATCTTTAAAGTAAAACTTCTTTGCCAGATCGCCTATGATCTCTTTGGAATCTTTGTCATACTTTACAAGTCCGTTAAAGATAAAGCCAGTAATCTCCGAAGAGGAGGAATCCGTTGCAAGCAGAGGATTAAGCCTTGCAGGATTTGATGACGTTGCAAGATGCAGTGTTGATGCAAGTAACGAGATAGTAAAAAGAGAAAGAAAAAAGAGAAACTTCATACTCTACTGGACTCTTTTTCCATTCACTGAGAGTTGCGAATCTTTAAACTCTATCTTAAATACTACATTATCTTTCTTTTTTTGAACATATGATGAAATTGTCTGCGCCATCGGTGAAGTTTGTACTATTTTGTCATACATTTTTTGAGAGAGTTCAATATTTGTCTCAAGAAAAATATTTGATAAAAAGAGCAGAGGTGATTTTTTCATCTTCACAGAGAGGTTTTCATCCTCTTTTATATTTAAGTTCAAGTCTATTTTTACTCCGCCAAAGTTCTCTGTTTTATCTACTACCAAACGCCCTAAAGAGATGTTTGGAATCTTAATGCTAAAACCCTTTGAGAGCAGTTGCATTACAATTCTTTGAAATTCCGGTTGATATGAGATAGCATTGATATCTTCTGTTTTACTCACCATTTCACTCATCTTTTCTAAAGCCTCTTTTTCGACACCCTGTACATGAACATCACTTTTCAACTCTTCAACATCCAGACTTAAAGGAACAGATCTCAAATGCATTTCACCTAACGTACTCTTAGAGTTCATATTTACTCTTTCCCCTTTAGGTACTGCGTTTGAAGAAGTTTTTAAATTATGAACCGAGATATTGACATCATCATTCGTCCCCTTAATAAGAAACTGCATCTCTTTAAATGATGCGGTTGTGTCATAGTCGCTAAAAGATACGAACTTGTTTGTAGCACGAAAGTTTTGCAGAGATAAAAGCGCCTTGACACCTGTCTGGTTTGCATCGAAGTAGATGCTTTTTATTGTTGTAGAGAGTGATTTTGGAGCATTAAGTTCACCCTCTCCTTTAAACCTGATACCTATAAGTTTAATATTGACTTGCGAACCGTTTTGCAGATGATATTTTTGATCAATATCCTTCACATACGATTTAAATCTGCTGTTAATCAGATTATACTCCAGATGATAGAGCAGACCTCTGTTTTTTAAAAAAGCAGTAAATTTGTTGTAGAAGTTGACATCTTCCGTTTTTAATTCATCTTGCATTGTTTTTGAGAGTCTCATAGGATAAATATCCACATTTATAGATTTTGCGAAGGGAAGATTACTGTATTTTAAATCTACACCTATCCGTGTTCCATTGAGCGATTGTTGTGTTGTAAGAGGAAGCTGATTTGAGGTATGAGCATTTATATACTTTACCAAAGCACTCGAATCTTCTATGATAAATTCAAAATGTTTTTTCGTATTCAAATAGGTAGAGTTGGTATGCATACTCTCAAGCTTAACACCCTGTGCACTGATACGAGTAAGACTCTCTTCTGTATATTTTTGCATAAATTTATTGCCGACTATCGGTAGCAGAGCAATTACAGCAAGTATAATTACAACAAGAACAAGTGAGATTTTTTTCATAAAATAGTTTCCTAAAGGTTATATTGGAAGTATTATATAATAAAAAACAGTTACAAAAAAAGGGAGTTTACAAAGAGGATTTTTACCAATGCAAAAGCATTGATAAAAAGTAAAAAAGATTAACGTTTAGAGAACTGACGAGAACGACGAGCTTTACGTTTACCTGGTTTTTTACGTTCAACAACACGTGAATCACGAGTCATCATACCTTCAGGTTTAAGGATTGCTTTTAGTTCAGGGTTAAACGCAACTAATGCACGAGAAATACCGTGACGAAGTGCATCTGCCTGACCACCAAAACCACCACCTAAAGTAGAAGCTACGATATCAACGTTTGCATCTTGTTTTGTTAGAACAAGTGGTTGTTTAACACGAAGTTTTTTTGCTTCAAGTCCACCTAACCATGCGTCTAGTGAAAGACCATTGATTGTAATTTTTCCAGAACCTGGAGTTAACCATACTTTTGCTATAGACGCTTTACGACGACCTGTTGCATATATTTTTGTTGCCATAATTATCCTTACTTAGCGATTTGTGCAGTGTGAGGATGCTCAGCACCTGCATAAACTTTTAATTTTTTAAGTATTTTAGCACCAAGCTTGTTTTTAGGAAGCATACCACGAGTCGCTAATTTGTATAGTTTCTCTGGATTTTTCTCTAAAAGCTCAGTCATCTTAACACTCTTAGTGCTACCGAAGTAACCTGAATGAGAAAAATATTCTTTATTTGCTATTTTTCCAAGACCGTTAAATTTTGCTTTAGACGCGTTAACGATTACAACGTAATCACCACAGTCAATGTTTGGAGTAAAACATACTTTGTTCTTACCACGAAGTATAGTAGCTACTTCAGTGATAATACGACCAAATGTTTTACCTTCAGCATCGATCAAAACCCATTTTTGATCGATTTGTTCAGGAGTTGCAATTTTTGTAAATTTCATTCAAGAACCCTTCAAGTATTTAATTTTGTGAAAGTATAGCCGCATAAACTTATAATTAACTGAATTTAAGTGATTTCTAAGTATTTGATTATCGCGATTTAATAAATAAAATTGTACTATAATAAAACTAATTTAAAGCATATTACAAGTTACAAGGACAGCAAGGTGAGCCATACCAAAATCGCATCAACACTTTTATTTACGTCACTTATAAATACACTTTTACTTGCACAGACCACTAACGAAAAAGTTCACACGCTCAAAAACAACGGAATTATAATCTACAACATACAAAAGAGTGTTGATTCTTTCCATGATATGTTCACTAAGGGTGATATTTACGGTCGCCTGCGTTCAAACAACTTCTACTTTGCTTACAGCAAAGAGGACAATTCTCACGATACTCAGATGGTCGGCTCCCTTGGAGCTTCATTTGTATTTAAAAGCGCTGCATACAAACATTTTGACACGACTCTGGGACTCTACGCTTCTCAGTCATTTTTCAATGATTCTCTAGACCCCATAGATGCACTCAAGCCGGCAAAAGATACACTCAGCAGATACAACTATATACGCACAGGTTCAAAATCTATGGCTGTTCTAGGTCAGGCAAATATCGGCTACGCCTACTCAAAGACAAAACTCATTGTCGGACGACAGCTTGTCGAGACCTTTTATACAAAATCAAATGACACAAAGATGATTCCCAACACTTTTGACGGAGCCGTTCTCAACTCACATGAGCTAAAAGATACACGGTTTACACTTGCCTATCTGCAAAAACAAAAACTTCGAGACCATACAGATGCCCACTCTGTTTTGATGTATGATGACTCAAACCTGAGTACATACTCGATGTGGAGTGCTAATGATGACGGCGCGATGCACAGAGGTATGACATACTCAGCACTCAAAGCGGCAGGTAAACCGACAGATGCACCTTTAATTATAGTCGATGGAGACAACAACTCCATTAAAAATCTTAAAATCAACTTCTCTTCCTATCTTGTACCACAGCTTCTCTCTCAAATAATGGCAGAGGCAAATTACAAACTTCAATTAAATGGTTTCAGTATCACTCCGGGTATGCGCTACATCAAACAGTTTGACAACGGTGCCGGCAAAATCGGAGGTGCTTCGCTCTATAAAATCGGACTAAGCGGCTACAAAGATGCAAACTCTCTGGATGGAGGTATGCTTGGCGCAAGAGTTGTTACAAAATTTGATGACTATAAAATCAGCCTTGCCTATACAGGTATTTTTGACAAAGGTGACCTGGTTACTCCATGGCGTGGATTTCCAACAGCGGGCTATACCCGTTCTATGGGCATGTACAATTGGCGTGCAAATGTAAAAAGCTACCGTTTAGAACTTGTAAAAGGAGCTAATGATAAAGGCATCTACAGGACTCCTTTTATCCAGACATCTGTTTTATATCTTGATGGTGACCAAAGCAAAGCTGAAACAGAGAGTATCTTTTACTATGCAGGCATCATTCAAAACATCCCTACTATGCCACAGCTACAATACCGACTGCGTTTGGGGTGGCGAGATTTTACAGGCGACTCTTCTCCTGTATCAGACTACCTAGACTCACGTTTTGAGCTGAATTATCTATTTTAAAATTTGGAGAACCAATGTTTACAAAAATACTCTTTACACTACTTCTTTTAACTACTGCTGCGTTTGCAGATAAAATTACCATCTTTGCGGCAAGTGATTTAAAAGCTGCACTTGACACCATAAAAGAGCAGTTTGAAAAAGAGCATCCAAACGCAACCATAAGGATGATTTACGGCTCTTCAGGAAAAGGTCGTGTGCAGATAGCACGGGGTGCTCCTTATGATTTGTACTTCTCTGCAAATATGGACTATGTGCAAGAGCTCTATAAAAAAGGCAAAGTCGTCACCAAACCAAAACTCTATGCAGTTGGGCGCTTGGCTATCTGGAGCAAGAACAAGAACTTTGATGCAAAAAAAGGCTTTGAGAACTTCTTGGCTCCATGGGTAGATAAAATAGCCATAGCCAACCCTGCACACGCACCTTATGGTCAAAAAGCGAAACAGGCACTCCAAAGTGTCGGTATCTATAACAAAATCAAAGATAAAATCGTGCTTGGCGAAAATATCTCCCAAACGGCAAACTACATCAACATGAAAGCTGTAGATATTGGAATCATTGCACTCTCACTGGTACTCGCTCCAGAAATTGCAAAGAGTCCCTACAACAGCTACTATCTTATCGATGCCAAACTCCATAAGCCACTCAGACAGGGCTATGCACTTACAAAATATGGTGCACATTCACAACTTGCAAAAGAGTTTTATGACTTTTTTCAAACCAAAGAGTCTGCAGCAATTATGAAAAAATACGGCTTTGTTGTAAACTAGCATACTATGAATACAATTATTGCAACAATCAGCACTATCAAAAACCTGCAAAACCTCAACATTGTCGAGTGTGTTACACAAAACGAAACACTCACAATGATGAATCTCGACCTCAAAGAGTCCCTCAAAAAGGGAAGCAGGTTAAAACTTGCAATAAAACCGACAAATATTACACTTGCCAAAAACCTTAGTGGAGAGTTCAGCTGTGAGAACATACTAAACGCAGCAGTAGCAGAGATCGACAAAGGAGAGCTGCTTTGCAGTGTGACACTTCTGTATGAGCAACACACTTTAGAAGCTATCATCACGCTAAACGCAGCGAAGAAGCTTGCGTTAAAAGTCGGAGAGAGTCTGAAGTTGCTTATCAGTGCAAGTGATATCTACATTCAAGAGATTTTAGATGATTGAGATACTTCAAAACATCACATTTACCCCTTTTATCATCTCTTTTAAACTGGCAACTATCACTGCGTTTATACTCTTTCTCTTCGCTCTGCCGCTTGCATGGTATCTCTCTCAGACACACTCAAAGGTAAAACCTTTCATAGAAGCTGTAACCGCACTGCCCATAGTCTTGCCACCTTCTGTTTTGGGATTTTATATCTTATGGGCATTCTCCTATGACGCTCCTTTGGGAAGATTTTTTGAAGATATTTTTGGAGTGAAACTCGCCTTTAGTTTTACGGGGCTTGTTATCGCGAGCTGTTTTTACTCCCTCCCTTTTATGGTCCAACCCCTGCAAAGCGGTTTTGAGAGTCTCAACAAAAATATGCTTGAAGCGAGTTATATCGCAGGAAAAAGTAAGTTTGTGACTCTTTTTAAAGTCGCACTGCCAAATATCAAACCATCTCTGCTCACAGCGCTTATCGTTACATTTGCACATACAGTCGGTGAGTTTGGTGTGGTTTTGATGGTGGGAGGAAGTATTCCCTCTCAAACCAAGGTCGCATCGGTCGCTATCTATGACATGGTAGAGATGATGGACTACACAGCAGCACATATCTACAGCGCTATTATGCTCATCATCAGTTTTGTTGTCCTGCTTGGTGTCTACATCTTTAATGCAAAAGCAACAAGAAGGTTCGGACTATGATACAACTCAAACTGACAAAAGCACTACTGGGTGCAGAGGGAGCGATGCATTTAGAGGCTGCGTTTGAGATACAAGAGGGAGAGTTTATAGCACTGAGTGGAAAGAGCGGCAGTGGAAAAACAACTCTGCTTCGTATCTTGGCAGGGCTTGAAGATGCGGATGGAAGCATTCAAGTCTCAGGCAAAAGCTGGCTTGAGCATACAAAAAAGCTCCCTCCGCAAAAAAGAGAGATAGGATTTGTCTTTCAAGACTATGCGCTCTTTAACAATATGACCATAGAGCAGAACCTTCTCTTTGTTGCCAACGACAAAAAACTTGCCGCTCATCTTTTAGAGCTCAGTGAACTAGACGCACTCAAAGATCGTTATCCCCAAAGCCTTAGCGGAGGGCAACAGCAACGTGTCAGTATCTGCCGTGCTTTGATGAAACGTCCAAAGATTTTACTACTTGATGAACCGCTCTCTGCACTCGACCCGACTATGCGCACCAAACTGCAAAATGAACTGCTCACACTTCATAAAGAGTTCAACACAACGACCATTATGGTAAGCCATGATCCGAGTGAGATATACAAACTCGCATCTCGCGTCATCGAACTTGAAAACGGGAAGATCATCCGTGACGGTGCACCAAAAGAGATACTTCTAAAAACGCAGGGCTCTCAGAAGTTCTCATTTGAAGGGGAGCTTTTGGAGATAAAAAAAGTAGATGTCATCTACATCGCCATAGTGGCCATAGGGCAACAGCTTGTTGAGATCGTTGTCTCAAAAGAGGAGCAAAAACAGCTAAAAGTAGGTACAAAAGTCACTATCAGTACAAAAGCGTTCCAGCCTACTATTTCATACTAAATAAATTTTACTTACAATATCAAGCTATTATGCTATCGTTACTTTTAGTTGTACGTAATAACTACAAATTTCCCCCCCCCTTTCATTTTTTAAAATAAAATTAATAATTAAAATGATATTCTGTTGAGAAATAGTGATTGGAAAAATAATGATGTCTGAAAAATATTGGGAGATTCTACTTGTAGATGATGATCTGTCAGTCCATAATGTTCTTAAAAAAGAGTTAAAAAACATTTTAATACACAACAAACCCGTAAAAATACTCCATGCACATAATGCAAAAGAGGCAAAAGAACTCCTCAAAAACAACAAAGATACATCAATCGCTTTTATTGATATTTCTATGGAAACGCCTGATGCTGGACTTACTCTTGTAAAATATATAAGAAATATTCTTTACAACACGAATATTAGAATTATTATGATTGACAGTGGAGACTCTCCAATTCCGGCAGATGAGATACTTGACCATTATGATATCAACGGATATAAAGAAAAAGAAGAGATTCTAAGTAATAAATTTTTTCTCATTATCCGAACTGCTCTTAAACAGTATGAGCAATATAAAGAAATTAAATCTAAAAGAGATGAAATCTATAAAAAGATGACAACTAATGAAGTCTCAGGCTTACCAAACAGGATGAAACTCTCTGAAAATCTTGATACTATAGGCGAAAAATCTCTTATCCTCATAAATATAGATGATTTTAGCATCATTAATGATCATAATGGTTTTGCTTTTGGGGACAAGGTTCTACAAGCTTTTGCAAAATTTTTACAAAAAAAATATTCAAAACATGCACAGGTCTTTCATCTTCAAGCTGATATTTTTGCTCTACTGTGTATGAAAATGGAAGGCGCCACAACAGAACAGCAAATTTTACGTATCAAAGACGATATCGCCAGACATGTTTTTACGGTTGAAGATATAAAAACACGTCTTACTGCCAGTATTGGTATTGCTCTTGATGAACGTGGAAATATTATTCAAAAAGCGGAGTTTGCTCTTAAAGAAGCCCGTCTAGCCGGGAAAAACAGTATTAAAAAATATTCTGATGATCTTAATATTTTACGCACTATTCATACTAATTCAGTTTGGAGTACAAGGGTAAGAGATGCCCTATATGATAAAAGAGTATATGCTTATTTTCAGCCAATAAAAGAGTTAAAGACAGGTAAAATAATAAAATATGAAACACTCGTAAGACTTGAATTTGAAAATGAAATCTATTCTCCTTTTCATTTTTTAAAGGCTGCGATATACAGCGGACAGATATTTAACATCTATCAACTTATGCTCGAATCAGCCTGTAAAAAAGCTTCACAAAACAACTACTTTTTTACTGTAAACGTCAGCCAATATGATATGAAATATCCTGATTTCTTACAAAAAACAAAACAGATAGTCAAAAAATATAATATTGAACCATCCAGAATTACTTTTGAAATTTTAGAAAATAACAGTATTTCCAATAACAAAGAGGTACAAAACCTGTTAATTGAGCTTCATACAGAAGGTTTTAAGCTCGCTATTGATGATTTTGGTGCAGAGTGTTCTAACTTTGGACAACTTAATAACTTACCAATAGATTTTATTAAAATTGATGGTGCTTTTATTAAAAATATTACAACCGATAAAAACTCGCAAATTGTAACCCAAACAATAATTGATTATGCACATAGAAAAAACATCCCTGTCATTGCAGAGTTTGTTTGTTCAAAAGAGGTCTATGATTATGTTTCAGCAATGGGAGTTGAGTATGTACAAGGGTATGAGATAGCAGAGCCTAAACCTGAACTACTCTAATCTCATCCTCTAAAATATAGCAGATATACCCTCTCACTTCTGAACCTGTTATCTCTCTGACTGCCTTTACATAGTATCGTACCTGTTTAAGGTGTTTGTCGCTGAAGTTCATTGCACTTTTGTAGTCTATGACCGTGTAACTTCCATCACCATTTTTTACAAGCAGATCAAGATAGCGCAGATTATTTTTATAACGCAGTGCTTTTTCTTTAAAGAGCTCTCCCTTTGTCAAACGCAGAAAACTTTCATCTTCTACAAGCATTGTGACTCTTTTTTGGATCTCTTTGATCTCACTCTCATCAAGAGCAAAACCGTATTTGTTAAGCATCATATCTACTGCGTTTGGCAGAGCTTCTTTTGTAAAAGCCTCCATCATCTCCAGTGTATAGTGAAGTGCAAGACCGAAGTTTATGGCTTGAAGATTCTCCTCATTTTCACTCTCTAATGCAAGCAGATCACTCTGTGTTCCATAATAAATGTTTTCATAGATAAGTTGTTTCTCAACTTTTGGAACTTTTTTCTCTTTTTTAAGAGATTGCAGCACACCAAACTTTGCATCTTTCAAATCAAGCAGTTCAAAGGCAGAATCTTTTGGCTTTTGGATAATGATGAGATTTTCTCTCGCTCTGGTAAAGGCAACATACAAAGCATTGAGCGTATCTTCACGTACCAACGCCCTCTCTTTTTCAAGTGCATAGGCGTAGTCATGGTCGATGAGCTCACGTTTGCTTGTGCGTAAAAAGATATTTTGCAGTTGTATGCCGTTATAGTTATATATGATGGTATCACGTGGCGGCGGAGCTTTTTTGAGTCTGTCCATCACTATGACATGTTCATACTCCAAACCTTTTGACTTGTGAATAGTAAGTACACGAACTCCGCTGATGTCCGATGAAGCAGCAGCAGCATCAAGCCTCTCATACTCAAATAAAAGTGCCTCGACATCACTGTAGAGCGTCACTGCGTTTAGAAAACGCACAAGATGAAAATCATCACTAAAAAGCTGGTACTCGTCTATGCATTTTTTAACAATATCAAGAAGTTTCAAAGTGTTAAAATCCACATAGCGGATTTCACCCAACTCCTCTTCTATAAGAGCAAAAAAGTTGTACCTGTAGATATCTTCTCGAAAGTAGAGATACTTCAGATACTCCAAAACAGCTTTTACACTTCTTTGATTGATGAGCTTTGTCGTTGTCTCTGTAACGACTTCGATATTTTCACTCTCAAGCCTGTTTTTTATCTCCTGTCCGTCACCGTTTGTTGCACACAAAATGGCAATGTCATTTACATCCGCTCCAAGAGCTCTCAAACGCAGTACCTGCTCTACCACGTCATCCAAAAGCTCTTCACTACTGAGTATCTCTACATACCCACCC
>Ga0256837_1002499_pt1 | contig 11342 bp, 13 predicted proteins | sample 4562384metaG_FD_185976 | JGI IMG/M metagenome (GOLD analysis project Ga0256837, IMG submission 185976) | Hydrothermal vent microbial communities from Guaymas Basin, Mexico - 4561-384 | ecosystem: Environmental > Aquatic > Marine > Hydrothermal vents | place: Mexico: Guaymas Basin | collected... | reverse complement strand
CACCATAATCAGGTTGAGATACTAAAAGATTTTCAACATCAACACCAAGATTCTTAGCATATACAACATCAAGTGCATGTTCCGCATCTATAAATGCACAAACACCATCATTTTTTTGACACTCTGCTGTAATTTGAAGTGCCAAAGTTGTTTTACCAGAAGACTCAGGTCCATAAATCTCAACAACTCTTCCTTGTGGAACTCCACCAATACCAAGTGCTAAATCTAAGCCCAATGAACCAGTACTTATTGACTTAATTGGTTCAATATCTTTATCACCAAGGCGCATCAATGCACCCTTACCAAAAGCTTTATCTATTTGTTTCATCGCTAAGTCTAGTGATTTTTGTTTATTTGCATCCATATTTATTCCTATGCTTTATTTATAATGAGATTGTATAGTAAAAAAATATTTATTTACAAAAATATTGCAAATTGTCATATTTTTTTATAAATTTATATTATTTTCTTATTTTTATTTCGTAAGTGGAGAATTGATACTCGCTAAATTTAAGCAATAGTTTATCAAAATTATAGTTAGATTCATCTAATAAATTTTCACTAATATTTTCAAACTTATGTAAGTTTATAGGAGTCCTAGAATATAAAACTACATACAACTCTTTTATAGTTTTACCATAAGGGTTTACAATTTTAAATCCTTCTTCTTTTTTAATGTCTGGAAAGGCAAATGATTTTTTTGATTTCTTATTTGATAAAAGAACACCAACTTTTCCATTATGTTCAACATAAAGTACAGATATATAAGCTGGTTTTTTATGCTTTATATAAAAAAACATCTTGTCATTTTCTTTATATACATCTTTATTTGGTTTTATAGAGAACTCTTTTGTGTTTTGATTTGAAAAGAGTTGATAAAAGTTTTTCATATTTATAGGAAGTAAAATATCTCTATATTGTATTTGCCATAAATTATCTTTTCTAATTATTTTGTAGTCTAATTTTACATTAAACTCTTTATTTAACTTAGCCACAAGGGGAGTACTCTTTAAATAATTATTTTGAATTTCATTTGTTAAATTATCTGGCAATAATTTTTTTAACTTTATCTCTAGTGATGAATTATCATACTTTGCAGCTACATACCAAAGAGCATCAGATTTTTCTACTTGAATATACTTGACACCACTTAAAACTGCTTTTGAACTAGTACTTAAGTGTGTAGATGTATTTTGAGTAAGTTTTCCATTATCATCATTATTCACCATATCTAAAGATGAGTCTACACTTACATGTAGAGTATTTGTGATATCAGCAATAGCATTTCTCTTAGCTTCTCTTAAATTTTCACTTATTCCATAACCGACAATATCATGCTTTTTATCATAATCAATTTTATATAGCCATGATGGGTTAGCTAATAGTAATGTTGAAAATGATATAAGAAGTATTTTAAACATTAGTATAAAGAAACTTTTTTATTCCCATAAATCTGAGGTACTTGTTTATAGCCAATACCTTTTCTTAAAGATGCTCTCTTTACATCACTTTTTAAGTCTGGATATATACTATTTAAGTTTTTCTTTCCTTGTGAAAGTTCTTTTATAAGATAATATGTAAACATTCTTTGTTGTTTAGCTTTAAAATCGTTTGCAAAATCTGTTGATTTTCCTGCTGTCAAAATTGTAAGTTTATTACCTGATATTATAGTTTTGTTGGTTCTTAATACTGGCGCTACACCTTTATAAAGAAGTGAACCCTCATCATCTTTCCCAGAAAAACATGAATCCATAAATACAAATACATTTTTTGCTTCAGCTTTTGAAAGCTTTGCATAAATAGTGTCTAGTTTTAAATTTGGCTCTAAGTGAATAGAATCTGCGCTCATATCTGATGGTAATAAATACGTACTTCCGTCTTTCGCTGGGACCCCATGTCCTGCAAAATAAACATAAAGATTTCCTCGTCTATCGCTTAGTTCTTTAACTAATTCTATTTTGGCTTTTATCTGTCCTGATGTTGCATCACCATTTAAAAGTATTATGATATTTTCTTTTGGAATCCCTAAAGTTTTTTGTGCTAACTCTTGAAATGCCATTGCTGAAAGGTCTGCATACTCTACATTTGTATTTTGCTTATAGTTATTTATTCCTATGATTAAAGCAAAAGAATCTTTATTTTTATTTCTATTCTTTTTAAAATTATATTCTGATTTAACAGAAGAGTACTGTTTTTGTAATTCTGCTTTTGAGTCTCTTTCACTAGAGACTCTTACAATCTTTTCTTTATAAATAATCTTAGTTTTATTACTAGAATAATTATTACTAGCTACCTTAGAAACATCCCAAGAGTTTGACTTGTATTGGTTTGAAGGTTTTACATATTTAGCCTCATATATGCCACAAGCACTAAAGAGTAATGTAGATGCTAATAATAATACTTTTAACATTTTATTTTTCAATTACAGAAGGTAAATCTGATTTAATATCTTTAACTATCTTACTTAAAGCATCATCCATTGATTCTTTAAATAGTCCAGCAAAGCCACCTACGTAAGATCTTGATTCTCCATTAGCACTATATACTTTTTTATAAACTTTACCAGCTGGTGTTTGAATCAGCATATTTACAGTGATAACACTTTTACCATCAACCGCAACAAGACCAAACTCTGGTTCAACAAAAAAGTTTTGTATCTTACCATCAATAAATGTACAGTTATTAGAGAAGCCTTGGCCATCTTTATACTTAACATTAACTAAATCAACTTTATAACCTAGGTTAATTAACTCTTCTTTTACAGCATTTGATATTAAAATAGTTATATCTTGATCAGTTATAATATTTGCAGTTTCCATTCCCAAACCATTCTTAACAATACCTATTCTAGATTTATCAGCTCTTACATCTGCAAATTTATTTAAACAAATTGTACCTGTTTTGTTCGACTTAACACCATCTGAAGTATATTCTACTGCTATTTTTTGATCTTTAAATGCACAACCACTCATTAACACTAGCATAGCAATTATTATTAGTAATTTTGTTTTCATTTTACCTCTTTGAAAAAATTTTGATAATTATAGTGGATTTTTAGTTAAAATATAATAATTAAAAACTTTTTTTCTTATAAATTCCAAATTTGATATTTTCCAATCCTGCGTGAGGCTCTATATGATCAGCATGACCCTTTATATAAATTCCATCATTTTTTAAAAGATTTACTATAACATTAACAGCTTGTGTTCTTTTTTTTGTATCAAAATATATAAACATATTTCTAGATAAAACTATGTCATATTTATTTTCTTCATCTTTTAATTCAAATATATTTTTTTGTATAAATCTAGATTTATCTCTAAATTTTTTAGAAATTTGGTATAAGTTGGTAGATGTTTTTAGCAAATACTTATCTCTAACTTTATCTTCTAATTTATGTAGTGAATGCGTATTATAATAGCCATTTTGCGCATCATTAACGGCTTCGCTATTTATGTCATATCCATTAATATCTACTCTTGAGAGATCAACACCAGCTATATCTAACATCATAAGTATTGAGTATGTCTCTTCACCACTAGATGAAGGCAAAGAAAGTATACTAACCTTTCCTCGCGAATTTTTAACATAATCAACCAACCACTCTAACTCATGATGTTCACGAAAAAAGTATGTTTCATTAACCGTTACAATATTCATGACTTTTTGATAAAAACTTTCATCATTTTTCATCTTATTTAAAAACTCTATTGTTGTCCTTACCCTTGAGTCTTGTGCAAATTGCTTTAACCTTGTAAAAACTAAAGCTCTTTTTTCTAAATCAATAATTCCACTTTTTTCATAAATGTATTCAGATATTAGATCAAAGTTTGAAAAATCTACTTTAATTTCTATCTCTTGTAAGGTATCATCTTCTTGCTCTTTTTTATTAGTAAAAAAACCTAAAAAGCCCATCTCAACTCCTTAAAACATTCAACTAACTCTTCAATTGTTTTAATCTCATCAACAATATTTCTCTCAACTGCAACTCTTGGCATACCATAAACAGGACAAGATTTTTCATCCTCAGCTATAACTTTAGCTCCTAGTTTTTTAAGTGCACTCGCACCATTAACACCATCATCACCAATTCCGGTCATAATAATAATTTTAAGATCAAAGTCGTCAAAGTAAGGTACAAATGAGTTAAAAAGCTTGTTAATATCTGGAGTATATACCTGACCTAAAGAGTCTGCAACTATATTATAATGGTTAACTCTCTTTATAAGAACTGAACTAGCAGAGCACACAATGATAGATGGCTCTTCAAATAAGAAATCAACAGGGGTTGAATGAACTTTAAAATTTAAACTTTCTTTTAAATCTTTTATAAAAAAAGGTAAAATTTCTTCTTGCATATGCTGAACAACAATAATTGAGCATGAAAGTGTTTTTATAGATGTCAGCATCTCTTTAATTTGAGATGGACCACCAGTAGAAGCAGCAAGTAAAATAACTTTTTTTTTCAATAATTTTCCTAGCTATTAATTCTGAAAAATTATACCCATCTTGGGCTTAAAGAAGATAAGTTAAGGCTATTTTTGATAAAATCTATCTTATGAAAAAAACACTAATTGCACACTCCCCTGACGCTGATGATATTTTTATGTACTATGCTATCAAGTTCGGATGGGTAGATATGAAAGACACTAAGTTTGATAATATCGCAGAAGATATTCAAACACTAAATGAAAAAGCTTTAAGAGGCGAGTATGAGATAGTAGCTATATCTTTTGCTCTTTATCCTCACATTAAAGATGACTATGCACCACTTCGTACTGCTGTAAGTTTTGGTGAGGGCTATGGTCCTAAACTTATGAAGAAAAAAGGTGCAACACTAAAGCGTAATTTTAAAGTAGCACTCTCAGGAGAACACACTACAAATGCAATGTTATTTCGCATAGCCTATCCTGATGCTAGAGTAACTTACATGAACTTTTTAGAGATAGAGCAAGCTGTTCTTGATGGTAAAGTTGATGCTGGTGTTTTGATTCACGAAAGTATACTTACTTATGATGATGCACTTGAAGTTGAGCGTGAGATGTGGGATATCTGGCAAGAGTTGGCCGGAGATGACTTACCTCTTCCTCTTGGCGGTATGGCAATATCTCGTTCACTTCCTCTAAACAAAGCAATTGATTATGAAAGAACTCTCACAAAAGCTGTAGATGTTGCTAGAAAACATAAAGATAAACTTTCAGAGATGTTAATTGAGCGTAATTTAGTTCGCATTGATGCTCCAACCCTTGATAAATATCTTGAACTTTATGCCAATGATGAGTCTATAACACTGAGTGATATTCAGTACAAAGCCATAAACAAACTTTTTGAACTTGGTTACAAAAATGGTTTCTATGACTCACCTCTACATGTAGAGGATTATATGATTCCAACAGAGTATGAAGAGATAAGAAACTCGTAATGGAAGCAAAACTAATAGCCCTAGGAGTTGAAACATTTAAAATAGCACTTATGCTAGCACTCCCTGGTCTGTTAACTGGTATGTTTTTAGGACTTGCTGTTTCTATATTTCAAGCTACTACACAGATAAATGAGATGACTTTATCTTTCATCCCTAAGATTATTGGTGTTGTTATTGTTATTATTTTAACTATGCCTTGGATGCTAAATGAGATGACTGACTTTTCTATGAATATTTTTAATATGATTCCAGAATTTGTTGAGTGATGAGAACAAAGAGCATAAACTTTTCCAAATATTCTTCTTTTAAGATTGGTGGTTCTCTACATGTAGAGGTATTAGAAAATTTAGAAGATTTTGAACACGCTTTTCCTGATTGGATTACAGAAGAATCTGATAAACCACTCCTAGTTGGCTCTTGTAACAATGTGCTCATAGGAACAAAACCTCCCCCACTTTACATACTAAGTAAAAACTTTGACTATATAAAAATAGAAGATAATCTTTTAAAGATTGGTGCAGCTACCCCATCTGGAAAAATAGCCTCATTTTGTAAGAAAAACAATATAGCAAACTTTGAGTTTGTCTCACATCTTCCAGGAACTTTAGGTGGTCTGGTTTATATGAACGCTGGACTTAAAGAGTTTGAGATTTTCAATCATTTACTATCTATCTCTACATGTAGAGGTAAACTACTAAAAGATGAAATCAAGTATGGATATAGATTTACAAATATCAAAAATTCTATCTTAGAAGCTACTTTTGAACTTACATATGGTTTTGATGAACAAAAAGTAGAGATGTTTAAAAAAATGCGTTCAAACCAACCTAGTACTCCATCTGCCGGAAGTTGTTTTAAAAACCCAAAAGGTGATTATGCAGGTCGTCTCATAGAAGAAGTTGGATTAAAAGGTGTTAAACAAGGCGATATGTGTTTCAGTCAAGAACATGCAAACTTTTTAGTAAACAACGGTAATGGAACATTTGATGATGCTATTTTTCTAATTAAAGAAGCACAAAAAAGAGTATATGAAAAGTTTGATATTTGGCTGGAATGTGAGATAGATATTTTGGATGTTAGATACATCGGCAAAGATTCTTCACTTATCAGTCCAAATAACATAATATAATATACTAGTTCCCATCGGGGACGATGGGAACTAGGGCAAGGAATTACTTCCTTTATCGTTCTAAATTGGTAATACTCTAATCTTTTTAGAAAGTTTCTCTTTAAGAGTTGATTCGATTGCGTAAAGCGTACCTGTTGCTGATGAGGCACAACCATTACATGCACCTAAGTATCTGATATAAACATCAATATATTCATCAGATGATTTAACATCAATTACTTCCATATCTCCACCATCCATGATTAAGAATTGACGAACAGATTCATCAATCTCAGAATCAATAGCTTTGATTTGTTGAACTAAAGTCATTGTTTCAAAACTTCCGCCACCAGCTGCTGCTGCATCAGCTGCTGCTTTCATTTTTTCTTCATCCATCTCTTTACGAGTATCACGAAGAATATCTACTAAGTACCACTCACGAGCTTCATGTCCACCAGGTTTGATACATGATTTACAAAATCCACCAGCTTTAGTGTAGTCCGTAATTTGCTCAATAGTAGTTAAGTCATTAAGACGGATAACTTCTTGAAGAGTTGTCAAAGAAACACGAGCACATTCACAAACAATGATTTCTTCTTCAAAACTTTCAGCATCAACACCCATGTAAAGAGCAGCTGCTTTTTTGATAACATCATAAGCCATAACTGAACAGTGCATTTTTTGAGGTGGAACTGCTGGTGTTTCAGGGTCATCACGAAGAGCCATCTCAACATCGATATTTGTAATTTTTACTGCTTCTTGAACTGTTTTACCAATACAAAGTTCAGTCATAACATCACTTGATGCGATAGCTGTACCACAACCAAAAGATTTGAATTTTGAGTTTACAATTTTGTCAGTTTTTGGATCAATTTCCCAGTATAAACGAACTGCATCACCACAAGACTCAGCTCCAAAATCAGCAACAATAAGTTTGTTACCTCTTTCTTCTACTTCAGCTTCGAAAAGTTCCCCTTGATGTTGAGGGTTATTCATTAATGTTGTAACTTTATTTGAGTAAGCATCCCAAAGGCTTTCGCCTAACATATCACTTTTTGCCATCTCATATCCTTCTTATATAAATTTTATAATTTTATTTCTGCTTCGCAGAAGCTAGCTTTAGCGATTAATGGTGGTGAAGTTCGCATTCTTGAACCTCTCCACCTTTAGTTGGTTGCTGTTTTGCAAAAGAAGAAGATATTCCTCTTAAACGTGCAACTGCATTTTCAAAATGCTCTATTGTATAATCTATCTCTTCATCTGTTGTAAAACGAGAAAGAGAAAGTCTAATCCCAGTATGAGCTAGTTCATTATCCGCACCTATCGCTAACATAACAGTATTCGCTTCAAGTTCTTCACTTGCACAAGCTGAACCTGTTGCTGCTCCAATAGCACCATTATTTAAGTCCCATAACATACTCTCACCTTCAACTCCACGAATTGAAATAAGTATAGTATTTGGTGTACGGTTCCATCTATCACCAACTATAAGGGTCTCAGAAATTTTTGCTAATGCATCTTCTAAACGGTCTCTTTTTTCTCTAATTTTTGCACCCGTGATTTCTATATTCTCAGTCGCAAGTTCAATCGCTTTACCCATTCCTACAATAAGAGGAACATTTAAAGTACCTGAACGACGACCACCCATATGCTCACCACCGTGCATCATTGGAGTTAATGCTTGGCTATCTTTAATATATAAAGCACCAATCCCTTTAGGACCGTGAAATTTATGAGCAGACATACTTACAAAATCTACATGTAGAGATTGTAAATCTACACGAATCTTACCAACTGCTTGAACTGCATCTGAATGAAAAAGAACACCTTTTTCTTTACAAATTTCACCAATCTCTTTAATAGGGAAAATCATACCAGTTTCATTTGAAGCCCACATGATAGAAACAAGTGCTGTTTTATCAGTTATAAAAGCTCTTACAGTTTCTGCTTCAACAATACCTTGATCATTTACTGGTAAGTATGTAACTTTTACACCTTGTTCTTCTAAGAATTTACATGTAGAAAGGATTGAAGGATGTTCAACCTCACTAACTACGATATGGTTTTTATCACCATTTACAATATGGTCTGTGAAAACTGACTGTAAAACCCAGTTGTTGGACTCAGTAGCACATGATGTAAAAACTATATCATCATTATCACTAGCATTTAAAGCTGTGTACATTTGGTCTATCGCTTTACTTAAAGCTGGATGTGAACTTGTTCCAAATTTATGAAGTGAGTTCGGATTTCCGTATATCTCACTAAAAAATGGTAGCATAGCTTCAACAACTGCTGGATCTACCATTGTAGTCGCGTTGTTATCTAAATAAACTTGCATATTTTATCTCCTATTTTAAACAAGACAAAAATTGTCTTGTTTTCCTTTTGACATAATAATAGGTTTGTTATTATGATTAGCTTAAGGGAGAGTGCCCTTATGGATTATTTAAGCTATAATTATATTTATCAAACTATTTTAATCTATTATAAAAAAGGAAATATATTTAATTATGTGTAATTTTAACAAACAAAACGAAGATGAAAAAGCCTTGTTGCACCTACTTTTGAAAAAAAGTGCTGACTCTATTGGTGGTACAAACTTTTTACTAGGACTTCTTGAAGCTATGAAAGAGAAGAAACCAAATGCTTTAATGTTCAAATCTTGTCATATTGACTCAAGCGAAGCTACTATTAAATGGAATAAAATTGTATTTAAAGATAAACTAGATGTTTTAGAAGAAGTAGTTCGTTCTAGAAAAAGTACAGGTACTGGAGAGTTTAACATACTTGAAAATGATTCAGCTAAAAAGAAAAAGAAAATTTTAAATATGGTTAAAACTTTAGCACCTATCGAGTTTACTGTAACAGCTAAAAATGAAGAAAATGGTGCTGGTTTTAATTTTAAAGTATTTGAAAAAGTTGAAGAAACAATAGTTACGATAAACCCTCTTTTTGCTGCAATGTTCTTTTGCTCAACTGAATATATGAAAAAAGTACTAAAACATACTATATAAGTAAGTTTAAATCTTAAATGGTATAATCGCGCCATTAATTATACATTTAAAGGTTTATTATGGCTCAAACTATAACAGAAAAAATATTTTCAGAGCATGTTGGCAAAGAAGTTTTTGCTGGAGAGATTATTCGCTCTAACATCGACATGGTTATTGGAAATGACATTACTACACCTATCTCTATCTCTGCTTTTAACTTAAGTGGAGCAACTAAACTAGCAAATCCAGATGGATTTTCAATCGTTCTTGATCACTTCATTCCTGCAAAAGATATAGCATCAGCTAACCAAGCTAGAATCTCTCGTGATTTTGCAAAAAAACATAAACTTAAAAACTTTTTTGATGAAAAAGATATGGGAATTGAGCATGCTCTTTTACCTGAAAAAGGTCTAGTTGTTCCTGGTGATGTAATCATTGGTGCAGATAGCCACACTTGTACACATGGTGCTCTAGGAGCATTTTCAACTGGTATGGGTTCAACTGACCTTGCATTTGCAATGATTAGTGGTGGAAACTGGTTTAAAGTTCCTGAATCTATCAAAGTAAACTTATCTGGAAAACCAAAGCGTCATACTACTGGTAAAGATATCATCTTAGAAATTATCCGTCTTATCGGTGTTGATGGTGCACTTTATAGAACTTTAGAATTTGTTGGTTCTACAATTGAACATTTAACTATGGATGACAGGTTTTCTATGTGTAACATGGCTATTGAAGCTGGTGCAAAATCAGGAATCGTAGCTTATGATGATGTGACAAAAGAATTTTTAGCAGATAAAGATTTAGCTCGTGAACCTCGTATACACCAGAGTGACGATGATGCTACTTACTGCATGACTTTAGACATTGATGTTGCTGCACTAGAACCTGTTATCGCTTATCCATTTTTACCATCAAATGGTCACTCAATAACTCAAGCAGTAAAAGATAAGATTAAAATTGACCAATCATTCATTGGAAGCTGTACAAATGGTCGTTTAGGTGATTTAAAAACTGCATCTGAGATACTTAAAGGTAAAAGAGTTCATGAAGATGTTCGTCTTATCGTAACTCCAGGGACTCAAAAAATATTCAAAGAAGCCTTTAGACTTGGATATATCGATATCATCATTGATGCAGGTGGTGTAGTTTCAAACCCTACATGTGGAGCATGCCTTGGTGGATATATGGGGATTTTAGGTGATGGAGAAAAAGCCATTTCTACAACAAACAGAAACTTTGTTGGACGTATGGGAAGCCGTACATCTGAAGTTTATTTAGCTAACTCTGCTGTTGCTGCAATATCAGCAATTACTGGTTATATCACAGATCCTAGATAATTTAATAAAATACTAATTATATATAATATATAATTTTAAAAAACATAAGGAAACATTATGAAAAAAGCTTTACTGATTTCAGTATTATTATTAGGTACTGGTTTAATGGCTAATGATTACAAATACGAAGTTACTCCACTAATTGGGTACAACATAGCTGAGGGAAACCTAGGTCTTGATGACTACGCAGTTTTTGGAGCTGAACTTCAGTACAATGGTTTAGATTCTGTTATAGCTCCAGAACTTTCTATCTTTTACTCAAATGCTGATTATGAAAACTCTAATAAAGATACTGATATATGGCGTTTAGCTCTAAATGGTGTTTATGAATTATAAAGTTGGCTCTATAATTCCTCTTGCTAAAGCTGGTCTTGGTTATGAGAAAATGAGTGATACATATGGAACTGAAAATACTAACTCTGCATTTGTAGATGCTGGTGTTGGTGCTAAGATTCCTTTTACTGATGCGATAGCTT
>Ga0256837_1002495_pt1 | contig 11362 bp, 6 predicted proteins | sample 4562384metaG_FD_185976 | JGI IMG/M metagenome (GOLD analysis project Ga0256837, IMG submission 185976) | Hydrothermal vent microbial communities from Guaymas Basin, Mexico - 4561-384 | ecosystem: Environmental > Aquatic > Marine > Hydrothermal vents | place: Mexico: Guaymas Basin | collected... | reverse complement strand
GTAAAAAATTGTGAAGATGAGATTTGTGAAGATTGTAAAAGAAGACTAGATACAAATCCGATTCGTGTTCTTGATTGTAAAAATGACAAATGTCAAAAACTTTATGAAAATGCTCCTAAACTTATAAACTCACTTTGTGATGGTTGTGAGAGTGATTTTACAAAACTAAAAAAAGTTCTTGATGATAATGGAATCAACTATGAGATAGATACAAACTTAGTTCGTGGACTAGACTACTACTCCAAAACTGCTTTTGAGTTTGTAAGTGATAACATCGGAAGTCAAAGTGCCATAGCTGGTGGTGGTAGATACGATAGACTTGTAGAGTTTTTAGATGGAAAACCTACACCTGCTGTTGGTTTTGCTATGGGAATAGAGAGACTTATGGAGCTTATAGTGATGCCTGAACCTTCAAGAGATGGTTACTACATAGGTGCGATGGATGAAGAAACTGTTGATTTAGTTATATCTCTTGCTCATAAAAAAAGAAAAACAGATAAAGTAACAATTGACTACAAAGCTAAAAACTTTAAGAATCATATAAAAGGTGCTGATAAAGCAAATGCTAAATATTTTTGTCTTATAGGTTCTAATGAGATTGATAGTGGAGAAATTACAATTAAAAATCTTGATGATAAAACTGAAGTAACACTTAAAATAGAGGAGTTCTAAATTATGGAGTTTTTATGGAGTTTTTTTATAGAGTTTATTGAATTTTTTATATTAGCTATTGTGTTTGCTATTTTTGCCCTTTTTATATATGATAAATATATTCAAAGAAAACATTCTTTACTTATAAACTACCCTGTTATTGGTCGTGGTCGATACCTTTTAGAGATGCTTAGAGAACCAATGAGACAATACTTTGGTGAAGAAACTTTCTACGATTCTAAAGATAAAGTTGACTGGGTTTATAAAGCTGCCAAAGACTTGCCAAACTACCAATCATTTTCAGTATCTCAACCTTTTGCTACATCAAGATTTATAATTAAGCATTCATCAAATGTTTTAAATGAAAATGAAATTGATGATGATACAAGTGTAACTTTTGGTGAAGATAGAGAGTTCCCTTTTACATCTTATACACCAATTATCCGCTCTGCTATGAGTGATGGTGCTTTAAGTCCTGAAGCTGTTCGCTCTTTCTCTATTGCTGGAGCAAACTCAAACTTAACTATTAATACTGGTGAAGGTTCACTTACTTCAAACCATCTTTTTACACTAAAACCTGACTTAGCAAATTCTAAATATCTTGAGATAGTAAAAAGTACACCTCTTGCCAATTTTGTTTTTAAAGTTGGTGATGCTTTATTTAATCGTAAAGTAGCTCTAAAATGGTATAGAACTATTTTACTAAATAAAAAAACTCAAAATACTTACATATACGATGTAGATTCTCACACCCTATTCCGTGTAAATTGGAAAGCAAATCTTGAAGATTTTCCTAAAGAAGTCCCATCAGAAATTCCAAATATGATTTTTCAAATGAGTTCTGGACTTTATGGTGTTAGGGATGAAAATGGTAAGTTTGATGAACTTCGTTACCAAAAAGTTATGAAATTTTGTCGTATGACAGAAATTAAAATTGCTCAAGGGGCTAAACAAACTGGCGGTAAACTAGCTGGTTCAAAAGTTACTGCCGATGTTGCTTACTATCGTGGTGTTGAAGAGGGGAAAAACCTTTTCTCTCCAAATAGATTCCCATTCGCAGATACAACTTCACATCTGTTAGATTTTGTTGAAAGATTACAAAAACTCTCGTCAAAACCTGTTGGTTTTAAAATAGTTATCTCAGATGCTACTGCTGTTTCAGATATGGTTAAAGAGATGGCTAAAAGATATAATGATGGTAAAAGTTTACCTGACTTTATATCTGTAGATAGTGGTGAGGGTGGTAGTGCTACTGCTCCACTTGAACTTATGGAATCTGTTGGTTTAACAACAAATAATGCTCTATATATTTTAGACAATATGCTTAAAAAATATGAGATTCGTCATAAAATTAAAATTATAGCTAGTGGTAAAATTCTTACTCCTGATGATGCTGTTATAACTATGTGTATGGGTGCTGATGCTATTGGTATAGCTAGAGGATTTATGATGAGTGGTGGTTGTATTCGAGCTAGAATGTGTTCTGGTTTTGGTTCCCATGTATGTCCTGTTGGGATGGCAACACAAGACAAGAAAAAAAGAGCCTCATATCTTGTTGTGAAACAAGGTGCTTCTATTGGTCACTACCACGAGAATCTTATAAAAAGTATGAAAATAGTTCTTTCAGTTATGGGTGTTAAAAATATGAAAGATTTAAACAAAAGCTTGTTGACATTTAAAAACCACAATGGTGAAATATATTTTGATATAGATAAATATTTCCACCAAAAATTACATATCTAGGATATAAAATGAAAGAGTTTGGGGTAAATATTTGGGCAAATAACAATTTTATTATAGAAGATGGCTTAGTTAAATTAAACTATAAATCTAATCCATCTATACTAAATATAATTAAAGAGATTCGTAAAGAAAACTCAAAGGGTCCTATTTTACTTAAATTTCCACACCTTATAAAAAAACAAATAGATAGTTTATATAGTAATTTTAATGAAGCTATAAAAGAAAACAACTACAAAGGTAGTTTTAATGCTGTTTTTCCATTAAAAGTAAACCAATTCCCAAATTGTGTTGATGCTGTTGTTAATGAGGGAGAAGAATATAACTATGGACTAGAAGCTGGAAGTAAAGCTGAACTTGTTTTAGCTATGGCAAAAACTCCATTTGGTGCGAATATAACTGTAAACGGTTTCAAAGATAAAGAGATGATAACTCTAGGTTTTATAGCTTCACAAAGTGGACATAACATAACACTTACTATTGAGGGTATAAACGAACTACAAACTATCATAGATGTAGCAAAGGAATCTTCACTAAAAGTTCCAAATATAGGGATTCGGGTAAGACTTCATAGCTCTGGAAGTGGCACTTGGGCTAAAAGTGGTGGGATGGATGCTAAATTTGGTTTAACTGCTACGGAGATTATAGGGGCTATTAAACTTTTAAAAGATTCTAGACTTATAGATAAACTAAGTATGATTCATTTTCATATTGGCTCACAAATGGAAGATATTGCTCCTATAAAAAAAGCATTAAGAGAAGCTGGAAATATCTATGCTGAACTTAGAAAGATGGGAGCTTCATCACTACATAACATAAACATTGGTGGTGGTTTAGCAGTTGAGTATAATCAACACTCACAAGGTAAAAGAAGAAACTACTCTATAAAAGAATTTTCAAGTAGTGTTGTTTTTCTTCTTGCTGAGATTATGGATGCTAAAAAGGTAAAACATCCAAATATTTTTACAGAATCTGGTAGATTTATAGTAGCTTCACATTCTATTCTTATAACTCCTGTTCTTGAACTTTTTTCTCACGATTATCACGAAGGGCTTTTAAGTTTTAAAGAGAATAATCCACCACTTATAGATGAGTTAATTGACCTAAATAAATTTTTAAATAACTCAAATTGTATAGAGTATCTTCACGATGCTCTTGACCATATAGAATCTTTATTTACACTGTTTGATTTAGGTTATATTGACCTACAAGACCGTTCTAATGGTGAGATTTTATCTCATATTATTATTAAAAAAGCACTCTACTTAAAATCTGCTCAACCTACAAATGAGTTAGAGCAACTACAAATTAAACTACAAGAAAAGTATCTTATAAATGCTTCTATATTTCAAAGTTTACCTGACTATTGGGGTTTAGGGCAACATTTTCCTGTAATGCCGATTCACCATTTAGAAACAACACCTAAACGGGGAGCTTCTTTGTGGGATATAACTTGCGATAGTGATGGAGAGATAGGTTTTAACCCTGATAAACCATTATATTTACACGATATTGACTTAAAAAAAGATGATTATTTTTTAGGTTTTTTTAATGTTGGAGCATATCAAGAAACATTAGGAATGAATCACAACCTTTTTACAAAACCTAGTGAATATACAATTGCTATTGATAATTCTTCTTATAATATAGTAGATAGTTCTAAATCAAATTCCATTTTAAATATACTGACTTCTATGGGTTATTTAGAAAATGAAGTTTTAAATAAACTTGAAATAGATTTAAAAAAGAGTAAATTTATCACAGAAAAAGAAAAAATTGATACACTTATAAAATTAAAATCATTTTTAAATCAAAATGGTTACTTAAGAACTACAAACTAAAGGCTAAATTTGGGAATTTACAGCGATATAAAAGAAGACTTTTCAAATGCTTATAAAAATGACCCTGCTCTAACTTCAAAGTTAGATTTTTTATTTAACTACCCTGGTGTTTGGGCAATAGCTTGGCATAGAATTGCCCATAGACTCCATAATGCGAATTATAAGAGATTAGCAAGGATGATAATGGGATTGACACAAATTTTTACTCATATAGATATACATCCAGCATCAGTAATTGGAAAAAGAGTCTTTATCGACCATGGTACAGGTGTTGTAATTGGTGAAACTTGTGTAATTGAGGATGATGTTCTTATCTATCAAGGTGTAACCTTAGGTGGTGTTTCACTTATAGCAGGTAAAAGGCATCCAACTGTTAGAGCTGGTGCTGTTATTGGTGCTGGTGCTAAAGTTCTTGGTAATATTGAGATTGGTGAAGGTGCTAAAATAGGTGCTAATTCAGTAGTAGTGAAACCTGTTCCAGCTTCTTCAACTGCTATAGGAATCCCTGCTCATGTCATAGAAAAAGGTAGATGTAAAGACCCTCTAATGCATAATATGCTTCCAGATATAAATAAAGAGATGTTTGAATATCTCCTAAAAAGGGTTGCTATTTTAGAACATATTTTAGTTGAAGACAACAAAAATGTTTTAGAAGAGGATTTAGAATTAGAATCTATTTATGAGTCATTTATAAAAGCTATGAAAAATTAAAAAGGATACATGATGTTTAAAGCGTTCAGAAGATTTAAGATAGGTACAACATTTTCTTTAGTTATATTTTTAACTATTGTCAGTGTAACTACAGCAGCATATTGGAAATTATATACTGAGAATAAGCTTGTTTATGAAAATAATTTAAAAACTAAAGCTGAATCTATTTTAAATTTTGCTGATGTTCTTTTAGAAAGTAGAAATAAAAAATTCTTTGGAGGGGAATCACCTGAAATTCCTCAAGTAATTCAAAATGAAGTTTTTAAACAGTTTACAGATGTATCTGATGGAAAAGTTTTTTTCAAACAAGCATCAAGAATGCCTATGTTAGAAAGAAATAGAGCCTTAGACTATGAAGAGAATCTAATGGATTTCTTTAAAGACAATCGAAATGTAAAGCAAAAAGAGAAGTTTGTTCTTGAAGATAAAAAAGATTACTATATTTTGGCTCGTCCTATTGTAGCAGAAGAGAGATGTAAAATGTGTCATCCAACTTGGACAGCTGGAGATATAATTGCTGTTGAAGATGTTAAAATTGATTTAGTTGATTATAATTCTGCTCTCGATACAAATCTACTTTTAATGCTACTCAATTGGTTTTTAAATATTATACTTGTACTTGTTGTAATTCAAATTATGTTTAAAGTTGAACTAGTAGATAGAGTATCTAAAATTTTAAAAGTTATCTTTAAAATTGAAAATGGTGTTTTTGTACTAGATGATGAGCTAAAAGGTGAAGTAACAGATAAAGCATCAACTAAAAATGAATTTGACAGAATTATTAGACACCTTAAAAGAGTATCTGAGAACTTACAACCTGTTATGTTTAATGTTGTTCAACAATCTAAGGTTATAACATACAATGCCTCTTTTGCTACAGTTAAAATAAATCAAACTCACGATTTAATAGCTAAACAAGTAGAAATAGTAGATTCTTCTATGAATTCAATTAGTAATGTAAACACGAGTAGTGAACTTTTAAGAGATAAAATGAATATTTTAAAAGATGAATCACAAAGTAGTATAAGTAGTGTTAAAACTGGTAGAGATGTTCTTAACTCAAATATTCAAAGAACTGATGATGCTTATAATTCAATGGAAAATACATCAGATTCTATAAATGGTTTAAAAACTCTTTCTAGTGAAATTTCGCATAGTATAGATTCTATATCAGAGATTGCCGACCAAACAAATTTACTTGCTTTAAATGCTGCCATAGAAGCAGCAAGAGCTGGAGAACATGGAAGAGGATTCGCTGTTGTTGCTGATGAAGTTAGAAAACTAGCTGAAAAGTCTCAAGATAGTGCGAATCTTATCAAAAATGTAATTCATAACATAGAACAAGCAATATCTAAAGTAACACAAGATGCTGATTCTACAAAAACTATTTTTGATGAATTAAAAATAAAAACATTAGATTTGGAAAATAATTTTGGAATCATAGAAAACACACTAAATACTACCGTAAACTCAATAAATGAGTTTCAAATGGAATTTACAAAACAAACAAATGAGCTTTCAATAGTTCAAGAATCTTTACAAAATGTAAATAAACAATCTCGTATAACATTTAAAAACTCTGAAGTTTTAGATTCTGTCATTTTAGAAATAATGAAACAAAGTAGCAATCTAAAAAGTTTAAGTGATGGATTTGAAGTTATTTTAAATAAAAGAACAGTTGCTAGAACTATAATTACACCACCTGTTAAATGTAATATAGATATAGATAACTCAACTGAAGTTTGTTACCTATTTGATAAATGTGAAAAAGGTATATCTTTTTATTTTGTTGATAATAATCTAATAGCCAATAACCTTAAAAATAAAATTGTTATAATAAAACCACAAGATAATAATTATAAAGATATTGCTTTAGTTAAATATAGAATTGTTTATATTATAGAACAAAGTGAAGGTAGATGGTTCTGTGGTGGAACTATTGTATAACTAAGAGTTAAAATACTCTTAGTTTATACTATTTATCTTCTTTATCTAACTCTTTTTCTACCAACTTTCTATATACATCATCTTTAGGAACTAATCCAGCTTCAAACAAAAACTGAGATGGAACAAAGTTTATCTTTTTTATCTTGTCATACTTAGCATAACTAAGATACAAAATATCTTTAGCCCTAGTAACTGCTACATAAAAAAGTCGTCTCTCCTCATCAAGTGAACCACCTCTTTGCATCAGTTTTCTATTTGGGAATCTTCCATCCATTAGGTCAACAACATAAACCTCTTTATACTCTAACCCTTTAGAAGCATGAACACTAAGTAAGTTCACACCCTCCCCCTGTGTTAAGTCAGATGAACCAAGAATCATAGCATTTAAGAATCGTTCATGTTCTTTATATGGTTTAGATAATTCCTCTAAAAGTACCATTTTTCTAGTAATTCTAGTTAAAGCTTCTACTTTTTGTTTCTCATCAATAGTTCCATCTTTTAAAGTTGCCCTTTTTGTTGCTAATGAATCTGAAATATATTTATAAAGTTTAGATGAGGCTATCATATTTACTATTGTTTTTGGAGTTGTGATTCCTTTTATATCTCTATATAATAAATAAAAATCATGTAAAAATGAGCCACTATCTTTAGTAAGTTTTGGATGCTTCAAAATTGGATTTTTCATAAACTTTGGTTCAAAATTTAACTTAGCAAATTTACCAACAGCACCCAACTCTAAAAACTCATCAAAAAGTCCAAGTTGATGGGAAACTTTTCTTTTCTCAAATGGGTTATTTATAGATTCATCTGGAGCATAAAGCCCATAAAACATACTACCATGCCCTAAAGTTTTTAAACCTAAATATATCTCTTTAGCCATAGCACTTCCAATACCTCTAGCAAATTCAAAAAGGTGTATAAAAGCCATCATATCCGATTCATTTACAATCAATGTATAAAGGTCTAGTATAGCCTTAACCTCTCTAGAATCAAAAAAGCTTGTTCCCCCTTTTCTTTTACAAGGGATTCCTAACTCACGAAGTCCAACCTCAATCCCATCAGCAGATGAGTTGTTTCTAAAGATAACAGCTATCTCTTCATTTGGTGTTTGTGTATCTCGAATCTGTGCTGCCATAGCATGGTATTGGTCAAAAAGTTCATCATAAGCTAAAAGTGTTGGAGCTTGTGAAAAATTTTCCCTTGTTACCTCTAATTTTTTAGGGTAAATTCTCTCATTATGCTCTATAACCCTTGTAGCAAGTGAAAGAATCGGCAATGTTGAACGGTAGTTTTTAGTAAGTGTATGGACAGTAGCATCTAAATACTTTTTTGTAAAAGAGCCAATAATCCCAATATCAGCACCATTAAAAGCATAAATACTTTGGTCATAATCACCAACACAAAAAAGTGATGGTGGTTTCATAGCATCAATCAATGTACCTTGTAAAGCATTAGTATCTTGATATTCATCTACTAAAATCTCTTTATATCCTAACTCTGATGTTTTACACATATCTCTAAAATTTAGAAGTAAGTCATTAAAATTTAAAAAACCATACTCTTTTTTCAAAGCTACAAACTCATCTATAATATCAGCATAAATAAGTGAAAAAAGTTCATGCTCTGGATATTTTTGTATAACCCAACTCTCAAAATCTAAAGATAACTCAGTATTCTGATAAAATGAGTAAACATCATAAAGATAATTACCACCATAAGGCATAACCTCAGAATCTATATGGCTAAAATTTCTTTTCTCAAATACACTACGAAATAGTGTTTTAAGTTCCCTTTGTTGTTTTAAAACAACTCTTCTATCTTGTTTTTTTAACCATCTGTAACTAACAGCATGAAAAGTTCCAGCATCTATTTTAGAGGCTACACCATTTCCAAAAAATGTTGCTACTCTCTCAACCATCTCAGCAGCAGCCTTGTTTGTAAAAGTAAGTAATAAAATTTCTTGAGGTTTTACACCAGTATCTAAAAGGTAGGCTATACGACCAACTATAGTAGAAGTTTTCCCTGTTCCAGCTGAAGCAATTATAAGATTTTGTAAAGATTTAGAAGTAGCCGCTTCATATTGTTCTTTGTTTAAGCGAGATAATGGCAAGTTTGTTACTCCTATGAAATAAGTTTAGGATTATATAGTTTTTTTCTTTATATTTTAAGTTTAAGACTGATAAAATGAAGTAAATTTTACTATTAAGGTATTTTATGAAAATTGATGATAGAACTCTTCAAATTATAACTAATGAAACAATAACTTCTGTAAATAATATGGAGATTGTTACACCTAGTATATATAAATCTATTTTTTCAACTAATGCTGATAATCATCATATAGATTTGTCTGACGAAGAGGAGATGACAAAAAATCTATTTAATGAAAAAATAGAACACGCTTTAAATATGCAAAATATTATATCTAACAGCACAACAAAACTAGATAACAACACAAATAAAGCTATTACGGCTATACAAGAGAAAAATGAAGACACATTAGCCGAGGTTTTAGCAGAAACTAAACTGCTAAAAGATGAGATAGAAAAACTAAAAGCTTCAATATATAAAGATGAATTAACAAGTTTATTTAATCGAAAATGGATGAATGACAAATACCTTTTGAAAGGCTCTAATGAATTTATAAAATCTGGTACTTTAGCTATTATAGACCTAAACTATTTTAAAGCTATAAACGATAGCTTTGGGCATATTGTTGGTGATAAAGTACTAATTTTTATAGCTTCTAAACTTAAAAACACTTCTCAAGAAGTTGTTAGATATGGTGGGGATGAGTTTATAGTTCTTTTTAGTAGCGATATTAATCAAAAAGAAGCTATTAAAAAATTAAACCATTTACGAGAAACTATTATCTCAAAAAAATTAAAAGCTCAAACTAATTCATTTAAAGTAAGTTTTGCTTTTGGTGTTGCTGAATTTAAAGAGGGTGAACATTTAACTGATATTATAGAAAAGGCAGATAAATTCATGTATGATGATAAAATAAAAATAAAGCAAAAAATCAAAGGTATCTGATAAAAGCAAATTTCTAAAAAGAGTTTCTAATCTCTTTTTAGCTATAATCACCTAATTTTAAACTACAAATTTAAGGCGATTATATGTCAACTAACAGTTACGAACCACAATCAGTAGAAAACAAATACTATAAAATCTGGGAAGATAGAAAATACTTCGAAACAGATGGAAACAAAGCTATCCAAGAAGAGGGAAAAAACTTCTCTATTATGATGCCACCACCAAATGTTACAGGTCGTCTGCACATTGGTCATGCTCTTACATTTACACTTCAAGATATTATCACTCGTTATAAAAGAATGGATGGTTATAAAACTCTTTGGCAACCAGGAACTGACCATGCTGGAATCGCTACTCAAAATGTTGTTGAAAAACAATTAATAGCTGAGGGGACTACAAAAGAGGCTCTTGGAAGAGAGAAGTTTTTAGAGAGAGTTTGGGCTTGGAAAGAGGAATCTGCTGGGATTATGACTCAACAACTTCGCCATATGGGTGTATCTCCAGCTTGGGATAGAGAAAGATTCACAATGGATGAGGGTCTTCAAAAATCTGTAAAAGAATCTTTTATCCACCTTTATAATGAGGGTTTAATCGTTCGTGGTAACTATATGGTTAACTGGTGTACACATGATGGAGCTTTAAGTGACATCGAGGTTGAGCATGAAGACCATGATGGTAAATTTTACCACATCACTTACCCATTTGCTGATGGTAGTGGAAGTGTTGAAGTAGCTACAACTAGACCTGAAACATACTTTGGTGATACTGCCGTTATGGTTCACCCTGATGATGAGAGATATAAAGATTTACTTGGTAAAGAGATAAAACTTCCACTGTTAGAGAGAACTGTAAAAATCATAGCTGATGAGCATGTTGATATGGATTTTGGAACGGGTGTTGTAAAAGTTACACCAGCACATGACCAAAACGATTATGAAGTTGGAAAAAGACACGATTTAGAGTTTATAACTGTATTTGACGAAAAAGGTATTTTAAATGATTATGCTGGTGAGTTTAAAGGTTTAGAGAGACTTGAAGCTCGTGATATTATCGTTAAAAGACTTGATGAAGAGGGTTTTATAGTTAAAATCGAAGACCATAAACATCAAGTGGGTCACTGTTACAGATGTAAAAATATCGTTGAACCATACATATCTAAACAATGGTTTTTAAGAAAAGAGGTAGCAGATAAATCTATAGCAAAAACAAATGCTGGTGAAGCTCAATTTTTCCCACCACACTGGATAAACTCGTACAACTCTTGGATGGGTGAACTTCGTGATTGGTGTATAAGTCGCCAACTTTGGTGGGGTCATCAGATTCCAATCTTTTACTGTGATGATTGTGGACATGAGTTTGCTTCGGCTGAAGATTCTCCAGAATCTTGCCCTAAATGTGCCTCTAAAAAACTAACTCAAGACCCTGATGTTCTTGAT
>Ga0256837_1002494_pt1 | contig 11364 bp, 14 predicted proteins | sample 4562384metaG_FD_185976 | JGI IMG/M metagenome (GOLD analysis project Ga0256837, IMG submission 185976) | Hydrothermal vent microbial communities from Guaymas Basin, Mexico - 4561-384 | ecosystem: Environmental > Aquatic > Marine > Hydrothermal vents | place: Mexico: Guaymas Basin | collected... | reverse complement strand
TTGCTTATGGTCTTAGAATCGCTGGACTTAAAAATAAAACTGAGTTAGCAGATAGAGTGGAACAAGCTTTAAAAGATGGTGCTTTATGGAAAGAGGTTCACGATAGACTTGGAAAATCTGCTATGGGACTCTCAGGTGGGCAACAACAAAGACTTTGTATAGCAAGAGCAGTTGCTGTTAAACCTGAAGTTTTACTTTTTGATGAACCAACATCAGCACTAGACCCTATCTCAACAGGTGCTATTGAAGAGCTTTTAGTTGAACTTAAAAAAGATGTAAGTATAGCTATTGTTACACACAATATGCAACAAGCTAGTAGAATCAGTGACTATACAGCATTTATGTATTTAGGTGATTTAGTGGAGTATGATAAAACTGAAAATATCTTCTTAAACCCTAAAGAGAAAAAAACAGAAGATTATATAACTGGTAGATTTGGTTAAAAGGAAAAAATATGTCAATTAACTTTCAAGAAAAATTAGTAACTATAAAAGAGAAAATCATCGCTATTGGTGATGGTTTAGTAAATGCTAACGAATTACTTTTAGAAGCGATTCAAACTTGTGATGAGGCTAAATTTAGTGAAGCAAAGTCACATATAAAAAATATTAGCTCAAAAGCTGATGATATTGATAATAACATCATTAAAGTTTTAGCACTTTATGCTCCTGAAGCAAGAGATTTAAGACAAGTGATTGCTTATCTTAAAATTACAACTGAACTATCAAGAGCTTGTTCAAATACTAGAAGTTTTATAAGAGGTTTTACAGATGTTTGTAAAGATGTAGATATTGAAACTATAAATGAGTACACTATCCCTATGCAAACTTCAACACTTAAAGCGATTCGTTTGTCTGTTTCTATGATAAATCTTGAGGATGAAGATGAGATTCGTGAGATATATAATGATGTATTGATAGAGGAGAATAAAGCAGAAGATTTGTATGAGATGGTTGAGAGAAAACTTATGCTAGAGGCTAATGATTCACATAATTTTGAAAAATTTCATAAGATGTTAAGAGCATTAAGAAAAAGTTCTAAGATAGCTTCTCGCTCTATTAGTATTGCGAATCTTCTTGTTTATGCTAAAGTTGGTGGAAATCTTCATAACTAAAGTTTATTAGCTTTATAAAAGTTCTTTTAAATAAACCATATAATATAATCACAATATTAAAATATTAGGAACTATATATGGGTAAAGGGATTTTAGATATTGTAAATGCTGGTGTTCTTTTTGGTGAAGATGTACAAAAAGTTTATGATTATGCGAAAAAAACAGGATTTGCGATTCCTGCTATAAATGTAGTTGGAACAGATTCTGTAAATGCTGTTTTAGAAGCAGCAGCAAAAGTTAACTCTCCGTTAATTATTCAATTTAGTAATGGTGGAGCTTCTTACTATGCTGGTAAGGGTCTTAGTAATGCTGACGAGAGAGCAGCGATTATAGGTGCTATCTCTGGTGCTATCCATGTTCATATGATGGCAGAAGCTTATGGTGTTCCAGTAATTCTTCATACTGACCATGCTGCTAAAAAACTACTACCTTGGATAGATGCTCTTTTAGATGCTGGTGAAAGTCACTTTGAATCTCAAGGTCGTCCACTTTACTCTTCACATATGTTAGATTTATCTGAAGAGACTTTAGAAGAAAATGTAGCAACTTGTAAAGCTTATTTAGAAAGAATGAATAAAATTGGTATGAGTATAGAGATAGAACTAGGTTGTACAGGTGGTGAGGAAGATGGTGTTGATAACACAGATATGGACAACTCACTTCTATATACTCAACCAGAAGATGTAGCTTTTGCTTATGAAGAACTTATGGAAGTATCTCCACACTTTACTATTGCTGCTTCATTTGGTAATGTTCACGGTGTTTACAAACCCGGAAATGTAACACTAACTCCTAAGATTCTTGATAATTCTCAAAAATACATAGAAGAAAAATTTAATACTGCTCCTAAACCTGTTAACTTTGTTTTCCATGGTGGTTCAGGCTCTGCTCCTGAAGAGATTCAAGAGGCTATTGGTTATGGTGTTATTAAGATGAATATTGATACAGATACTCAGTGGGCTACTTGGATTGGTGTTAAAGATTATTATGAAAAGAATCGTGACTATATGCAAAGCCAAATTGGTAATCCAGATGGTGAAGATAAACCAAATAAAAAATACTACGACCCAAGAAAATGGTTAAGAGATGGTCAGAAAACTCTTATTGATAGAGTTATAGTGGCATATAAAGACCTAAATGGTTTACATAGAAACTAATAGTATTTAAAGGCTATTTAGCCTTTAAATAGTTATAAATATCTTCTATACTATTTAAATTTTCTTTTTTTAAGTAATAATGTTGAAGTAGTTGGTTTAGTTTGTTTTGGTTAAATCTCCAATAATGTGTAGAATCAAATTTATTGTTTTTTACTATTTCATTATATAACTCATTTAAAGTCAAATCTCCTTTACTATTTTTTATAACTTCTAAAATTAACTTTGTTAATTCCTCTTGTGATTCTTTTGTTGTGTCATCATCTTTTAATACTTTATTTGGTAAAAAAGCATAAATTTTCCATACACTAGCAATTAATGATATGATAAAAAATATCATCATCCATGTTGAGGTTTCTATCTCAGGCATATCTACTCCTTATTTTTCTTTCATATATTATAACAATTTAGATAAAATACAATTATGAATGATAAAGTATTTACAAAACCAATAGAGAAACAGTTTGAATTTAATGAAGAGGTAGCAGTTGTTTTTGACGATATGCTAAACCGTAGTGTCCCTTATTATAAAGAATCTCAAGAGATAACACAGTTTTTTGTACAAAAACAGTTAAAAGATGGAGGTATTTTATATGATTTAGGTTGTTCAACAGCATCACTACTTATAAATTTGTCTAAAAAGTTAAACAACTCTGCTGAACTAATAGGTTTAGATAACTCAGAAGCTATGTTAAATCAAGCTAGAAAAAAATGTGAGGCTTATGGTGTAGATATAGAGATTCTTAATGAAGATATTTTAGAATATGACTACAAAGAATCGGACGTATTTGTAAGTAACTATACTTTACAATTTATAAGACCATTAGTTAGAGAAAAGCTGATTCAAAAGATAAATAAAGCACTTAAAAAAGATGGAATCTTTATATTTTCAGAGAAAGTTATAAGTCACCATACAAAACTAAACAAAGATTTAATTGAGTGTTATTATGATTTTAAAAAAGAGCAGGGTTACTCTGAGTTTGAGATTATGCAAAAAAGGGAAGCTTTAGAAAATATCTTAGTCCCTTATAGTGAAGATGAAAATATAAAAATGGCACTAGATTGTGGTTTTTCACACTGTGAAGTTGTTTTTAGATGGGCGAATTTTGCTACATTTATAGCTATAAAGTGATATAAATCTATTACTCTTAGTACATTATTTTAAAAAATGAATGTATTATGAGTAATATTTTTAATTGTATAAATTATGAAAGAAGTGTAATGATTTTTTTAAGAAAGTAAAGCCTTAACACAATCACTAACTCTTTTTCCATCAGCTTTTCCACTTAATTCTTTTGATGCGATTCCCATCACCTTACCCATATCTTTCATAGTTGAAGCATTAACTTTTGTAATTATCTCTTGAATTGAGTTTTTTAGTTCATCATCAGTTAATTGAGCTGGTAAATATGGTGTATAGATGGCTATTTCGTCAAGTTCAATTTGCATTAAATCTTCTCTATTAGCATCTTTGTATTGAGTAGCAGAATCGTTTCTTCTTTTTACTTGTGTTTGGATGATTTTTATAACATCATCATCACTTAACTCTTTTCTTTCATCTACTTCTATCTGTTTAAAAGCACTTGTTAAAAGTCTTAGGGCATCTCTTTTTTTTGTATCTTTAGCTTTCATAGCCTCTTTTACTTCTTGATTGATTCTTTCTCTTAAACTCATAATTATCCTTGGAACTATTTTTGCTAGTATTATAGCTAATTAGGAGATACAATGATAAATAGATTTTTTTTAATAAGCATACTAATATTTATGACATTTTTTTTAAGTGGTTGTACGGCAGGACTTACTGACCCAGAGTTAGAGTTTGAGCCACCAGCTTATGTTGAACAGATGCCAGCAAAGGAGAACCATAGAGATTTTGTAGCAACTGGTAGTTTGTTTGGACAAGGTGATAATCCTCTTTTTTCAGACCATAAGGCTATGTATATAAATGATATTGTTACAGTTGTTATTTCTGAAACTGCTAAAAGTAGTAGTGATGGAGCAAAAAGTTTAACAGAAGATAATAAACTAAGTTTAGGTGGTGGTACTTTTACGGGAGGGGAAAATAGTATGCTCAGTTCAGCCATAACAAAAACAAATGCTTTGTCAAATATGGGCTTTAGTGCTGGTTCTGGTAATACTTATACAGGTAAGGGTAGTGCTTCTAAAAAAGCTTCCTTTGACACTACAATTTCTGCTAGAATTGTAAAAGTACTTAGTAATGGTAATTATTATATATATGGGAAAAGAGAACTTCTCATAGATGACCAAAAACAAATAATTCAAGTTAGTGGAGTTATAAGACCTTACGATATAGACCAAAACAATAAAATAAATTCAGCACAAATTGCTGATGCTAAGATTCTTTATAAAACTCAGGGAGATATAGACCATAGTACAAAAGAGGGATGGGGTTCAAAACTTGTTAAATCTGTCTGGCCATTATAATTTTATACTAATTCTTTTCTTAACTTCTAGTTTAAATGCTGGAAATTTTGAAAATTTTCAGTCTACTAGAATTAATACTCAATTAGTTTCAAATACTCAAAGTAAGACAGATTTTTTGACTCAATTAACAACAAATTGGATATCTTCAAGAGTAGTAAAGTCGGAATCTTTATATGAGATGTCAAAACCTAAACTTTTAAGTACTATATCTTCAAGGAGAGATAAACCTAAAGGTCCTAGGATAGGGTTTGATATAGCAGAATTAGAAGATAATAATATTAGTAAAAATAGTTTAGATAAAATTACTAAAATTAAAAAAGAGAAAGATTCTTATATAGATTTTTTCGGTGAAGAGTTATCTTTTAATATTCCTATATCTTTAAAAGATGCTAATTATGAGCCTAAGAATCAAAAAGGAATAGTTAACTTTATATCTGTTGCTTCATCTAGTGATTATGAGCAGTTAACTGACTATATAGCTAGTATTTCAGATAGATTAAAATTAAATGATTGGGGAATCTACTTACTTGTAAACAGTATATCTAAAGAGATATTTTCCACTCAGGATGAAGTGAATTTACTTAATTCTTTAATTTTAAATAAACTAAAATATGATGTTAGGGTTGGTATATCAAATAAAAGAGTTTATCTATTTTTTAATTTAGTTGGTAAGGTTTACGATGCTTTAAGTTGTGAAATAGATGGTAAAATATACTACTATTTTGGTGAAAATAAAAATATAACAAACATAAGTACATATTTAGCAAATTCCACAGATTCTAATAAATTATTTGATTTATCTTTAAAAGTTTTACCAAAATTTAAAAAAGATATAAAAACTAAAGAACTTACTTTTAAAGAGTATGGAAAAAGGTACACTATAAAATATAGATATAACCAAAATCTTTTAGATTTTATGGCTACATATCCACAAGCTAATGAGGAGGTATTTTTAAATACCCCCATAGACAATATAAGTTTAAGGGATATAGCTTTTGAGATGAAGCATTATTTAAACTCTGTTCAAGCTAGTGAAACCATAAATTTTATGTTACATTTTGTTCAAGATTCTTTTAAGTACGAGTTAGATTCTGTTCAATTTAAAAAACAAAAGATGATGTTTGCTCAAGAAACATTGTACTATGATAAATCAGATTCTGAAGATAGAGTAACTCTTTTTTCAAGACTTATAAAAGAGTTGTTAAATATAAATACATTGGGTGTAAAGTATAAGAATCATTTTGTTAGTGCTATACAAATACCAACTAATGGTAATAGTATAAAATATAATGGGAAGAAGTATATTATCGCAGACCCATCTTATAGGAGTGCCAACATAGGAAAGAGCATCCCTAAGTACCGTTTAAAGAAACCAAAAAAGATAATTGTTTTAACAAAGGATTAAACTAATTTTAAAACCATATTTTGGGCTTGGACTTTAGTCCAATTCTCTTGTTGGACTAAAGTCCAAGCCTCATATTTTAAAGAATTGGATTTACCTAAATATTAGTAGTTTACTGCTACTTTATAAGTTGGGTCATCCTCATCATAAGAGCAGTGATGTTCAGCTTTTTTTAGTATAGCTTTACAATCATTAGATAGGTGACGAAGAAGTAAGTTTTTACCAGCTTCTTCATACTTCTTAGTTATCATATCTATCGCTTCAACACCTGAAGAATCCATAACTCTAGCATCTTTAAAATCTATAACAACTTTTGGTGGGTCATTAGGTATATCGAAATTATCGGCAAATGTTGTAGCTGAAGCAAAGAAAAGAGGACCTTCTAGTTCGTAAACTTTAGTTCCATCCTCTTCAGTGTGAGATTTAGACCAAATTTTAGCGTGTTTCCAAGCAAAAGCAAGAGCAGAGATAATAACACCAACAATAACAGCAATAGCTAAATCTTCAACAACAGTTATAATAGTAACAGTAACCATCACAAAAGCATCTGTTTTAGGCATACGGCTAAGTCTTGAAAAACTTGTCCACTCAAATGTTCCAATACTCACCATAAACATAATCCCAACTAAAACAGCAACAGGAATTATGTTTAAAACACTACTCATTGAAACAACAAGTATAATAAGCCCAACAGCAGCAACAAAAGATGAAAGCCTACCAATACCACCAGAAGTGTAGTTAATAATAGACTGACCAATCATAGCACAACCAGCCATACCACCAAAGAATCCACAAGTTATGTTTCCTGTTCCTTGAGCTATACACTCTTTGTTCGCAGAACCACGAGTGTTACTTAGTTCATCTAAAACAGAGAGAGTAAGTAAAGATTCTATGATTCCAACTAATGCTACAATCACAGCATAAGGAAGCACAAGTAAGATAGCATCTAAACTAAATAGATACTCAGGAATCCCAAATGTTGGAAGTTGTCCAGCGTATTTGCTCATATCGTCTAAACCACTTAGTAAAAGTGTATCTACACCACTGAAATAAACAAAAAGAGTAACTAGCACAATAGCTACTAAACCAGCTGGAACAGCCTTTGTAAATTTTGGAAGTGTGTACATAATAGCCATAGTGATAGCTACCAAAACATACATCATATAACCTTGCCCCTCAAAAAACTTGAATTGAGCAGTACCTATAACAATAGCTAGACCATTTACAAACCCATGAATAGCAGGAGTTGGAACAAGACGGATAAACTTACCAAGTTTTAACATACCAATAGAGATTTGAATAAGACCAGCGATAATAGTAGCTAAAAGTATGTAGTGTAAAATACCCATCGCAATAGCTTCTTTAGCTAAACCTTGAGCAGATAGTAAACTACCAGCTTCAACAGAAAGTCCAACTAAAACAATAGCAACAGCACCAGTAGCACCAGAAATCATACCTGGTTTACCACCTATAAGAGATGTGATTAGTCCTAAAATAAAAGCAGTGTATAAACCAACTATTGGACTAACACCAGCAATAAAAGAAAATGCGATAGCTTCTGGAACTAAAGCAACAGCTACAACTAAACCAGAAAGCACATCATTTTTGATATTGGCAGATGAGTATTTTTTTAAATCAAACAACTTTCAACCTATTTTTAAATTTTCGCGATTTTATCTAAAAGGTTATGAAGATAAGCTGTTTAATCTTTTTTTATTTTATAGATGTTATTTAGTGTTACAAGTTCCCTTACCATCAATAGTTTTAAGTTTATTTTCTACAAATAATTTTATAGAACTCTCAACAGTTGGTGAGATAGTATCAACATAAACATCAAGTCCAGCTTCGGCAAAACCTTGTGCTGGTGAAGCACCTATACCACCTACAACAAGAGCATCAGGTTTTAGTGAAGTTATATTGGAAACAGCATTTCCACAAGCACCACTATCGTGACCACTATTTACTACAACTTCAACATCTATGATTTTTTTATCTTCTAAAGTTATAATAGTGTAGAATTTAGCCTTACCAAAATGAGCTCCTCTTTTACTTAGGTAACCCATATTTTCATCTGTTGGAAAAATAATTTTCATAAAAATATCCTTTTAATATTGTAATTTTAATCTATCTGTTTTAAAAGCTTCATAAGCCTCTTTTACACTCATAGAACCAGCACCAATATAAATTTTAATATTTGATTCTTTAAAAATCTCTAGTGCTTTTTGTCCAGCTCCATTTCCAGTAATAATAATATCAGCATTAAGCTTTAAAACTTTTTTAGCACTTTGAAGACCTACACCATGCTCTTTTTCTAAAGATTCACTATTTGATATAATTTCAAAATTATTGTTTTCATCATCATATAGTATAAAAAAGTCAGCTCTACCAAATCTATCGTCCATTTGACTATCCCAATTATCACCTTTAGTTGTAAATACTATTTTCATTTTTCTATCCTTTTTTTTATAATGTCCCAACTTTTTGTTATAGCTTGGGAAATGTTGGAATCTTTGTCAAATTCTACTATTGGTTTTGCTACTGACATAGCTTTTGTAAAAGTTTCATCATAAGAGATTTTAGCAATAACTTCTATCTTCTCATTTGATAAAAAATCTTCCATCTCTTTTAAAATATTATGATTTAAATCATATTTATTTATAATACAAACACAAGAATAATTAAAACTTTTTACAAGTTCATAAACTCTTTTTAAGTCATGAAAACCTGAAACACTTACTTCAGTTACTAAAACTACTAAAGAAGCTCCACTTAAACTTGAGATAACAGGACAGCCAATACCTGGGCTTCCATCTGTAATAACAAAGTTACGATTCTCTTTTAATGCTAGTATTTTTGCTTCTGTTTTAACTTTTGCTACCAATTTACCACTATTTTCAGCTGCGAAACCTAACTTAGCATGAACCATTTTAGAGTTATTTTTTATATCTGATATAAAAATATCACCAGCTTTTTGTATCTGCATTGATATAGCTTGATGTGGACATATTTGATAACAGTAGTTACACCCTTCGCAAGAGATTTTATCTACAATATGAAAATCATCATTTTTAGATATAGCATCAAATCTACAAACATCAAAACAATCTCCACAGTTTGTACAAGTTGTTGGTTCTATAACAGCAATTTCACCACTTAAAAAGTCATTTTTTTGTTTAAAATTAGCCCCTAAAAGTAAGTGCATATTCGCAGCATCTACATCACAATCACAAACAACAGCATTTTTCCCTTCAAGATAAGCAAATGATGAACTAAAAGATGTTTTACCTGTCCCACCTTTACCTGAAATAACCACTATCTCTTTCATATTTGTTCTCCAAAAAAAGCTACAATTTCATCTAAAGAATCTTTAAAATGTGGTATTTTTTCATAAAGTAAATTACCACCAGAATATAGTTTTGCTATCTCTTTATCATTTTTTATTTTTGTAATTATAGGTATGTTCTCATCTTGACAGTATTTTTCAACTCCATCATCTCCTATACCATGACGATTAATAACTACACCATAGTTTTGATTTAAAACTTTCATTGTTTCAACTGCTAGTTTTAAATCATTTAATCCAAAAGGTGTTGATTCTGTTACAAGAACTACAAAATCACTAAATCTACTAGCTTCTATAACAGGGCATGATGTTCCAGGAGGAGCATCGAGAAGTTTAATAAATCCATCATAATTTTTATCTACGAATTCAATAGTCTGAGATATAAGTGAAACAGCCATCTCTTCACCTAAGTTTAAACGACCCTCAACTAAATCAAAACCATCACATTGAAATAGTGAGATTTTACCCATTGGTGTTTTTTCCATAGGTAGAGATGAGGTTGGACAAAGTTCACTACAAGCATAACAACTATGACAAAGTTGAGGGTAAACTTTTATCTTATCTGGTAAATCTATGATAGCATTGAAATTACATACTTCAGCACATTTACCACAAAGAGTACAATCTTCTTCTACCCATTTTGGTATCATTTTATGAGCTATATATTGCTCTTTTAGTTTAGTATTTAGGAATAAAGAACTATTTGGTTCTTCAACATCTAAATCTGCTAGAATCACATTTTTACCTAAACTTGTAAGATAAGCACTAAGATTTGTAGAAAGTGTAGTTTTACCTGTACCACCTTTTCCACTTGCTATTGTTATTTTCATTTTTCAAATAGGCATCTAGCTCTGCCATTTCCTCTTCCATAGCCTCTTCCAGCTCTTTGAGTGCTACTCTCTTCTTGTGGATTTATACACTCTCGTCTTCTCATACAACGACCTCGACCCATTCTACGATTTCCTAAATTTTGTCCTCTTGACATTTTTTATCCTTTACAATAATATTTTGCCAGCAATATTTATAACATATGTTCAAAAAGAATTATATCGAACATATGTTCGCAAGTCAAGAGAGTAATAGATAAAATTTTATATATACATTAATTGAGAAAGTAAAATAATTACAACCACTAAACTAAATGGAAATAGATGACTTTTAAATACCCAAGGGTTAATTCCAAATAGTTTTTGGTTAATGCCACGAATCCCAAGCCAAGAAGCTAAAAATGCTTTTATGCTCAACATAATCTGAAAACTACTAAAAGAGCCATCTTTAATCTCACCAAAAACTTGAGTAATCATAAATAAACCACTAGCAACTGCTACCATTAGAGCATAGGGAACAACTTTTCTTACATGCATCATAATAGCTTCACGAGCTTTTTTGTATTCATCATCATTAAGTGATTGCTTCATTTTAGATAGGAAAAGTATATCTACGAAGAGAAAGCCACCGTAAATAAAAACAGAGAAAATGTGTATAGTGTGAATAAGTGTGTATATGATAAGAAACCCTTTATATGAAGTAAATTACCAACAGTATATTTTAAATAGTTTTATATTTAGATAAAATACTAATTATAAAATAGTTTTGGAGTTTTAATGAGAAAAGATAGTATAGACAAAGTACCAGCAAGGCTTGATTTTATTCAAAGTTTAACGGGGCTTATTTTAGCAGTTTTTATAATGGGGCATATCCTTTTTGAAGCTTCAATATTGGTTTCACATGAGATGATGTATAGGGTTACTATTATGTTTGAAGGGTATTACTTCTTTGGTGAAACTTATCCTGGGATTATCTCTTTTTTAGCTGGTGCTATATTTGTTATATTTATTACTCATGCTTTGTTAGCTATGAGAAAATTTCCATCTACTTATAAACAGTATAAGATTATAAGAGAACA
>Ga0256837_1002492_pt1 | contig 11367 bp, 10 predicted proteins | sample 4562384metaG_FD_185976 | JGI IMG/M metagenome (GOLD analysis project Ga0256837, IMG submission 185976) | Hydrothermal vent microbial communities from Guaymas Basin, Mexico - 4561-384 | ecosystem: Environmental > Aquatic > Marine > Hydrothermal vents | place: Mexico: Guaymas Basin | collected... | reverse complement strand
TTACCATCTCTAGCTGTCTATCACGGCTTCTTCCCGTAATACCCTCTAGTTTATCTCTATCTACCCAACCCTTTTCCTCTGCTATAGTTGGTGCTAACATTTTTGCAGACATTGGACGAAGTAAAATGCCATCACAATTTGATTCATTAAGAACTATTTGAAGTGAATCTTTGTTTTGACTCATTGGTCTTTGCCCCATAACTTCACCACTAACAAGAAATGATGCACCCTCTGCTTCCATGATGCTTTTTGCAACTGCAAACATTTTTGCATGACAATCTATACACGGATTGAAGTTTTTACCGTAACCATGTTTAGGGTCAAAAAGAACATCTTGTAAAAACTCATTTTGAATATCTATGATTTTAAGTTCAGCCCCAACTTGGTCACACATACTTTGCATATGCTCAAGTCTGTCTTTTGTGCTTCCAAAACCAGTATTTATATTTACAGCTATGACCTCTATACCTTGGTCTATAATCAACTTCATGGCTAATGTAGAGTCTAACCCTCCACTAAAAAGTGCTATTGCTTTCATATTTTATTAATCTCCTCTTTAGATAAACCTGTTGAAATCATAATGGTATCTATATCTACCCCTGATTTTATAAGATTTGTTGCTATTTTTATAGCTTTATTTTTTTCACCTTTTTCTATACCCTCTTTTATACCTTGCTCTATACCCTCTTTTATACCTTCTCGTAGACCATCTTCTTTAGCCATCTCTTTAGCATAATCCATAGTATTTTTATAATCTAGTCTTGCTTTTAAATCATGTTGATATGACCATTGTTTCTCTTTTGGAAGAGCTAAAAACTCTGCTAAGTTAAATGCTTGATTTATAAGTTTATCATTTTCAAAAGTTTTTGGTATATGTGTTAAATCTCTCATATTATTTAGCATATATAACCAATATTCAAGGTGGTTTTTTAGTTCTGATTCACTTTTTTTAAACTTTGGCATCTCTATATAATAGTATGTTAATTTATCATAAAACACATCTTTTGTATCTGTGTTACATAGTTGTACTTTTGTTAGGTAATTATCATTATCTGTATTGCCTAACATCTCAAACTCTAGTATCCCTACAAAATATACTTTTTTCAGTTCATAATCCCAATCACCTCTTTTTGATTGTTCTTGTATTGGAAAACTTGTATAGTAAACACTTCTATCTATAAAATGTTTTTGTTTTGCTCTTTGGAGTTCTACTATAAAATTATTGTTTTTCTCATCTGTACAAAATATATCAAATACTGCTTTTCTATCTACGATATTTAAGCCTAATTTTTCTAAGTTTCTGTATGTTATATCTACTATCTTGTACTCTATATCTAGTAAGTCATTTAAAAAACTTATTAATAGTGCTTTATTATCTTCTGTCCCAAAAAGCCATTTAAAACCAAAATCTGTAAATGGGTCTATGTATTTATCGTGTATTGTCATGCACATTTTATTATCCTTATCTTATTAAGAGTAACACTTACTTAACTTTATATTGTTCTTATAAATATAATTAAGTAATTTTAATAATTTTGTATTATACTGTAAAAAAAGTTTGGAGATATTAATGAGTAAAAAATTTCGTTTAGTAACTAGAAGTGATATGGATGGTCTTGTATGTGCCGTAATTTTAAAACAATTAAACTTAATAGATGAGATTAAATTTGTTCACCCTAAAGATATGCAAGATGGTACTATAACTATTACAGAAAATGACATCATTACAAATCTTCCTTATGTAAAAGTTGCTCATTTAGTTTTTGACCACCATGAGAGTGAGTCTATCCGTAATGGTGAAGCAGATAACTACATCATCATCCCAGATGCTCCATCAGCTGCAAGAGTTGTTTATGATTACTACTCAAAAGATAATGACCTTTCTATGATTCGTGAAGATATGATGGTAGCAGTTGATAAAGCTGATGCTGCACAATTTACAAAAGAAGATATTTTAAACCCTAAAGGTTGGGAACTTCTTAGCTTTTTAATGGATTCTCGTACAGGTCTTGGTAGATTTAGAGATTTTAGAATCTCTAACTATGAACTTATGATGGATTTAATCGATTATTGTCATAACCATGGCATCGAAGATATTATTAAACTTCCTGATGTAGAGGAAAGAGTTACTTTATTTAACAAGTATTCTGCTGAATTTAAAGACCAACTAGAGCGTTGTTCAACTATTCACAATAATCTAATTGTACTAGATTTAAGAGATGAAGAGATTATCTACCCAGGTAACCGTTTTATGATTTACGCAATGTTTCCACAAACAAATATCTCTATCCATGTATTATGGGGATTTAAAAAACAAAATACTGTTTTTGCAACAGGAAAATCTATCATCGATAGAAGTTCAAAAACAAATGTTGGTGAGCTGATGCTAAAATACAACGGTGGTGGACATAGTGCTGCTGGAACTTGTCAGATAGACAATGACAAATGTGAAGATGTTTTAAAAGAGCTTATAACTGCTATAACAAACGACGGGTAATCTTACCCTCGTTTGTTGATCATCATTCTATCTCATAATTACCTGAGATAAACTCCACCCCACCTTTTATAACCGTTAAAACTTTATTTTCAGTATTTATGATGTGTTCTACTGATATTTCTGTGTCATCTGTAAGTGGTGTTACTGTATCTCCTGGTCTCACAACTACACTATCACCAACTTTCAAGTTTTTTATAGTTTGAGTGGAAGAAGTTTCACCTCCCCCACCACTACAAGCACTAAAACCAAACACTAACAACATAGGTAATACAAGTTTTACTATGATTTTACTTAACATTTTCACCCCTTAAAATACTATTGATTTTGTAACTTTTGAGTAGACTATAAACTTTAAGACACCATCTTTTTCTGTTATAACTTCTCTATTTCCCTCTTCAAATGAAGTGGAGTTCATGGTTGTTTCTTGTATCTCTTGTTCACCTGTTTGTATATCTGTTATGATAAACCTAGAAAAAGTTTGCCCTGTTGGTAGGGTTTTTACTACTGCTTCTATGTTTTTGCCATCCATTTTAAACAGCTTAGGACTAACTGTAGTCTCTAAGTTTCCATCTGCACCCATAACAGTTGTAGCTCCCTCTATCTCTGAAGTTGCTTGTGTTGTTATTATAGTTCCATCTTCTTTAACTATATCTACACTATGAATAGTATGACCATTTACATCTGTAGATATAGTAAGTTTAGTCTCTTTTCCATCTTCATTTACCATATCTGCTTTTGTTTCAAGATGACCATCTTTTGTGATGCTTGTTGATGAACCCTCTCTTTGAGATGTAGCTGTTGTTTCATAGATGGTATTTCCATCTTCATCTTTTGCTACTATCTTATGTTCTGTTTGACCATCTGTTTTTGTACCAACTGATAGGTCTATCACTATATCTAGCTCATTATCGTTTTCATCTAAAACTTTTGCATTTTGAGATACTGCTATGGTGGTAGTACCATCTTTTTCAAGAGTAGTTTTAGAACCTGTCATATCTGATGATGATGTTACAACTGTTTCTTTTTCTTCACCTGTATCTTCATCAACTGTCGTTATAACAACTGTTGTTTGGGCTTTACCATCTGGTTTTATCTCAGTGTTTACATTTGCATCTCCTACTGATGCTTGTGTTTGAACTGTTCCATCTTCTTTTATGGTTGTATCAGTTCCTGCTACTTCACTATCTATAGATACAACTTTTTTATTGCCCTCTGCATCTGTAACTATAAGCTCAGTTTTTAGTTTACCAAACTTATCTGTCTCAACTACCACATCTACATCTACATCTTTTTCATTACCATCTTCATCTGTAACTTTTGTAGTTGTTTTTGCATTTGTCTGTACACTTCCATCATCTGTGATGATAACTGCTGACTCTTTTATATCTGATGATGTTTTTGTTTGTAGAGTTTCCTCTTCACCTTTGTCATTTACAACTGTAAGTTCTACTGTTGTGCCTGACTTATCATCACTATCTGCATTTGCTGTTACTTTTGACTTTGTTATGGTTTTTTCTACACTTGGTTCATTAGGAGTTACAGTCTTTCCTAAGTCATCATCTGTTAAATCTACAGAGATTTCAACTGAACCATCCTCTTTTATCTCCATATCTGTACCAGCAATAGTTGATTTTAGAGTTGTACTTTTCTCCTCATTTGTATCGCCACCGTTTGTTGTAACTTTTACCTCTGTTGTACCGTTGTTGTTTAGAGTTGCTGATGTACTTACTGTTTTTCCATCATCTTTTAGCACTTCTGTTTTTGTTTCTAGCCCTTTATCTGTAGTTGTAGTAGTGGTTTGTATATCTTTATCTACTACAATTTTTACATCTTTTGTTGAACCATCATCATTTACAACTTGAACTTGTGAAGTTTTTGTACCTTTATCGTCTGTAGATTCTACTATACTTTGAACATCTAGTGTATTTTTAGTATCTTTTTGAGTTACATTATCTTTGGTTTTGTTTTGTATATCTTCTTTTTGTTCAACTTCTGATATGTCTAAAACTTTTTTGATTATAACTTCATCTGTTACTGGTTCTTGTGGTTTTACTTCTGGCTCCTCAAATACAGGCTCTTGTGACACAGGCTCAGTTGGTAAAACTACTATGATAGGTGGTTGTGCTTCAGGTTCGACCTCTACTACTTCAGGTTCAGTCTCTTTTGTAGTCTCCTCTTTTGTTTCCTCTTCTGGCTCTTTTTCAGGTTCAGTAGTTGGAGGTGGAGTCGAAGATGATGTAGTTGGTGTAGATGTAGCAGGTGGTGGTGTTTGAGTTTCCTCTTCCTCCTCCTCTACACTCTCCTCTTGTGTAACATTTAGTATCTCTAATTTTGCATAGTTTGAGTATGTAGCATCTGTAGATACAACAGTATTTTGCACTTGCGATAGTACACCATAGTTAGAGTAACCACCACCACTCATGATATTGCCACCATTAGTGATAGTACCATAAACATTAGTATATGTTCCATCACTACTAGCACCATACAAAAGAGATGCAGTAACTATGGAAAGTCCTGCAACTAATTTTTTTATATTTATCATAACTATTTCCTATTTAGGAGGATGTAAAGCTTCTATTTTATCAAGCAATAACTTTGTATAACCACTTGGTTTTATGGTTTGTCTTGGTGTCATTTCACTATTTGAGCCTATTGTTACACCTAAGTAGTATGTATTATCTAAAAGTCCTAAATCATTTAGCATCACTTTTTTACCTAAATCAACATTGTAAATACCTTTAGATATAACTATATCTCTTGTTGTAGTCCATACTTCATTTCCATTTGTTAAAGCATCATAAAGTTTAAATGTCATACTAAGAGTTTCATCTACTGCACCATCAGCATTAGATAAAAAACCTTGATAGTTTAAGATAAGTGGTTCTTGAACTGTTACTGTTAGTGTTTTTGTTACATCATTTGAACCATCACTTAGGGTTACTGTTACAGTATAACTACCTTTGTTTGTTTTATTTGAAGCATTTTTTAATGTTAATGCACCTGTTGAGCTATCTATTTCAAAATCATCATTATCATTTGAGCTACCAGCGATACTCCATGTTAAGTCTGCATTATCAGTACCTGCCATTGTTACAACTGTTGTTGTAGCATCTATCATATTTAATGAATCTGATGTAGTTATGACTGGGTTTGTTGCATCTACTATAGTGATAGTAAATGCCTCTGCATAGTCATCAGTACCATCATTTACATTTACTCTTATACTGTAATCACCAGCATCCATTTTAGATGGTTCATTTACTGTTAGTGTTGTACCACTTATACTAAACTTATCATTGTTGGTAGCTCCATCACCAGAAACAAGTGTATAAGTATATGTATCTGCTTCAACATCAGTATTGCTTAGTGTTCCTACAGTTGCATCATCTCCATCACCTTGATTTACACTTGCATTGGTCAATGCTATATCTGTCGGTACATCATTTACAGCGTTGATAGTCATACTTACAGTTGTGTTACTCAATGTATGTCCATCTGTTACTGTTACTACAAAACTATCACTACCATTATAGTTTGTTGTCGGTGTATATGTCATCTCCTTAGATGCTCCTGTACCTGAAACAGAAACACTACCATGAGAAGCACCACTTGAGATACTCCATGTAATAGTATCATCATCAGCATCTGTAGCATTTAATGTAAATGTTAAGGCTGTATCTTCATCTGTAGTCTTACTAACTGAAGCACCCTCAGTTATAACTGGTGTATCATTAACAAACAATGTATAGCTTTTTGTTACATCATCTCCACCTCCAAGACTTTTAAATGTTACATTAAAACTATTATCTCCTTTAGCATCTGGAGTACCACTTAGAGTTAGTTTATCTCCACTTAACCAAGATGGTTTATTACTATCTGCACTTTTATAAGCATATCCAAAGTTACCAGGAAGTGCATCATCAGATATATTTATACCGAAGATTGATAGTTTTGATGCATGTTTCACTCCATTAGCATCCTCTATAACATCATGAGTTACAAGTAACTCTATCTTATCTACAGTTTTATCTGTATCTGGAACAGTATATTTAAATCCAAAAATAGCTGGGTCATCTACATTATGAAATGAAGGGGGATTATCTTTACCATTTGTATCTTTATCATATCTATCAAGACCATTTACAACATAAAATCTATTCTCATCTTCAGTTATCTCATCAAACCAATCAGGCACTGTAAGTTCAGTAGCATCAGCTGTGCCATCTGTATAATGAAATTTAACATTCAATTTACTCGTTGTTGTGCCAGATGTAGCATAGATATAAACATAATCATATTGATGGTTTTCTATGTCAAATGTAATCAAACTTTGTTCATAATCTGCAACAGCTATACCATCATCATTTACTGTTGCTGTTAATCCAATACTATTATACCCATCATCATCATTACTATAAGCAAGTTTTAATATTTTATGATAATCTGTTGCATCAAAAATAGCATCATCTGGTAGTCCATTTGCATCATTATTTCCTGATTCATAACTTTGTGTAAAAAATGCACCTCCAGCATTGTCTATATCTGCATCAGCATCTTTATGGTCAGTATTTGTATTACTTGTATTACCATCATTTAGTACTGCATCGTTGTTAAAACCAAGTTTAATATCAACATATCTATAATCACCATCTGTACCAAGAGAATCAGCATCTATAGTAGTAGTATAAGCTGTATTTAAATACCCAGTAGGTAAAGCAGTTGCATCTCCAAAGAGACTACTACCTAACAGTACCCCCCCCAATGCCATTATTTTTAAACTATTTTTCATTTTATTTCCTTACACTTATATGAGAGATATACTTCTTCTCTCTAAGATAATTTTTATAAAATAATTATACAAATAAATAGTGTGAAAGTAGTGTGAAAAATAGATATACAAAATCTTTAGTATCAAAAAAAACAAAATAAATGCTAAAATACTCATAAAAAAGTAGGCTAAAAGATGCAAAAGAAAAAAATCCCCTACGGCTTAAGCGACTTTAAAAGAATAAAAACAGAGAACTGGTACTACATAGATAAAACACATTTTTTAGAAAAGTTAGAAGAGGAACAAAGCTTTTTATATTTCCTAAGACCAAGAAGATTTGGAAAAAGCTTAACATTAGCTATGATAGAAGCATACTTTGATGTTTACTATAAAGAGCAGTTTAATGAGATATTTAAAGATACCTATGCACTAAATAACCCAACACCATTTAAAAGTAGCTTTTATATACTAAGCTTTAATTTTAGTGCAGTAGATACTACTGACTATGAAAACAGTTTTAGAACAAACCTAAATGATGCTGTAGAATATTTTATAGCAAAATATAAACTAAATCTAAAAATAGATACAACTAATCCCATAGATAAAATAAGACAACTACTACAATATGCAAATGTAAATGATATGCCCATCTATATACTTATAGATGAATACGATAACTTTATGAATAAACTACTAGTAAATGACATAACCCTATACAAAGGTATGGTAACAGATAAAGAAGCCATATATAAAGAGTTCTTTAGTATGCTAAAAGTAGGAACAACAGGAAATGATAGTGCTATAAGAAAGATGTTTATAACAGGGGTAAGTCCATTAGCACTGTTTGATGTAACAAGTGGAAACAATATAGGTAAAAATATATCACTAGATGAAAAATATAACGATATGGTAGGAGTAACACAACAAGAACTAAAAGAGCTTATAAACTACTATGGCTATAGTAGTAAAGAATATGAGATAATACAAAGATGTACTCAGTGGTATAATAACTATAAGTTTAACAAAAATGTAAATCATACTATCTATAACTCAGATATGATACTTTACTACTTAGAGAGTTTAATCAACACTAATAATGAACCAGAAGAACTAATAGATGTAAATGTAAGAACAGACTATACAAAGTTAAAATACTTAGTATATACTAACAAAAAACTAAACGGAAACTTCGACCTACTAAACCAACTAATCCAAGGTGAGCTAGTAACCACAACAAATATAAAAACAACATTTAGTGCATTTGAGATGCTACAACCTGAAAACTTTAAATCATTTCTTTTCTCATTAGGTTTTTTAACACTAGATAAACATAGATTTCAGTTAAAACTTTCTATTCCAAACCAAACTATAAAAAAGATAACAGCAGAGTTTATACAAAGTGCATATAAAGATATAAGCTTTAACCCTTTTATAGAAAAGTTTAACAACTACTTAGCAGACTTTGCACAAGATAAAGACCTAAAAGTATTTCACTACCTAGCAGATGAAGTAAAAGCAAATTCAGTTATAAGAGATTATATAGATGGAGAAAACTTTATAAAAGGTTTTTTAATAGCTTACTTTTCACTAAACCCATACTATGAAGTTATAAGTGAACTAGAGTTAAATAAAGGGTTTGCAGATATAACTCTAAATCCATCTAAAGAAGAGATACCTTATGGAGCATTGATAGAGTTAAAGTATATACCAAGAAGTAAATATACAGAGGAATTAAAAGATAAAAAAGTACAAGAAGCAAAACAACAACTACAAACTTACGATATAAAAACAGTACCATATCTTAGAAATAAACCATTTGCTAAGATAGTGCTTGTTTATAATGGGTGGGAGATGGTTGTTTGTCAAGAGGTTTAAACCTTATACCCCAACCCATAAACATTGAGTATAGTATCTTTTGGAAGTTTTTTTCTTAGCTCTTTTATGATGAGTTTTATAGAATTTATTTTATTTTTATATTCATTAACATATATTATCTGAGAAATATCCTCATAGGTAAAAGTTTTACCTATGTTTGTAAAAAACATTTGCAATATCTTTCTCTCTTTTGGTCTTAATTCAATTGTACTATGGTCACAGTAAAGTTCATCTGTGTCATAAAGCCAACTATAATTATCTTTTAGGTAAAAAACTTCTTTTGGGGTTGTATGTTAAAGTTTTTTATCTCATCTATAGCTTTTAAAAGAGATTTATTTAATGTATCTCTTTTTATGGGTTTTACTAAGTAATCTATAAGTTTTAAACTTGTAGCACTTAAAAGATAGTCAATCTCATTGTAAGCTGTTAGTATGATTATCTTAGTAGATAAATCTTTTTGTCTTATTATATCTATAAACTCTAGTCCATTCATCTTTGGCAAGTGTATATCTACCATCATAATATCTGGTTTTTTATCTGCATATATCTCTAAGGCATCTTCTGCATTTGTGGTGCCATATACATTTTTAAAACGGTTTGAAAGGTACTTTACAAATTTCTTTAAAATACTCTCTTCGTCCTCTATAAAAAGTATTGAAAATGGTTTTAATTCTCTACGCATTTATAACAACACCCCCCTCAACTCTATTTCTTAATATAATCTTAAATAAAGCTCCATCCTCAGTATTTTCTACCAATAGTAAACCACCCATACTTTGTTCAACTATCATCTTTGATGTATAAAGACCAAGTCCTGTCCCTTTTGTTTTATGTTTAGTTGTAAAGTAAGGCTCAAAAACCTTACTTAAATACTCCTCTTTTATACCACCTGCATTATCACTTATGATAATAGTAGTCTCTTTTTGAGCATTTATGACCGATATTTCTATCTTTTTATCTTTGGTTTCACTCTTTACTAAAGCATCTCTTGCATTGTTTAAGATAACTAAAAGAGCTTGTTCTAACTCTGATTTATAACTATACAACTCTACATCAACTATAGATGAGTAAACTATGCTAACATTGTTATACTTAAAAAGTTTTTTGACTATAGATACTGTTTTTAAGATACTGTCTTTTAAACTAAAAGTTGTTTTTTTCTTCTCTTTTGCATAGAAGTTTCTAAAGTCATCTATAGTTGTTGTCATATATGTAGTTATATTTTCTATCTCATCTAGTTCATTTTCTATCTCTGTATCGTCTATGTTGTACTCTTGAAGTTTATCATCCAAAAGCATTACAGATGCATTGATGCTATTTAGTGGTTGTCGCCATTGGTGAGCTATGTTTTCTATCATCTCACCCATAGCTATAAGTTTGTTTTGTTGGGCTATGAGTTTATCTTTTTCCCTTAAACTTTTTAGTTGTTTTTTAACTTCTATTTTTAGGTTATCTTCTAAAAACTTTCTTTTTGTTATATCTCTACTTATACCTATGAGACCAACTATCTTACCATCTGCATCATAAATAGGTTTTTTACTTGTACTTATCCATCTAAGTTCACCTTTTTCATCACGATAAGGTTCTTCTATATCTAAAAGTTCAATCCCCTCTTCTAAAACCCTTTTTTTGTTCCCTATAGTAAATCTCTGCATCCTCTTTTACAAAGATATCAAAATCAGTTTTTCCAAGTATCTCATCTCTACTTTTATGGTTTGTTATCTTAGCAAATGTAGCACTAACAGCAATAAAACGATGCTCTTTATCTTTGATATATATAAAATCCGAAGTATTATCTAAAAGTGCATCAAAAGCATCTTTTATTTTGTATAACTCTTTTAACTCATCTGCATACATTACATTATCCCCGTTTTAGCTCAAGTATCTTACCACGATATTCACGAATATAAAAAGCCTTTTCCTCAAACGATATATCATCTCTAAAATTTATCTTTTTTAATTCTCGCTCATAATGTTTTTTTAAAAATGTTTTTAACTCTATGGCTAACTCTTCATCATCTGTTATAGATTTTATGCTCTCATTTACTATGATAGCCATTAGTTGCGGTGCATCTGTATGACCTTGTAGGGCTAAGGCTAACTCTTGAGAATGAAACTGCAAAAAGGATGGATCTACTACATCTAAAATCTGGTTTATAAACTCTGGTCTTTCTAAAACTGTTTTAATTAGCTTCAATTCCCATGGGTCATTATGCATCGGTTG
>Ga0256837_1002491_pt1 | contig 11369 bp, 10 predicted proteins | sample 4562384metaG_FD_185976 | JGI IMG/M metagenome (GOLD analysis project Ga0256837, IMG submission 185976) | Hydrothermal vent microbial communities from Guaymas Basin, Mexico - 4561-384 | ecosystem: Environmental > Aquatic > Marine > Hydrothermal vents | place: Mexico: Guaymas Basin | collected... | reverse complement strand
AAGCCCTGCTGGGAGACCTTCCTTGAGAGTAGATTTCCTGATACTCCTCCTTAATCCGTGCAGAGATGTCCGCTCTCCCAACAGTGTTAAAGAATTTCCTTAAAGCTGAAGCGTTCACCTTAAGGGTCTTCATTGAGCAGTATTCGGCTTTAGAAAGGAGAAAATCCCTAACGTGGTCGTACTGGACCTTATCAAGCCGGTTTATTCCCTGTTCCTTTGCCCAGTTAACAAACTCTTTAGCTATCCCCATGTAGCGGTTAAAGGTTGAATAGGAATGAATGAGGGGACTCCTTCCCCCCATAGACTTATAAACAGAGTGTTTTGAAACTCCTATACCCTGTTTCAGAACCTTAGCGGCGTATTTAAGAGCGTAAGTAAGTCCTGAATTCCTCTTAATTCCTTTTAAGCTTTTCATAAGCCCACCAAAACTCCTGTACGTTCTCTCTGCCGACAATCTCTATGCTCTCCACCTCCTTCTTGTTTATGAGAACCAGCTTCTCAAAGCTCCTTGAGCCAATTCCTTCCCTAACTAAAAGAAGCAGGCAGAGGTTGTCGTAGGCAAGGAGCTCCCCCTGAACTTCACACCTGCCCGCACCCCGGCCTTCAGAACACCTGCCGTAGCGGACGACAATCTTCCTGCCTAAGCAGGCTTTAAGGAATCTCTCATAGACCTTCATCCCTGACGCTCCTCTTAGCTTCCTTCAAAAACTGCCCCAGACGCCTGCCCGTAACCTTTCTAAAGACTTCCCTCAGCTCCCTATTTGAGTCAAAAAGCCTCATGAGAGCTGACTTCTGTGCCCTCAAACTCCGGAGCTCCACTATGACCTTTCCGTAAGCTTCCTGCCACCCCTTTCTGTACCCATCCTCGTAAGCCCTGCTGATTAGTGAGTCAAGATTCTCAGCCTCCTTCCTGAGCTCCCTAACCTCACGGGAAAGAGCATCTCTTTCTCTCTTCAACCGACTCACAGAAGCCCCGACGTCAATCTTCTCACTCTTGAACCTCTCAATTCTCTCCCGAAGCTCCTTAATCTCTCGGTATAACCTCTTAATCTCCGACTGGAGTTCTAACTTTCGCCTTTCTAACCCCTCAAACCGGGAAAGATCCTCAAGTTTCAGGTAAACATAAAGGGAAACTACCAGAACTCCTAGAAAAAACCCTGAAACCGCGAAAGGGAGAATATAGCGGAGAACAGCAGCGTAATCCTGGCTTTTAAACCACAAAAGGGCATCTAAGACGCTACTTTCGTGCTTAACGGCGTAGAAAACCCAAAACCCGTAGAAAAAGAGCAATCCAAGCAGAAAACCCCAGAAAAGCCGCGAAAACAGCCCTTTCCAGAAAGAAGACAAGAAAACCCCTAAAAAGGCGTTTAGGTCTAAAAAAGTCCTGTTAGGGCCGGACTACCGCCTTGGCCCGTTCACTCGCAGGCATGTAAACCTGCCTGTCGGGCCTGTAAGCCCGCTGGTGGAACGGACCAAAAGCCCCAGCAGCCGCTTACGGCGGCCAATCGGGCGGAACGCACCGCCATACACACAGACACAAACGCCGGAACCCTAACTATAAAAGTAATTCCCGCTTTTCTTTTCCGCAAGGAAAACCACTGAAACCACCGTTTCAATATTTAATGATGAATCGAACATCTACTTACATAACAAACGTAATATTTCTAAAAATTTCTTTTCCGCTTCTATATCTTCATCAAACCACAATTTACCCTTACTGTAATCCTCGCTAGAAATAGAAACTCTATCCTTACAGCTAAATGGATCTATCTTTGTCTTAATTTCAGGTTTAATTTCATACTTGTTATAACGGCCGCCCCCATATTTTCCTATAGCACACAACACTATATTTTTAAAACCTGCCAACTGCAAAATCGCTCTGCCTGCTTCCAGCGAAATACCTGTAGTTGAAAAATCATCAACTATTACAACATTTTTTTTGTTTAAATCCTTCCTCTTTCTTAAAGTTTCCTTTTTTACGCAAAGAGTATTAAACTCCTTTTCAAATGACACTAAATTTCTTTTTTCCTCCAAACGGGCTTTGTGTTTTCTTATTGTATTTTTAAACCTATAAAGTAAATTTTTCCAGAAGTATCCTTTGAACGCTGCTCTCGTCGCACCTGAGAAATATGTTTCTAAAAATTTATTTCCTCCTCCAATGGAATGTCCCGGATAAAATGTAAAATAAGAAGCTGGAGTAATATCCCCAGAAAGCCATAATTGCACTAAAGTGAAGAACATTAACACATTACGAGCAGGCATCTCACCTATAGTATGATTTTTATCATAGTCTTCTTTTAAAATATCAGCAAGCTTAGAAACTTTATTACCATCTACAGGAACTTCCACTTGTGAACTTAATAAAAATCTCAACTTAATATTACCAGACTTATGACTAAAACCCCACAAACCATCTTTCATTTCCCAGAAAATCTTTACAAGTCGAATGAATAATGAAAATGATTTCAAGCCAAATGACTCGTAATCCTTATTTCTAACAAAGTTTGCATGGAAATAAAACGCACCACTATTAACAGCAGTTCTCCAGTCCAACTTGCTCTGTCCCAGATAGATAATTTCATTAGGCCTAATGTCATAGGTGTCTGATATATATCTAAGCCACTCCTTTGCACCTCTTTTTTTATTGTTTGCCTTATCTATATTGACAAAATCCTTAAGAGGAATCTTTATTCTTTGTAACTTTCCAAGCTCTGCTATGTATTTACTCTCTGATTCTGCAACAAAAAACAACTCTAGATCATATTTCTCTAAAATTTCCCTAAGATTCATCAGTTCTTCCAAGGAGAGAGCTTGTACAATCCGGGGATGAAACACCAAAGCCTTTATCATTTTTCCCCCTTTTTTCCTTTGTCTATCAATCTTTTAATACTAATAACTAACTGCTCTAAATCTTCCTCTGATAAATAACGATACTCAAGAAAATTGGAAATCTGGGAAAGTAATACGGAAACTTTGCTAAATTCAGGAGCTTTTCCTAAAACCATTTCTTGAATAAGTCTATCAAGACTACGAATTTCTCTTTTTGTTTCTAAATTGTAAATTTCTATATTGTGTTTCAAGAGAAGTTCTTCTATCTTGGATCCGCTTTTAATACCTATAACTTTCCTACCATACTTTAAAGAGAATTTCACTGTATGTGCTGTTCCACTTTTCTCTTTTGCTTCCACCGGAATAACAATATCGGAAAGAGCTGCTTGTAAGCGATTTCTTTGAACAAATTTATATTTAGAGTACCTCTCCTTTGGCAAATATTCACTTACTATGGCACCACCTTTTCTAATAATCTCTTCCCTTAAATTTTTCGTCTTTCTAGGAAAAACAACTTCTATCCCACTACCAAGAAATGCTATATTTGGCAATTTTTTATCTAAGGAGAATTTATGAGCTACTTCATCTATACCTTCCGCTAATCCAGAAACTATTACCACAGGGTAAATATGTAATATTTGAATAAGCCTCTTTGTAAGTCTTTTTCCAAAGACCGAAGCGTTCCTAGTACCTACTATGGCAACATAGAGCTTGTCATTTGCAAGTAACACTTCTTGGTTTCCCTGAATGAATAACCAAAGTGGAGGGTTAGGAATCTTCTTTAATTTTTCTGGTAACTCATCATAGACAAGCAGCTTTATTCCTTTTTTCTCCAAAACCCTCTCATACTTCTCGCCTTCTTCTAATAGAATAGCCTTTTTCTTAGAAATCTCATCTGCTATTTTTACATAGTTAGGAATTTTAGCTTTAGCAAGCACGTTAATTATTTCTTCATTGTTTAAAGCTAAGAATTTAGCTGTAGAAAAATTAATACTTTTAAGAAGAACCTCTACAGTTTTAGTACCTACTCCCTTTATTGTTGAAAGTCCTAATATTATTTCCTTAGCCACCGTTTTCCTAGTAAGCTCTATTTTTTTGATTTTATCATAGTTTGAACTATCTCCAAATAAGGAACCGAGGATGTTTGAAAAATTAGGCATATAAACGATATAAATCCCCGTTTAATTCATTAGTATCTTTATCACTAAATCATTGATTTCTAAAAGCGTATTCTCTTTAAAAATCTTTGTCATACCGTTTTCTTCGATATACTATCTTGAAAAGCATTTCGTCTCTACATAGTTTATACTAGAACCTTCTTAGGAGAAAGTTTAATGCTAATTAAGGTTCAAAAGTGGGGAAACAGCTTAGCCGTCAGAATTCCTTCTGCTTTTGCTAAAGAGCTAGGACTCGCCCCAAACTCGAAGATTGAAATGAAATTTGAGAACGGCAAACTAGTAATTGAGCCCAAAAGACAAACACTAGAAGAACTCCTTTCACAGATAACACCTCAAAACCTCCATAAAGAAGTAGACTGGGGAGATAAAGTTGGAAAAGAGGAGTGGTAGATACGTCCCCGATAGAGGAGACCTCCTATAGCTCCATTTCTCTCCTCAAGCAGGATACGAACAGGCAGGTAGGAGACCAGCTATTTGCCTATCTCCCAAGGCCTACAATGAGAAAACCGGTCTAGGCCTGTTTTGTCCCATAACTTCCAAACAGAAGGGCTATCCTTTTGAAGTTCCTTTACCTCCTGATTGTCCTCTTGAGGGGGTTATTCTCTCTGACCAGGTTCGCAGTTTAGACTGGAGAACGAGAAAAGCTTCGTTTATAACAGTAGCTCCTGAGGAAGTCTTAAAAGAAGTTTTAAAAAAAGTAGAATTAATTTTGTTTGGTTAAATTTAGTATGTTTTAACATCTGGGAGGAGGGCAGATGTCAATCGAATCTTTAACCAAACTGGAAACTTTTATAGATCCATCCTTAGAAGAAGATACTGACCCAAATAAAAAAACCGAGGTAAAAGCTTTCTACCGATTGGCTGAACACCTTAAGGATATACCGTCCATCCTATACTTCAACCCGATATTTATCGATAGATATATTGGAGAGATAAAGCCTGATATTCTATGGTTTTATCCAAAAATGGGAATTTTAATAATTGAAGTAAAGGCTTGGGATAAAACATTTATAGAAAACCTTTCTTTTAAGCAAAACCTCGTATACAAAGGAATACAATATCAAAGTCCGATTTCTGAAGCTACCAGGTTTAAGGAAAAAATAATGAGCTTTCTCAAAAAGAAAACAGGAAAACTTCCAGTTCCCGTAGAGTATGTTATTTACTTCCCTAACCTCACAAGGAAAGAGTATAAAAACCTTAGTAATGATTGGTTTCCGGAATTGGTAAATGAAAATTACTGCATTTTCTCTAGAGATACAAGATTAAAAGAAAGACTTGTTGAAAGACTTAGTGAACATCATAAAGAAATCACAGAATTTGATGTTCTTAAGGCAAGGAGGGCTCTCTTTCCTCAATTAGCCATTTCAAAGTTTGATTTGAGAATCTCCAGAGACGAAGTTCCATTAATGGACATCCATCAAGAAAAATTGCTTTATAGTTTTTCTAAAGGATATAGGATCCTAAGAGGAACTGCTGGTTCTGGTAAGACAGTAGTCTTGATAGGAAAAGCAATCCAAGAAAAAGCTAAGGATAAAAATAAAAAAATTTTAATAGTAACCTTTGCTAATTCTTTAGCCAATGAAATCAAAACCAACTTGAAAAATCTCATTTCCAGGGAAGAAATCAATGACTTATCTATTGATGATTTTGAAATTACGACAATAGACTCCTTAATCCACAAGATTGCCTGCAAATATATTAACAATAACTTACCAACAGGTAAGAATTTACGAGAAACTTTCTTTAAACAGCTCACAGAAAACCCGAATTTACTTAAAAATGAGGACAAGTACGATGTAATTCTATGTGATGAGTCTCAGGATTTCAGAAAAGAGGTATTTCCTGTCATTAAATCTTTGCTCAAGGAAGATGGCTTAATTATTTTTGGAGTAGATGAAACACAAAGAATATACGAGGGAACTGACTGGAAATGGATAGATGTCGGTTTTGATGCAAGAGGTAAGGTTACTATCCTGAAAAAAAGTTATCGAAATCCAGGGAAAATTCTGAAATTAGCTCTTGAGTTCCTCAAAAAAGATCGAGTACTAATGGAAGAACTTAGAGAACTTGAAGCAGTGGTAACTGAAGAGAGGGTAGAGTCAGTACGCAAAGATGACGGTGAGGTAGAGTTTTATGAAACTGATAACGAATTTGAGAAAGTTGCCAAAATAGTCCGTAATCTTTTAGAGCAAAAGACGAAACCTGAGGAAATTTTTATTCTCACCCCCTTTAGTGATTTAACTGAGAAATTCTTCAAAGCGATATCTTCTCTAATCCCTGAAATTAGACACAAATTACATTATTTCTCCTCGCATTCTCAAAAAGAACAGAAGTTTATACCTGAAGACAAACTAGTCATAATGCCATATAAATCTGCTAAAGGTTTAGAAAGACCTGTTGTTATCGTAACAGGAGTTCATGCACTCCCTTATAATAGCAGTAAGAAAGTTGCGGACAAAAGAAGAGATAGAAGAACTCTCTATGTGGCCCTAACGAGAGCTCAGAGAAAGCTAATAATTACCTCCTATTCAGAAAAGGAAAGTGAATTTTCAAAAGACTTAAAGGAATTGGTAGAAAATATTTTGTAACTCTCTATTCGCTCAGGAAAAAGTAGGATTAAAACCTTAGCCCAGAGGAAATACAATGACCTACGCCTACCTTAGAGTCTCCACAGACAGACAGACAGGAGCTTGAAAACCAAAAGTTTGAAGTCCTCAAGTACGCCAACGATAACAAACTAGGCAACGTAGAGTTCGTTGAGGAAACAGTATCAGGCCGTAAGAGCTGGAAGGAGAGAGAAATAGGAAAGCTGGTTGAGGAGCTCCAACAGGGGGACATTCTCATTATCATCGAGCTCTCCCGTCTGGGCAGGTCTATGCTGGAGATTATGGAGCTTCTGTCCATACTCCTTCGCAAAGGAGTGGAGCTCCATGTTGTTAAAAACAGGCAGGTTCTAAAGGACGACATCCAGAGTAAAGTCTTCGCCATGGCCTTCTCGATAGCCCGCTGAAATTGAGAGAGAGTTAATCAGCCAAAGAACGAAGGAAGCCCTCAGAAGAAGAAAAGCAGAGGGTAACCCCTTAGGCAGGCCAAAAGGGAGCTTCTCGTCGCCTCTGGATAAACACTGGGAGCAGATTAAGGAGCTCCGGGAGAAGGGGGTATCTATCGCTTCAATCGCTAAAACCCTGGGAGTGCCCTATTCAACTTTGTGGAGCTATCTGAAGCGGAGGGAGAAAAACCCTTGGGAAGCAGTTTAATTCCTAAAAGCCTAAAATTTGAACGGGATAAAAAGAAAAGCGAGCAGGTTAAAGTTAAGAGAAAGTTAGATTTTCTTTGCTATAAACATCACTAGCATTTATGTAGACTAGGTAAGTTCTCTGACAAGGATGAGGTTTTCTACGCTGGTCAGGATTGTTTATATCTTTAGATATCCCAAAGATGGGGCATGTCCGGCAAATTCGGAGGAAGTATGTCTGCAAAGAAAAACAAGAAAACTGAGATTCTCCAAAAGGTATTAAGTGATGAATCAATCAACTGGTGGATAAGACTAAGCATAGAATACGCTAATCAACGTTCTTACTTAGACGACTTATTTTCTATTTATCCTACAATTCCCGAAGGGATTAGAGATATAGACCACAATCTCTGGCAAAAAGTAGAGTTTTTCTTTCAAGAAAAAGATGATCTAAACCTCCTTAAAACCCTTCTAAAATTTAAAAAATTCCCAATTAAGGACTCTTATGTCGCCTATCTACGACGCGATCCATCCGCTTTAGATAGAAATCCTAAAACCGTAAGAAGATTAGCAAGCAGGATTTATGAACTCGGACTTAGTGAGCTATACAAACTATGTAGCGAACCTAAAGAAACAAACAGACAACTAGGTCCAATGTTCAAACGCTGGTTGAAAAAAGGATATCTTGGATTCTCCTTATTAGATGTTAAAGAATTTAAGAAAACCACAAAAGATGCTATCTTGATTGCATCCGACGAAGAAATGAAACAATATGCAAGGGAACACTTGGGCTATAACAGAGATAAAGGACTAGATTTTATAGCACGAGTAAATGGGAAATATGTAATAGGCGAAACTAAATTCCTAACTGATTTTGGAGGACATCAAAATGCCCAATTCGAAGATGCTAAACAAACACTTTTTGCCCCGGTGAAGAAGGGAGTTATCAAAATAGCTATTCTTGACGGTATCCTTTACATACCAGGCAATAATAAAATGTTTAGATCAATAACTCAAGGAGAGCTCAAGGACAAAAATATATTAAGTGCTCTGATATTAAGGGAATTCCTTCATGCAATTTAGTTAACAAAGGAGGAGAAATGATTCTTCCAGAATTGTGCTATCCAGGAAAGAAAAGTAAACAGGAAATCCTTGAAAGCATAGAACCTGCAACCTTCAATAATACCCCAGTATTTGGAGAAAACTTACTAATCCTAGGAGACTGTAGGAGTGTTTTAAAAGCTCTACTGCCTGAATTCAAAGGAAAAATTGATTTAGTATACATAGACCCTCCATTTTCAACTAAAAATGTTTTTAGAATTTCCTCTTGTGGAAGAGCCAACTCCATAAGTCAACGGAAGGAAGGAGAAATTGCTTATAGCGACACCTTAACAGGAATCGATTATCTGGAATTCATAAGAGAAACCCTCTATTTGATATACGAATTACTATCCGATCAGGGATCCATTTACTTTCATATAGATTACAAGATTGGACATTACGTAAAGATAATAATGGATGAAATATTTGGATTCGAAAACTTTAGAAACGACATAACTCGTATAAAGTGTAATCCCAAAAATTTTAGACGAAAAGGATACGGCAACATTAAGGATTTAATACTCTTCTACACAAAGAGCAACCATTTTATTTGGAACGAACCATACATACCTTATACGGAGGAAGACATTAAAAGGCTATTTCCCAAAGTAGACAAAGACGGACGTAGATACACCACTATTCCTTTACATGCTCCTGGAGAGACAAAAAATGGGAAAACAGCTCAACCTTTCAAAGGAATCCTCCCACCACCTGGCAGACATTGGAGAACAAGTGTAGAAATTTTAGAAGAATGGGACAAAAAAGGACTCATTGAATGGTCAAAAAACGGCGTCCCTCGCAAGAAGATATATCCAGAAGACAGAAAAGGAAAAAGAATTCAAGATATATGGGAATTCAAAGATCCTCAATATCCATCCTATCCAACAGAAAAAAATCTTAACTTACTTAAACTCATCATAAAAACTTCCTCTAATGAAGACAGTTATGTTCTAGACTGTTTCTGTGGATCAGGAACTACCTTAGTAGCTTCCTCCTTACTTAATCGCAAGTGGATAGGAATCGACGCCTCCATCAAAGCAATTGAAATAGCTCGAAAAAGGTTATCAGGAACAAAATACCAATTCATCGAAACATTCTCACAAAGCTTACAAACAGAAACCTTTGGAGCAACTCTAAATGGTTAAATGGATAAAGAGTCTCTTACTCCTCATAAAAAACCACCCTCTTCAGCAAAACACGGAGAAAGAAAATGAAAAAAAACAAATTGATGATTTCTACCAATATCTCATAGAAATCTACAAAGAAAGAGACAAACTCTTATTTGAGGCAGGTAAGGGACAAGCGGAACTTTATGACAAATACACATTCCTCCTGTCCACTGGAGCCTTCACAATATCTCTAACTCTAATAAAAGACATATTCCCCCACCCTATCCTCCCTGAACTCTTAATTCTCTCCTGGTTCTGTTTTGTAATAGCAATCCTAACTTCGCTATACTCTTTCTTATCCAGCCAAGAAGCTATAGAAGAACAAAACAAAGAAATAATAAACAATATCTACAATATATTCGGGATAGAAAATAATGAAAAAGAAAAAACTAAAAATTCCGCCAGAAAAATAACCACCTGGCTGAATAAAGCATCTTTCCTCTTTTTAAGTTTAGGGTTTCTTGTAACACTCCTATTTTCTTCTGTAAACTTTTACTGCAAAACAAACAAAATAGGAGGAGAAAAAATGAAGGAAAAACCTACGAGCAAGATTCCCAAAACCCCACCTTCCCCCAAACCAAAAGGAGGTAAGCTTGAAAGAATAGATGAAGGATACGTCCCTACATCTATAATTAAACCCAAACCTCCTAAACCCAAAAAGGGGAATAAATAAAAACGATACGACCAAACTATCCATACACATTTCGCTTTTCATACACGGAACGATACTAACCCACAAATAGGCCCATGAAATTTAGTTTTATGTCCCCCTAACAGGGAGAGGATACTTTTGGAGAAACAAGAAAAGAAATCTAGATAACTACAGTTGTTTCCACATATTTTGGCATTTTTGGTAACCGGCTACTTCTTGGTGTAGTCCATCAGAAGGAAAACTTCATATTTCCGGCGAAGATCCTATATCACAATCTTTACTTTCCCATTTACATAACTCTTGCCCCGTTCCAATTCCTTGGTGTAGTAGTAATAGCCTCATTAAAATCCTTAGCACCCTCAAAAACAACAAGATAAAGTTCTTTAGAGACTTGCTCCAAAGAATTCCTGACAGGTTTGTAGAACTCCTTACGGGCCAGAAAGAAAAGAAAATATTGGACAACATCTTTCCTTCAGTTAGAGAGAGAAAGGCTGACCTTGTGATTGAGCTTCAGGATGGCTCAATATTTCATCTGGAGCTCCAGACTTACCCTGATAAAAAAATGCCTTTCAGAATGCTGGAGTACTGGACTCTCCTAAAGCAAAGGTACCCGGGCAGGAAAGTTCGCCAAATGGTCCGGGGGAACTTCCGGAATGGAGAGCTCTCAGCTGGAGGACAAAATCCCTGCAGTCCTGTGCAACGTTGAGGAGCCAGAACGCTACTTCAACGAGCTAATGGAGGAGCTCCTCAAACTACCGGAAAAGGAGAGAGCTGACTACATCAGGAAGCTGTTAACAGCTCTCTATTACAGACCTAAATTAAAGATGGTATTGAAATCTCTACTGAAGGAAAAAAAGATGCCCCTCACAATTACCGAAGAAATGATAAAGCAGGATCCATTCTTTCAAGAGGGACTAGAGAGAGGAATTAAGAAAGGAAAGTTAGAAGCTCAAAGGGAAGCCATCCTCAACCTTTACAAGCTTTACAAGGAGCTCAATCTACCTGCGGAAAAAATCGCTAAAATCCTTAAAGTCCCGGAGGAATTCGTAAAAGAGGTTATCAAGAAAGAAAACCTTTGATACACAAAAGCTTCAATTTTAGCCTATATAATACCGGACAGCTAAATCGGATTTTAGCCAGAATAATACCCCCATCAATTTAGCCTAATAATACCTCTCTCCCCCCCACCCAGTATTTTAGCCTTA
>Ga0256837_1002490_pt1 | contig 11371 bp, 11 predicted proteins | sample 4562384metaG_FD_185976 | JGI IMG/M metagenome (GOLD analysis project Ga0256837, IMG submission 185976) | Hydrothermal vent microbial communities from Guaymas Basin, Mexico - 4561-384 | ecosystem: Environmental > Aquatic > Marine > Hydrothermal vents | place: Mexico: Guaymas Basin | collected... | reverse complement strand
TAATTAATTTTTAAAAGTATTTTAATATATTTATTTTATGGAGAGTATGTAGATGAGAAGAGTAGTAGTAACTGGCCTTGGTATGATTAATTCTGTTGGACATGATAAAGAGAGTGCATTCAAAGCAATATGCGAAGGCGAATGTGGAATTGACACTATTACTCTTTTTGACCCAGAAAGTTTCAGTGTGAAAATTGCGGGTGAGGTAAAAAACTTTGATCCTGCAACTGTAATGCCGCCAAAAGAGGTGAAAAAAGCTGATAGATTTATTCATTTAGGTTTAAAAGCTGCACAAGAAGCGATGGCAGATGCAGCTTTTGGCGAAGATATAGATATGGAGAGTTTTGGTATTTCAGCAGGTTCTGGAATCGGGGGTTTGCCTTCAATTGAGAAAAACTCTATCATTCTAAATTCTCGCGGTCCTCGTCGTATCTCTCCATTTTTTATCCCTGGAGCTCTTGTGAATATGCTTGGTGGTTTTGTATCTATCGAGCATGGAACAAAAGGTCCGAATTTATCATCTGTAACAGCATGTGCGGCAGGTACACATGCTATTAATGAAGCGTGTAAAACGATTATGTGTGGCGGAGCAGATAAGATGCTTGTCGTTGCTGCAGAATCAGCAGTAACTGGTGTTGGTGTTGGTGGTTTTGCTGCAATGAAAGCTCTTTCGACAAGAAATGATGATCCAAAACATGCATCACGTCCATTTGATGCACAGCGTGATGGTTTTGTTATGGGTGAAGGTGCCGGTGCACTGGTTTTAGAGACATATGAAGATGCAGTAGCTCGTGGTGCAAATATTTATGGTGAGATTATTGGTTTTGGTGAGAGTGGTGATGCAAATCATATTACAACGCCAAGCCTTGATGGTCCTGCACGTGCAATGAAAGCAGCATACAAAATGGCAGGTGAGCCTAAGCTTGACTATGTAAATGCACATGGAACTTCAACTCCAATAAATGATAAAAATGAAACGGCAGCATTAAAAGATTTACTTGGTGGAAAAGAGAACTGTCCTCCAATGAGTTCAATCAAGGGACAAATTGGTCACTGTCTTGGTGCTGCAGGTGGTATTGAAGCAGTTACATGTTTAATGGCAATGCGTGATGGAATTATTCCTCCAACAATAAATTATGAGAATCCTGATGAAAATTGTGACCTTGACTATGTAACAGAGGGTGCAAGAGCAGCAGAATTAAATGTAGTTATGTCAAACTCATTTGGTTTTGGTGGAACAAACGGTGTTGTAATTTTTAAAAAGATCTAAAAAGGATTTGATTTGGCTACATATTTAGAATTTGAAACGAAGATTAAATCTATTCAAGAAGATATTATCTCTGCACAGGTTCGTCATGATAACGAAGCAGCAGAGGAGTTAAAGAAGAAGCTTAATAAAGAGGTTGAGAAGATTTATAAAAATCTTTCTGATTTTCAAAAGCTTCAGCTTGCACGTCATCTTGATCGTCCGTATGCATTAGATTATATCAATCTTATTATGCATGATAAGTATGAGATTCATGGAGATAGACACTTTCGTGATGATGCTGCAATTATCTGTTATATGGGATATATTGGAGATCAGAAAGTTGTAGTAATTGGTGAGCAAAAAGGTCGTGGTACTAAAAATAAACTTAAGCGTAATTTTGGTATGCCACACCCAGAAGGGTATCGAAAAGCACTTCGTGCTGCGAAACTTGCAGAAAAGTTTAATCTGCCACTTTTAATGCTTATAGATACTCCGGGTGCATATCCTGGGATTGGTGCAGAAGAGAGAAATCAATCAGAAGCAATTGCTAGAAATCTTTTAGAATTAGCAGAACTTAAAACTCCTACAGTTTCAGTTGTAATTGGAGAAGGTGGTTCGGGTGGTGCACTTGCTATTGGTGTAGCTGATAGATTTGCAATGATGCGCTACTCAATCTTTTCTGTTATATCACCAGAGGGTTGTGCTGCAATTTTATGGAATGATCCTAAAAAGGTAGAGACCGCAACAAATGCACTGAAAATCACTTCACAGGATCTTTTGGATCTTGGACTTATTGATGACATTATTAATGAGCCATTAATTGGTGCACATCGTGAAAAAGAAGCTGCGGCAGAAGCAATTAAAGAGTATTTTCTTACAGAAGTTGAAAAACTTCAAGAGATGAGTGAAGAAGAGAGAATGGAAGCTCGTTTCACAAAACTTACAGCTCCTGGTGCTTTTAAAGATGCAAGTCTTGAAGAAGAAGAGGAAAAAACTTCACTTCTTGATAGCTTCAATATCTTAAAATCTTCTAAAAAAGAGAAGTCTGAAGACACAGATGAATCAGAGAAAGAAGAGACACAAAAAGAAGAGCCTGTAAAAGAGAAAGAAGAGGAACAGTCAAAAGATTAATCTTTTGACTCTCTTTTTTCCTCTTTTAAAGGGTCAAACTTTGGACGCTTCACTCTTTTTCCCTCTTTAGAAAATTTTATCAAATCTTCTACTGTTTTTATATTTTCATCCAAATTTTCCAACGATAATAAAAAAAGTCCGTATGTTGTCAGTACATCACTCATAGCGCGATGATGCTGTGCATTTGGGTTGAGTTGAAGTGCATCATTGAGATAAGAGAGTGCATAACGGTAGGATACTATGGTACGTTCAGCAAGAGCTAAAGAACAGAGACTTCTGTTTAGAAGTGGTTCTAGACCAATTTTTTCCATACTTTGTGAGATAAACATATAATCAAATTTTACATCATGGGCAACAAAAATTGCATTTCCCAGAAAAAGTTTAAATTTTTCTAATACCTCTTTGAGTGGAGGAGCATCTTTTGTATCTTCAGCGTATATGCCTGTTATTTCAGTGATATGAGGATTAATCTCTTTTGTATAAACAAGGGTTTCAAATCTATCTATAATTTTTCCACGAACTACTTTTACCGCTGCAAGTTCAATGATCTGGTGTTTTTCTATTTTTGAACCATTGGTTTCAATATCTACTATACAAAATTCAGCTTCTTCTATAGGAATGAAGGCTGTATCAAAATAGTAATAGCCTTGGTGTTTAACCAGGTTAAGTCCTTGCGCTCTCCAGAGTTCAAGTGAGAGTTCAAGTTCATGTTCAAGTTGATCCTTGAGTGTTTTTAGGGAGAGCCCTTTTGAAGAGAGCCGAGATATGCTTTTATGATCCAAAGAGATATTATTGCTTAGCATTTTTTATAAAATCCTCTACTTTTTGATGGTCTTTTATTCCATGACTTTTTTCTACGCCACTACTGACATCAACGCCATAAAAACCATAGTTTTTGAGTGTTGTGACATTGCTTGGATCAAGTCCGCCTGCCAAGATAATTTTTGAGCAGTCTATATTATCAAACCACTCAATGTTAATACGTTTACCTGCTCCTCCATATGCTTGACAATAGGCATCAACCAAGCGATACTCATCCTTGTAGTGCAGTATATCTTCTTTTGTTTTTGCACGAATAACTTTGATATGGGGTGTTTGGAGTTCTTGATAAAACTCTCGAGAAGCTTCAAAATGTATTTGTGCAAGAGTAGCACCTACTTCTTGGCAGATACTATCTACTTCCTGTGCATCTACATGAACAAAGAGAGCAACTTTTTCAATGAATGGAGGTAGCTTCTCAATAATCTCTTTGGCACGCTTTGGTGTTATATATCGGGGAGACTTTTCATAAAATACAAAGCCGAGTGCATCTGCACCGGCTTTAATAGCTGCCATCGCATCTTCATAGTTTGTAATACCGCAGATTTTTGTACGCATTAGATTTGCAGACTTTTAATTGCCTCTGCTCTGTCTTGATGTTTAAAGACATAGCTCCCTGCAACAACGACATTCACACCTGCATCTTTGAGCGCTGCAATATTCTTATCACTCACCCCTCCATCTACTTCGATAAGACAGTCTGGATTGAGACGATTGCGCATCTCATTGAGTTTTTTTGCTTTTGGGATCACAGAATCAATAAAGCTTTGACCACCAAAACCGGGATTTACACTCATAAGTAAAACCATATCAAGATCCGGCAAGATATATTCAAGCTCTTCTGGAATCGTATTTGGATTTAAAACAATCGCCGGTTTTATACCATATGAGCGAATTTTTTGAATCAATCTATGCGGATGCTTCTCTGCTTCTATATGAAAAGAGATATATTCTGGCTTGAGCGGTGCAAAAAGTTCCACAAAAAAAGTATTGTTTTCAACCATAAGATGAATATCGAGTGGTTTTGTTGCAACACGAGCTACAGCTTCGACAACAACCGGTCCGATAGTGAGATTTGGTACAAAATGTCCATCCATGACATCAACATGAACGAGATCACAGCCTTTTTCACATATCTCTTTTACATCACGTGCGAGATTACCAAAATCAGCAGATAAAATACTTGGTGCTACTTGAATCATATATTTCCTTTATGTATAAACGAAATTATATACAGATGATACTTTTATCTAGTTAAGAAAAAGAGAAATTTATCATCATTAAATTTTAGATCGACCTGTATTCCTTTTTTTCCTTCTGCTACATCAAAAAGACTCTCAATATTTGGGTAGGTTCTAGGAAGTGTTATATCGACGCTAATTCCTTCATCAGAAAGAAGTGTTTTTACTTTTCCTCCGACAATATTGACAAGTTCTGCTAATGTATCTAAAATAAGCTCTTGATCATCAGTCTTTTCTCCTATAAGAAGTTCACAGGCTGTTTTGGCTATGCCTTGAGGAAAAACAAGAATTACCATACCATCTATATCTCCATAAAAGCCTATAGAACTTGCAATTTTATCTTCTCTCTCCTTGATCTCAATTTGATTCATCTTAACAGCTTCTTTGATTGCTTTAGAATTTGTCATCATCTCTATTGTTGCAACAGTTGCTTCTATAAAATTAGATGTTTCTGTTACTATTTTTTTATTGAGTACCCGTTTGTTTTTGATCGCAGCAGCTGAGCTTGCTCCAAGTTCTTTGAGTAACTCTTTATCACCTAAAATATCATCCATTTGATCAAAAAACATAATACCTGAATCTTCAAGAGTCTCTTTAAACGTTAATGGGGTCTTTTCAAAGGTCATACCTACAAAGCAGATGGTAGCATTGTATTCTGCTGCTGAAGATGCCAGTTTTGAGAAAAAATTGAGTGCATGAACATTCATACTTACAACTTTATAAGCATCAAAGATAAAGAGTCGAAATCCAACATTTAAAGAATTGTTGTGATAAGCAATATTAAAAGTATTCCCTATCTCTGCATCTAAAAAAGAAGAAACTGTATAAATAATGGCATTGCCGGTGACTCTTGTGGCTACTTTTTGACCCATTTGACCTAAAAAAGTATCTTCAATGATGAGGTCATAGAGTTCTTTGTTTTTTGCTTTTTCTTCAAACTCTTTTTTTGTTTGCGCAACTATAGGATTATGTCCTGCATCATGAAGTTCAATAGCCATTGCCGCACGTTGTGACTTGTCATCACTGTAGATAAGGAGATTTTTACTTTTATTTTTAAAGCTTGTTGTAAAAAGTGCAGCTATTTCGTGTGTTTTAAAGAGTGAGAACATGAGCTCATCTTTATAAAATTTCATAATTGTGTCATATTTTTTATGATCATAATCACAAAAACCGACAATAAGATGATTGTTACTTCGTACTTTTTGAAAAAGTTTTATAAAGGGATCCAGTCCATTACGATTAAAAAAGATCACCTTTTTCAAGGAGACAAGGACCATATCGACATTGAGTTTTAGTGTGGCTTCAATGTCTTCTATGCTTAAAAATGCAGTACCCGATACGCCGTCTAAAAAACCCTGCGGATGAAATACTCCAAGACCATCTTTAACTGTTGCTCTCATGCTATTTCCATTACTGTTGCAAATTCTTCATAAATGTCTGCTACAAAATCAATTTGAAAGTCAATAAAATCATTGAGACCTGCTTCAATGTATTGTGGTTTTGAGAGTGTAAAAAAGAGTAAAAGATGCATCCATTTTCCTAATGTATTGATTTGTTCATCCTCAGACGGTTTAATGCCACTTGCACTTTGAATGATTTTTGCTATTTTATCATCCATCTCCCATTTTTGGGCAATGCGTTCACAAATATCAAACAGATCCATATTACAAAGTCGTTTTAAAATAGTATTTAGATCTATGTCATGTGTAGTCCGAAGGAGTGTAATATCTTGAATTTTTTCATTAAAGAGTGCCTCTGAAACAATTATGCTTGCAGGAAGTAAAGATATAGCACTTTCAATCTCTTTATCGTTAATATTGAGATGTTTTAAAATTTTATTCCAAGATACAGCGAGTTCTGCTTGTAGATCATGAAAAGTATTTTTATTTAGCTTGAAAAGCTGCCATTTATCAGGTGATAAAAGTGTGAGCATATAACTGTAAACAGCTTGTTGGGAACGCGCAACACCTAAAATACCAAATATTTGAGAGATTTCTTCTACCTCTCTTGTAAAACCATAAATAGGTTTGTTGACTAAATGTTTTAGATAACTGCTGAGTGCTCTGTCTTGTTCTGCGGCACGTGCAGCTTTTGGGAGTTCTCCTGCATTGAGAGCAACTATTGTTTCTCTTAAGGCCTTTGGTGATGGTGGAATCTTTGCTATAAATGAATCAATTTTTTCTTGTGTTATCAAAACTGTATACTTTCTGTTGAATATTGTATATTTTAACTATTATTTCATAAAAGTATACTAAAAAAGAAAAAAGATAAAGAAAAAAAATTGGCTTAAGTTGAAGTTTTGCTTTGATTTGGTACAATTCGCAACTTTAAATATCATTCAAGGATACTCAAATGGCAAGAAGATGTGCTATTAGCGGCAAAGGCCCTATGAGTGGGAACAACGTTTCTCACGCGAAAAACAGAACAAAGCGTCGTTTTTTATTAAACCTAAGAACAGTGCGTATCACATTAGAAGATGGTACAACGAAAAAAATTAAGATTTCTGCAAGAGAATTACGCACACTTAAGAAAAATTCGTAAGTTTTAGGAATTTTTCTTGAATCTTTTAGCAAGGATTCGCAAATTCCTTAATTGGGAGATATCTCCCAAACCAGATAAAAAACTTCTTCCTGAAGTTTATCCCCATCTCAAAGCTTTTCGATTACCCCTTATACTTACTGTTATTATTATGCTTGTTGGTACAATAGGCTATGTTGTTATTGATGGTTTTGCTATTACTGATGCTATTTATCAGACAGCAATTACCTTTACTACAGTTGGTTTTGGAGAGATAGCGCCTATTTCAGAAGCTGGTAGAATCTTTACAATCAATCTTATTATTGCCGGATTTGCAGTCTTTTCAAGTGCTATAGGTATTTTGGTGGCGGAGATTAATAAAGGGCATATTGTTGCCATACTCAAGGAGCGAAGAATGCTGTATAAAATTGCAAGGCTCAAAAAACATTTTGTTGTTTGTTATCATAATGATTACACAATAGAAGTTACAAAACAGTTACGGAAGAATCATATTCCTTTTGTCGTCATTGATCCACGTCCTGAGATCCATGAATGGGCAAAAGAGTATAAGTACCCGCAGTATCTCCAAGCTGAGCCTCATGCAGAACTGGCAATGCTTAAAGCCCATCTCTCTTCAGCAAAAGGGCTTATTACACTCTCTGATTCCATAGCAGATAATATCGCCTTGATAGCATCTGTAAGACTTTTTGAAAAAGAGCATGACCTGCCACGTCCTTACTATGTAATCTCTTCGGCAGAGACTATAAGTGATGTAGAGAAGCTGAAAAAACTTGGAGCAGATACCGTGGTAAGTCCTACAAAACTGACAGCACAAAGAGTTAGTGCAATGGCAGCACGCCCTGATATGGAAAATTTGCTTGAAGAGTTTTTATATAAGAGTGATAATCCTTTAGATATGCAAGAGCTTGAAATTCCGCGTTACTCTTGGGCAGTACTCAAAAAACTCAAAGAGATACATATTCGTGAGATTGCAAATACTTCTGTTGTCGGTATTCGTAAAAAAGATGGAAAATTTATCTCTATGCCAAAAGGAGATACCTTGGTGATGAGCGAATCAAAACTTTTAGTTATTGGTACGCAAGATGGTATTAAAATTACAAAAGATTTACTCAGAAAAAGAGTAAAACCAAAGGAGTTAAAGTTTGTATAAATTAATAGAATTAGAGAGTGGTGTATGTGCTGCAGATGGCTTTTTTGCAGATGGTGTAAGTGCGGGTTTAAAACCTGATGGGGCTAAAGATATGGCATTTGTCTATTCAGAATCATTCTGTCAGATTGCAACAACTTTTACAACAAATAAAATGGCAGCTGCCCCTATAAAACACTGTAAGGCAAAAGGGGAGTTTGAAACAAATTTTATTCTTATTAACTCAAAAAATGCAAATGCTATGACAGGGGAGGCAGGAGTGGCTGATATAGATGAGATTTTAGCAACGCTTCCTGATTGTGTGCATAATCCACTGATGAGCTCAACGGGTGTTATCGGTGTGCGTCTGCCAAAAGAAAAGATCATTAAGGGTGCAAAACTCTTTGATCTTACAAAACGTCAACCGCATGCAGCAGCGCAGGCCATTATGACAACAGACAGCTTCTCAAAAGAAAAGGCCTATAGAGTAGAGCTTGCCGATGGAACACATTTTCATATTGGCGCTATGGCAAAAGGTGCCGGAATGATAAATCCTGCAATGGCTACCATGCTCTGTTTTATTACAACAGATGCACAAGTGAGTGTACAAGAGATGCAAGAGATCTTAAATGAAAAGGTAGAAGTAACCTTTAATGCTGCAAGTGTTGATGGTGATACCTCTACAAATGATACTGTGATGCTTCTTAGCAATGCAAAATCAGGTGTGTATCATAAAGAGGCATTTGGAGAGGCCTTAGAGAAGATTATGCGATTTTTGGCACGTGAGATGGTACGTGACGGGGAGGGTGCTACTAAACTGGTAACGTATAAAGTAACAGGTGCAAAAGATGATAAAGAGGCTGAGATCGTGGCAAAAGCACTCTCAAACTCTCTACTTGTTAAAACGGCACTCTATGGCGAAGATCCAAACTGGGGACGCATCGCTTCTACTGTAGGTGCCAGTGGTGCTGAAGCTGCTGAGGAGCTATTAACAATCTCTTTTGATGATGTGTGTGTTTACAAAAGAGGAGCACTCTTTTTTGATGCGGCAATGGAAGCAAAAGCTGCAGCAGTAATGAAAAAGGATTCTTTTACAATTTCATGTGATCTGGGAATTGGAGAGGGAAGCTTTGAAGCATATGGATGTGATCTTGGTTATAAATATGTCGAGATCAATGCAGATTACAGAACATAATGTTCTTTAATCTTCATAATCTTTTTTAAACTCCACATAGCGTTTGGCAGAAGCGTAAAGTTCTGCTACCTCTGTCTCATTTAACTCTCGAACTACCTTTGCAGGACTTCCTACGATTAAACTTCTTGGTGGAAATACTTTATTCTTCGTTACCAGCGCACCAGCACCGACAATAGACTCTTTTCCAATCACAGCACCATCTAAAATTGTTGCACTCATGCCAATAAGGCAGGCATCTTCTATAGTGCAGCCATGTAGCATTACACGGTGACCTACTGTAACGTCATTGCCAATAACTGTAGGGTTTCCTGTTGATTTGTCACCGTTTTTATAGTGTGTTACATGAATCATAGAGAGATCCTGAATATTTGTACGATCCCCTATAGAGATATAGTGAACATCACCACGTACCACACAGCCAAACCAGATAGAGCAATCTTCACCGATACTGACATCACCGATGACATCTGCTGATGGTGCTATCCATGTTCCTTTTTTTACCTTTGGCATTGTATCTTTAAATGTGTGTAACATTGTTTCTCCTAACTCTCTATAAAGAGACGGTTAACCAGTTGTTGTACATAGGTTGAGGTCTCTTTTTTGGTTGCTTTTGCAATTTTGTTGACATACTCTTCAAGCAGTTTGTGATTATTAATCGCTTTTTCTCCATTATTTGGCTTGAGTTTAATATAGGTACCGTCACTTTGCAGTTCATGTGCAAGTACATTGTCAGAACACTGGAGTTTTAAGATTTGAATGATCTTCTTTTGTGCTGTATCATCTTTGATGGCAGTAAGGAGTTCAATTCTTCTGACTAAGTTACGTGGCATCCAGTCTGCACTGGAGATATAGACTTTTGTTGCATCATTTTTAAAGTAAAAGACACGTGGATGTTCAAGATATTTTCCAATGATTGAAATAACACGAATATTTTCACTTACCCCTTGAATGCCAGGTTTTAGACAGCAGATCCCGCGAACAATCAGTTCAACCTTGACTCCTGCCTGAGAGGCTTTATAGAGAGCTTTGATCACATCTTCATCCACAAGAGAGTTGATCTTTGCAATGATCTGACCATTTTTCCCTTGTCGTGTTTCATTATGAATTAAAGAGAGTACTTTTGGTTTGATCTGTGTCGGTGCCATATAGAGTTCATTAAGTTTTCCTTTTTTACTAAAACCGGTTAAAAAGTGAAAGAAACGTGTTAGATCGTTTGTAATGATATCTTTAGAAGTCATATAGCTCATATCGGTATAGATCTTTGCCGTACTTGGATTGTAATTTCCTGTTCCTAAGTGAGCATACTGTTTGAGTTTTCCATTTTTTCTACGTGTTACAAGGGCAGCTTTTGCATGTACTTTAAAGCCTTTAATTCCGTAAATTACATGTGCTCCTGATTTTTCCAGTGCCTTTGCCCAGATAAGGTTGTTTTCCTCATCAAAACGAGCTTTAAGCTCAACCATAACCGTTACCTGTTTGCCACTCTCACTTGCATCCATCAGTGCTTTTACAATAGGTGAGTTGGTACCTGAGCGATAGAGTGTCATCTTAATTGAAACGACATCAGGATCTTTTGCAGCAACTTGAATAAACTTGACAACCGGTTCAAAACTCTCATAAGGGTGGTACATTAAGACATCTTGCTTTTCAAGTGTGGCAAAGATATCTTCACTACTATCAAGTGGTGGAAGAAGTTTTGGTTTAAAAGGAGGCAGCAGAAGATGCGCGAACTGTTTGTTTGAGACGATCTGCCAAAGCGATGCAAGATTTAAAAATGTATGAAATGTATAGATATCATCTTTGTAAACATTGGTATGTTTGTTGATAAAGTTGATAATCTCCGCATCGGCATTACTTCCCACTTCCAGTCGAACCATCTCTCCTTTTCTACGAAGCTTAAGACCCTCTTCAAGGATCTCCATAAAGTCATCAGCCTCTTCTTCTTCAATGGCAATATCTGCATTTCTTGTTACTCGAAACGGTGCATATTTGATCAGGGTATATCCTGGAAAGAGTTCTGCAACATGTTTTTCTACAACACTTTCTATTGGTACATAAACACCGCCTTCAAG
>Ga0256837_1002486_pt1 | contig 11383 bp, 11 predicted proteins | sample 4562384metaG_FD_185976 | JGI IMG/M metagenome (GOLD analysis project Ga0256837, IMG submission 185976) | Hydrothermal vent microbial communities from Guaymas Basin, Mexico - 4561-384 | ecosystem: Environmental > Aquatic > Marine > Hydrothermal vents | place: Mexico: Guaymas Basin | collected... | reverse complement strand
GATACAGGTGGAATTGCTGAGCATTTTGCTTTTACGGTTAGAACACTAGAGCGAACAGGTATTTCAGCTGTTATTATCGAAGATAAAACAGGACTTAAAAAGAACTCATTATTTGGAAATGATGTAGTTCAAACACAAGATACTATTGAAAATTTTTGTAATAAAATTAAAATGGGAAAAGCTGCACAAGTTACTGATGATTTTATGATAATTTCAAGAATTGAGAGTTTAATCCTTGAAGCAGGTATGGATGATGCAGTTAAAAGAGCTAAAGCTTACATAGAAGCTGGAACTGATGGTATTATGATTCACTCTCGTATGAAAGAGCCTGATGAGATTTTAGAATTTTGTAAAATACTAAGAGAGTATAATGAAAATATTCCTATTGTAGTTGTTCCAACTTCTTATAATCAAATCACGGCAAAAGAGTTAAGTGAAGCAGGAATAAATATAGTTATATATGCTAACCATATGTTAAGAGCGGCATACCCAGGTATGATGAATGTTGCTAAATCTATTTTAGATAATGATAGAAGTATGGAAGCTGAAAAAGATTTACTTTCTATTAAAAAGATTCTTGATTTAATTCCAGGTACTAAGTAATGGCATTGAATACAGTTGAATTTGTAGAGAATCTTATAAAAGAGGGGTATACACATCTTTGTGTAGTACCTTGTAGTTTTGCAAAAAATGTCATAAATGAAGCAATCAATAATCCTAATATTGAGTATGTTCCAAGTGCAAGTGAAGCAGTAGCAGTTTCAGTTGCAGCTGGTCTTAAAATGAGTGGTAAAAAGCCTATAGTAATTGTTCAAAGTTCAGGACTTACAAATATGGGAAGTAATATTACAAGCCTGTTAAAGCCTTATGGAGTAACATTTCCTATTTTAACATCATGGAGAACATACAAAGATGGTGATAGTGAGATACAACATCAGCATCTAGCAACAGAACTACCAGAACTTATTAAAGCTTATGGCTACGAGCATATAATTATAAATCAAGATAGCTTAAAAGACTCAATAGCTCAGATTAACAAGTGTGATACAAGTTTTACTATAGGTGTAATTAGAAAAGATACATTTTCAAAAGTGAACTTAAATGATGAGCATAAAATAGATTTATCTTCATATATACCTAGAAGCAAATTTTTAATATCTTTAAATGAAAAGTTTAAAGATACAAATACAATTTTTATAGGAACTACAGGAAATACAGCTAGAGAGATGTATAGTTTTATGCCAGATACAAATAACTTCTATATGGCTGGAAATATGGGTGGTGCATTAAGTCTTGGGCTTGGTGCTGCAATGGCTGGTAAAAAAGTAGTAGTATGTGGTGGTGATGCTGAGTTTGTTATGCATATGGGTGGTCTTACAACTGCTGGCAGGTATAAAGATTTAGATTTAACTTATATATTATTTGATAATGAACAGAATAAATCTACAGGTGGACAAAATACTTATCAAAGTCATGTGGACTATATAAATATTGTTAAAGCTTCAAATATAAATGTTGAAGAAAAGATAATCACTTCATTAGATAAATTTTCAGATATTATGAATGATATTAAAAAAACTTCACAAGTTAAATTTATGTGTGTAAAATGTGGACTTGATGATGAAACACCACGACCACCACTTGATGTTGTAAAAGTGAGTAGATTTTGATGAATAATAATTTCACTTATAATATGCCTACTAAAATAGTGTATGGCGATAATGAACTAGCTAATATTGATAAGTATATAAATGGCAGAAAAACTCTCTTGATTACTTCTCAAGGGTTTGTAAAAAGAGGCTTGATTGAACAGCTTAATTCTTATACTTCAAATATAGTAGATGTTGTATCAGAAGTTAAATCACATCCTGAATTTAAAGATTTAGAAATCACTTATAATAAAATACAAAATATAGATTTTGAACTTATTTTAGCTATTGGTGGAGGAAGTGTTTTAGATGCTTCCAAATTCTTTAGTGTTTATAATGATAAAAAAGAATATCAGTTTGTAGAAGATTTGATTAAGGGTAAAATAGAAAAAGATAATTATAAACTTATACCTATTATTTCTATACCTACAACAGCAGGAACAGGAAGCGAGATAACTCCATGGGCAACTATTTGGGATATGGATGAAAAGAAAAAATACTCTTTACATCTACCAGATTTGTTTGGTGAAATAGCACTTTATGATCCAACTTTAACTTTAACTATTCCAAAAGATATAACTATTCAAACAGGACTTGATACACTTTCTCATGCATTAGAATCTATTTGGAATAAAAATGCAAATGAGATTACCGTAAATTATGCCATAAAATCTGCAAAATTAATAGTAGATAATTTAGTATTGCTTTCAAATGATTTAAATAATCTAAAATATAGAAATAATATCATGAAAGCTTGTATGTATGCAGGTTTAGCATTTTCAAATACACAAACAGCTATAGCCCATGCTATGAGTTACTATATAACAGCTCATAAAGGCATAGACCATGGAATAGCTTGTAGTTTTACACTTCCAATGTTAACAGATAATATCATAGGTAAATATAATTTTATAGATAATGCTTTGATTGAGATATTTGGAGAACTGTCATCTAATAAACTAAGATGTATTTTAAAAGAGTTAAATATTTCTACAGAGTTTAAAGATTATGGTGTAACTGATGATGAACTTAATGAGCTTAAATCATCACTTCAAAACAATCAGCGAGCTGGTAATAGTTTGGTGAGTATCTAAAAAATAATGCAAAAAGCTAAACAAACATATCAAAAATATAAAGTTATGATACATAACTTTTCATATCTCACGATTTTAAAAGGTTTAACACTTATATTACCACTTATTACATTTCCGTATCTTATTCAAACATTAGGAACAGAGAAATATGGTTTAGTTATGTGGGCATGGGCTATTGCTCAAATATTTATAGTTTTTATTCAGTTTGGCTTCAATACTTTAGGGGTTAAACTTATATCTGAAAATAGAAATAATAAACAAAAGCTATCACAAGTATTTTCTCAAATAACTTTTGTAAAATTAGGACTTTTAATTTTAAGCATAATAGTATTTGCAATATTGCTTTTTAGTATAGATAAAATTTCTAACAATCAAGAGTTATTTATATATTTTATGATTTTTGTAGTATTTGAAAGTATGCTTCCTGTTTGGTATTTTCAAGGTATTGAAAATATGAAGATAATGGCTATTTTGGTTTCATCTATTAAGCTTATATTTGCACTTTTAGTTTTTGTAGTTATAAAAGAACAATCGCAATATCTGTACATACCTATACTTTATGCTATGGGTTCTTTTGTATCTAATCTAATTGCATATTATATTATTTTTTACAAAGATAATATATCATTGATAAGTATAAAACTAAAAGATACATATAGTATGACAAAAGAGAGTTTTTTTATACTCTTTGCTACTATTGGTACAGTTGTAAGAGATAGAGTAACCATAATCTTAATAGAAAAATATCTTGGTTTAGATATGGTTGCATATTTTGATTTGGCCATGAAAATAATAAATATACTACTTACCCCTTTTCATATGGTGAGTCAAGTTTTATATCCACATATAGCAAGAACAAAAGATATGATACTACTTAAAAAAGTATTAATAAGTGTATTGCTCATATCTTTTTGTGTTGTTGGCATATTTATTTATCATATAGAATGGATAGTAACCATGATAAATGGAGAGATGAATAATACTTTAGTGGATATTATGAGTATTTTGATATTTATAGTACCTGTTGGGGTTGTTTCAGCATTTATAGGTACTAATATAATAGTAGTATTTAAACAAACTAAATGGCTTTCAATTGCAATTATATCTGCTACATTATTATATGTAATTGGTTTCTATTATTTTAAGATAAATAAAGAAATTATAATAGATATATTTATATATTTATTTCTATTGTTTTTTACTATTGAAATGTTTGTGTTATTAATAAAATCAAAACAAATTTTAATAAATAATAAAGGTTGAAATTGAACAAACTACAAAAAAACATTATAAAAGCATACAGATATATACTATCTACTCAAAGATGGTCATTGATGTATAAAAATGTAAATGATGATAAATACTTAGAGATAGAACAGTCTCAAAATTTAGCAAGAGCAGATTGTTTTGTAGTTGAAGATGGAGATAAAACTTATATCTTTTTTGAAGAGTTTGTAATCGAGCCAAATCGTAAAGGGTATTTGAGTGTTGGAGAGTTAAATACTAAAAATAATAAAATTATAAATATTCAAAAAGTTTTAGAAAAAGAACATCATCTATCTTATCCTTTTGTATTTAGATATAAAAATGAATGGTATATGATACCTGAGACACATTCAAATCTTACTATTGATTTGTATATGTTTAGTTCATTCCCTTATAAAATAGAAAAAGTAAAAACACTTATAGATGATATTGATGCAGTTGATACAACTGTAACTATAAAAGATGAAATTGTTTATCTATTTACAAATGTTAAAAAAGATGGAAAAATCCATAATGAAAATTTATCTTTGTTTTATAGTAATGATTTATTAAATGGAGAGTTTACAGAGTATTTATCAAATCCTTTAAATACTGATACAAGATATGCAAGGATGGCAGGAACCATTTTAAAAGAAGATGATAAGCTTTATAGAATAGCACAAGATTGTAGTATAAACTATGGTTCTTGTATGTATAAGTTTGAGATAGAAGAGTTATCGAAAACAAAATATAAAGAAAAATTAGTTGAGACAATTTACCCACCTAAAGGCTGTAATGCTTCACATACATTTAGTAAAAGTGATAACTTTGAGGTTATAGATGTTATGAAAAACGATATATCGTTTATAAATTTGATTACAAATACGATAAACTTAGGTAAATCAATACTTAGAAAGGTTTCAAGATGATAGATATAGAAAAACTAAAACCAAAAATAGTAGAAGCACTTACATCACTTAACCCTGAAAAAATTATACTCTTTGGTTCTTATGCTTATGGAACTCCAAACGAAAATAGTGATTTGGATATTTGTGTAGTTGAAAAAGATTATGAAAACAAATGGCAAGAGAAATTAAAAATAAGAAATTTATTGAATGATATTAGAATGCCTATAGATATTTTAAATCCAAAAATGGACGAGTATGAATTTTATTCAAAAGAGATTAATTCTGTGTATTATGACATAGATAAACAAGGAATATTGTTGTGGAAAAATTCTTAAAGCAGTATGATGTTTTATTTCTAAAAGCCAAAGAAGATTTAATAGCAGCAAAATATCTTCTAGATGGATTTAATTATCATAATTTAGAACTAAATTTAGAAATAGTTTTTTTTCATTTTCAGCAATGTGTAGAAAAACTTATTAAGACTTATTTAGATTTTAATAAAATTAAATTTCCTCATACTCATGATTTAAAAGATTTAATTAATATATTAGAGGATAACAATATAAACTTTATAGATAATATTGATTTTATTGTACTCCTAACTCAATATGCTGTTGAAGGTAGATATGCCATCATTCATGATGATTTAGATGATGCAGATAAGTATATTGAAACACTTGATAAACTTTTATCTTTTGTGCAAAGAGAGATACAGAAATGAGTATAAAAATTTTACTTTCTTCAAATAACAAAGATTTTACACACAATACAAAGTATATGTTTGAATATCTTTTAGAACATACAGATTATGAAATAAAATATATTATAAATGATGATATTAAAAGAGAAAAATTAAATAAAAAATATCCAAATCATTTTATATCAATTAAAACTAAAGAGGGTAAAAAGTATCTTAAAAATGCAGATATATGGCTTCTTGATGCAGGAATGCCTACTAAAAATCCTTTTTTAATGAGAAATAAGATTATCATAAACTATTGGCACGGAGTACCTATAAAACAAATAGGGATAAATGGCTATAAAGGTTTAAATTGGTTAAGGATGTTTTTACAATTAAAACTATTTTCAAACTTTGTTACGGCTTATATTACTACTTCAAAAAATATGATAGATATCATGGCTCAAAGTTTTATATTACCCAAAGAGAAAATAAAAGTTTTAGGTCAACCTAGAAATCATTATCTTAAAGACTATGTTCCAAAAGAAGAGATAGCTAAGTTTTATGATTATATTGATATAAAAAGTAAATTTGTACTTTATGCTCCTACTTGGAGAAAGTCTAAGTATGGTGGAAGTTTTGATAGTGAAGTAAAATATTTTCCTTTTGATGATTTTGATATAAAAGAGTTAGAAAAATATTTAGAAGAGAATAAAATAACCATATTTTTAAGACCACATCCTTTAGAAAAAATCAATATAAAAGAGAGCAAATATATAAAAATATTTGATAATTCTAAAACTGAAAATATTAATGATTATTTAAATATCTTTGATTTACTTATTGCTGATTATTCGGGTATCTATGTAGATTTTTTACTTCTTGATAAGCCTATGTTGCTCTTACCTTACGATAAAGAGGAATATATATCTATAAAAGGATTTAATTTTGATTATGAAAAAATTTCTCCTGCTCCTAAACCTACGACCTTTAAGGATTTTAAAGATGAATTATTAAAATTATTAGAAGATAAAAATTACTTTAGAGATGAAAGACTCAAAATTAATGATTTTTTTAATAATATTAAAAAAGATAGTTTAAAATTAAATTTTGATTTCATAAAAAAGGAATTAGATAAAAGATGAGACCGATTATTTTTATAACTCAATATTTAGTAAGTATGGGTGGAGTAGTTAGAGTTATTACAAATTGGAGTAATTATTTTATAAAAAGTAGAGAAGTTGAAAATGTATCTATAAAAGAAGGAAAACCTTATTTTGATTTAGATGAAAAAGTCAAATTTACAATTGTTAATTTTAAATTTAGATATAAACTCTTTAAGCTTATAGATATAGTTCCAAATACTATAAAAATGTATAAATTCTTAAAACAAAGAGAAGATACTAATATAGTTTTTAATAAGTCACTTTATATTGAACCTGTATATATACTAAGAAAACTTGGACTGTTTAAAAATATAAATTTGATATATATGCACCATGGAGGAAGTTCAGGATTTAGAACTTTTTTTTTAAGTCGTAAAGGAACGGCACATAGAGTGAAGATGATATTTGAAACATTTGATAAAGTTATATGTTTATTTGATGATGAAGACAATTACCCATCACAAGTAAAGACAGAGAAACTTCATTTTATAGAAAATCCTTTAAGTTTTAAATTATCAGATGTAACTTTTGAACAAAAAGAAAATGTGGTTTTATCGCTTGGGAGAGTAACTAAAGCAAAAGGGATAGATACACTTATATATGCTTGGGATAAGATAAAAGATGATGTAAAAAATTGGAAACTTCAAATAGTAGGAGATGGTGAAGATAAAGAAGAGTTTATAAATCTTGTAAAAGAATTAGATATACAAAATATTGAGTTTGTAGGTGGAACAACAGATATAAAGCCACTCTATGAAAAAGCAAAAATATTTGTTATTCCATCTATTGCAGAGGGTATGCCTATGACTATTATGGAAGCTATGGCTTGTAAAAGTTGTGTGATTTCTAGTAAAACTACAGGTGGTAAAAAATTAGTTGATGATAATAAAACTGGACTCTTATTTGATATTGGAGATAAGGATGAGTTATCTAAGCAAATTATTGATTTGATTGAAGATAAAGAGAAGAGAGAAAAGTTAGCAAATAATGCTTTTAATTATGTGAGAAGATATGAGATTGAGAATATTGCTAAAAAGTGGGATAGGGTTTTAGTGTGATAGAGAAGCAGATAAGAAATAATCTTTTTATTAACAGTATAGTTACCTTTATTATATCAATAGAATATATATTTTTTCTGCTATCAGGAGACTTTTTTTTAAAACTTATAGAGGCTCAACTGTTTATAATATTTTTATATTCTGTAATTAGTACATATAAACTGACAAAGAATTGGCTTGATTTATATATAATATTTTTAGTTTTGACTTTTCTTTTTATGTTGTCTCGACCATTTTTACATCTATTTGATTTGGTTGATTTTATAAATTATAATGAACAACAATGGTATAAAAATAGTGATAATTTTTATTTTAGTGACTTTACAATGGTAAAAATTAATTTTATCCTTATATATTCATTATTATTTTTAAATATTGGATATCTGATAGGCTATAAAAAATATTTTAAAATAGCTACTTATAAAACTTTAAAAGATAGTTTTTCAAAAATATTTAATAAAAAAATAGCATATCTATTTTTTATATTAGGTGCTGGTGCATTTTTGATAAAAGTTATTATATATATAAATTTATTACATAACTATGGATATTTTTATCTATATTCAGGAAACTATACTTTACCATTTTTGATAAGAGCATTTGATGATTTTTTATATATAGGTTATATACTTATCTTAATAAATATCCCACCAAAAAAAGAAGCCTACATATTATCTACTATATTTATTTTGCTCTATGGTTCTATGTTGCTTACAGGTATGAGAGGAGAGTTTTTTGTATCATTTTTTGCGATGCTTTGGCTTTTATCTACTTTGTATAATTGGAAAGTAAAATTATATAAAATTATTTTAGGTGGTTTTGGACTTATGATATTAGCTCAATCTATTCTTATGATTAAATATAGCTACATAAGTTATGATGATGTTAACTTTCTTGACTTTTTAAGTTTATTTATACATTCACAGGGTGTCAGCATACTCATACTTGGGTATATAATAGAGTTTGAAGATATGTTTGTAGATATATATAGTGGTTTTAGATATTTAATAGCACCTTTTGTAAGTATGTTTTTAACTTTAACAGGTCAGCAAGTTCCACGAACTGAATCTGATCCAAATACTATATATGATATTAGTAGTAAGCTAGAAATATTTTTAAATCAAGATGCTTATTATACTGGTGGTGGTACAGGTAGTAGTTATATAGTTGAACTATTTGCTTTAGGTGGAGATGTGATTTTATTATCTGTTGGAGCATTTTTATTAGGATTTTTTATAGTTTATCTTTCGAAAAAATTGATTTATCAAAAATACGGACTGTTTATAACTATGATAATACTTCCTATGTTATTTTGGCTACCTCGTTCTAGTATAGCTGTACTTGGAAAAAGATATATTTTTGCAATTATACTTATTTTATTTTTCATATTTATATATAAACTATTAAAAAAAAAGGAAACTAATAAATGAAACTAATAACATGCACAGGATATGGCTCAACAGGTTCAAGTGTAGTAACAGATTTACTTAAAGAGTTTGAAGATGTAAACTCTTATGGAGATTTTGAGTTTAGATTTTTACAAGACCCTCATGGACTTAGAGATTTGGAGTATGGACTATTTGAAAATAACAACCGACTAAATACAGGGTACTATATAAAACAATTTATAAAATATAGTAAATTTTTATCTAAGAGCAAAGTATATAACTATGAAAAATATTTCAATGGTAATTTTAGAAAACTTTCAGATGAGTTTATAGATGATATTATAGATGTGAAATGGCAAGGGTATTGGCATCAAGATATAATTGATGAAAATCTTATAAGAAAGTTTTTTTATTATTTGGAAAGAGTAATACAAAAGAAAGTCTTAAAACAAAGATATTCAGGAGCTCAATATTATAAAAATACAATGTACTATGCAAATCCACTTTCAAAAGAAGAGTTTTATAAAAAATGTCAATCATATACTAAAGAACTAATTAGTTCAATGGGTATAGATAAAAAATATAATTTTTTAGCATTAGACCAACTTGTCCCACCAGACCATAATCAAACTTATCTTAACTATTTTGATGATTTAAAAATTATAATTGTAGATAGAGACCCTAGAGATTTATATTTACTTGAAAAATACCAATACAAACATAAATGGGTTCCATTTGAAGATATAAAAAAATTTGTAAAATGGTTTAGACTTATAAGGGAACATAGAAAAAGCGAAGTTGAAAGTGACAATGTATTGTATATAAATTTTGAAGACTTTATATATGACTATGATGATAGTATAAATAAAGTTATTGATTTTGTTGGATTAGACAAAACTAATTGGAAAGATAAAAAAAGATACTTCAATCCTGATATATCTATAAAAAATACTAAAAAATGGTTAGTTTATCCCCAAGCTAAAGAAGATATTGAATATATAGAAAAAGAATTAAAAGAATTTTTGGTGGAATATTAATATGAAATTCTCAGTCCTAATGTCAATATATCACAAAGAAAAAGCAGACTACTTTAATAGAGCTATGCTATCTATTTGGGATGAACAAACCATAAAACCAAATAAGATAGTTTTAGTTCAAGATGGAAAACTTACAGAAGAGCTATATGAAGTTATAAGAAAATGGCAAGAGAAATTAGGAGATTGTTTTAAAACTATTCCACTTGAAAAAAATGTAGGTCTTGGAGATGCTTTAAATATAGGACTTGAAAATTGTAGCTATGAGATGATAGCTAGGATGGATACTGATGATATATCATTACCTCAAAGATTTGAAAAACAACTTGAAACTTTTAAAGGTAACGATATAGATGTTAGTAGCTCTTGGGTAAGCGAGTTTGATAGTAATGAAAATGAAATAGAAAGTTTAAGAAAATTACCTGAACATCATGATGAAATAGTTACTTTTGCAAAAAAAAGAAATGCTATAAATCATCCTGCCGTAATGTACAAGAAAGAAGCTGTGTTAAACGCTGGTGGATATAAAAAAATGATGTGGTTTGAAGATTATTACTTATGGATTAGAATGATGTTAAATAATGCAAAGTTTTATAATATTCAAGAACCCTTAGTAAACATGAGAGCTGGGTATGGACAACTAGAGAGACGAAGTGGTTTAAAATATGCTATAGAAGAGTTTAAATTTTTAAAGACCATTAAAGAGTTGGGTTTTTTGACTACTAGTCAGTTTATCAAAAATAGTACTATACGATTTATGGCTAGAGTAGTACCGAAGAATTTAGTAAAAATGATTTATAAAAGAATTAGGAGTTGATATGCTAATCCTAAAAATAATGGGGTCAGACCCTATTCAAGTGCATAAACTTAATTATATATTAATCTATTTTTGCTAAAATATTGAAATCTAAAAATTAAGGCTCTTTAAATGGCAAGAAAAAATAGAATAAATGAGATAGGTTATTATCATGTAATCAATAGGGGAGTTGAAAAGCGAAATATTTTTTTGGAGCAAGAAGATTATAATAAATTTTTAGATATATTGATAGATGTTAAGAAAAAATACAATTTGATTATTCATTCCTTTTGTCTTATGACAAATCATTATCATATATTGTTGCAAACACAAGAAAACAATATTTCAAATGCTATTAAATACTTA
>Ga0256837_1002485_pt1 | contig 11388 bp, 10 predicted proteins | sample 4562384metaG_FD_185976 | JGI IMG/M metagenome (GOLD analysis project Ga0256837, IMG submission 185976) | Hydrothermal vent microbial communities from Guaymas Basin, Mexico - 4561-384 | ecosystem: Environmental > Aquatic > Marine > Hydrothermal vents | place: Mexico: Guaymas Basin | collected... | reverse complement strand
GCACTGAAAGAATTTGAATTGAAAAGTTATTTTGATTCTATTTTGCTTAGAGATATTGTTGCTCGTTATAAGTTGGATAATTTTAGAATCTTGGAGCACTTGTCTATTTTTCTCTTGTCTTCTATCTCCAATGCTATCTCCATTACCAAAGTGAAGAATAGATTGGGTGTTTCTCATGACCTTGCCAGTAGATATATGGAGTATTTGGAAAATACATATATGATTCAGTCTGTACCACTCTTTGATTGGTCTTTGCAAAAACAGTATGTCAACCCAAAAAAGATTTATTCTATAGATACAGGACTTTCTAAGAGAGTTTCATTTGAAGTAGGTAAACGCATAGGTGACATGTTGGAGAATATAGTTTATCTTGAATTAAATCGAAGACATAGTGAAATTTATTATTTTAAAACAGCACAAGGGTATGAAGTGGACTTTCTTATCAAAGAGTATGAGAAGATTACCCATCTAGTACAAGTCAGTAAAACGCTTCAGGATAAGAAGACCAAAAAAAGAGAACTGCGGGCTTTAGTAAAAGCGTCTGATGAATTAAAACATTTAAAAAATATAAACTTACTGCTATTAACCATGGATGAGAGTTGTACGGAGACTATAGATGATAAAACAATTAAGATTGTTAATATAATAGAATGGTTACTTTTTGATGATTGGTAGGTTTTTTTTAATATCTGGAGAGAAAAGTCTCAATGACAATAAATAAGGTTTGAATTTGCTATAATACCTCCATAAAAATATATTTCTAAAGTGTTAAAATGTTCTTAAATGTATTTTACGCTTAAAAATAGTTTAGAAAAATGAAAAATATAATTTATTAAATATATGATAAATCCCTTTATAAAGGGCTTTGTGAGGAGATAATAAACCATGATTTTAATGATAGATAATTATGATAGTTTTACGTATAACATTGTTCAATACTGCCGTGAGCTTGGTGCGGATTTAAAGATTATCAGAAATGATGAGATGAGTGTGGAGGAGATTGAAGCTTTAGCACCTGAGAAGATCATTATCTCTCCTGGGCCTGCTTCTCCTGATGAGGCAGGAGTCACACTTGATGTAATTCGTTATTTTAAAGATAAAGTTCCTATTTTAGGGATTTGCTTAGGGCATCAGAGTATTGCACAGGTTTTTGGTGGGGATGTTGTTCGTGCAAAAAATATGATGCATGGAAAAACATCTACAATGAAGCAGAGTGCTTCTTGTGAAATTTTTAAAGATCTTCCTGCTGAGTTTATAGCAACACGTTACCACTCATTGATTGTAGATAAAGATACACTGCCTGATATTATAGAACCAACAGCGTACTCGACAGATGACAATGAGATTATGGCACTGAAAATTAAAGATAAAGATATTTATGGTGTACAGTTTCATCCTGAGTCTATAATGAGTGAATATGGACATGAGATGATAGGAAACTTCTTAAAATTATGAAATATAAAATCATCTTATTTCTCATTTTAGGAATAGATGCTTGTGTACTTTTCTTTGAAACAGCTCATGTCTCTATATCTTCTAGCGAAGCTTCATTGTTGTATGGAGATTTTTCATTTTTACAACTTTTAGTAAAAACTTCTTTAGCTTTTTTTGGTCATAATGATTTTGGTCTGCGATTTGTTTTTATAGCAATGCATATATTGAGTGCATTGCTGATCTATATTATCTCTAAAAGGTATCTTAAGTTTCAAAGGGATAGGCTTTGGCTTGTTTTGACTTTTGTTCTGCTTCCTGGAGTTGTAAGTTCTGCGATTATGGTAAATCATGCAGGATTTATTATCTTTGGATTGCTTTTGTATCTTTATTTGGAACAAAAAGTTTCAAAATTTTTTATAAATATTTTACTTTTGGTCTATGCACTTCTTGATGTAGGCTTTGTATACCTTTTTTTAGGACTTGCTTTTTACCACCTTTTTAACAAAGAAAAAAAAGAGTTTGCTTATAATATAGGACTTTTTTTCTTCTCTTCATATCTCTATGGATTTGATATATATGGTTTTCCACGTGGTCACTTTTTAGATACTATAGGTGTTTATGCTGCTATTTTTAATCCTATTATTTTTGTTTATATATTTTATGTGCTTTACAGACGTTATCTTGCAGATAAAAAAGACAAACTCTGGTATATTGCTTCAACAGCACTTCTTTTTTCACTGTTAATCTCTTTTCGGCAACGTGTAGATATTGAACATTTTGCTCCCTATCTTATCATCGCTTTACCACTTGCCGCACAAACATTTGTAAGCTCATATCGTGTACGTTTAAAAGAGCATAGAAGAGCTTATAAAGCTATATTTGTAAGCTCTTTTATACTGTTGATTCTCAATACTTTAGTAGTTTTTTTTAATAAAGAACTCTATTTGGTACTAGACAATCCAAAAAAGAACTTTGCTTATAATATGCATATAGCAAAATCATTGGCTCAAAAGTTGAAAGCTCAAAATATTGACTGTGTTACTACAGATAGAAGAATGCAGAAGAGATTACGGTTTTATGCTGTTACTCAATGTGACAAGAATATCTTAAAAGAACTTCCTCTAAAGAGTAAAAGAGAGCCTGATGTAACAATAAGTTACAAAAATAGAATCCTATATAAAGCTACTGTTACTAAATTAAACAGTAAGTAGTTCATTTTCAAGAGTTAAGAGAAAGCAAAGATAGTTATTCAATGAGTTTATGCTAGAATTACCCATAAATATCAAAATAGGGAGTTTCTATGGCTCAAAAAGCGATACGAGAATACGACGCAAAGTCAATTTTAGCAAAACACTGGGATAAATATTTTCCGGATTTTACTTATTCATACGAAACAGTTTTAGTAACTTCAGGTGCTGAGTTACTTGAAGCTGCAAAAGAGAAGCCGTGGTTAAAAGAGAAGCCACTTGTTGCAAAACCAGATATGTTATTTGGTAAGCGTGGTAAGAATGGATTAGTTTTATTTAAAGATCAAAAACCAGGTGATGTTACATTAGAAAAAGCTGCAGCTTGGATTGATGAAAAATCAAAAGAAGATGTTGAAGTATATTTTTCGTTTGATGGTGATACTCCGACTGGTGAGCCTAAAGTTGATAGATTGACTCATTTTATTGTTGAGCCATTTACTCCACATGATCAATCTGAAGAGTATTATATTTCTGCTACTTGTGTTGGTGATGAAGATGTTCTTTATATGTCAGCTGAAGGTGGTATGGAAGTTGAAGAGGGTTGGGACGAAAAAGTTACTGAAGTAGCATTCCCAATTACTGCAAAAGAGGATGAGATCGCTGAGAAGATCAAAACCAATATTCCTGCTGATGTAAAAGAGGAAGATAAAGAAAACTTCGCAAAATTTGCTATTGGTTTCTTTAAAGCATACCGTGAGCTTAACTTCGCTTACCTTGAAATTAATCCTTTTGTAATGCAAGGAAATAAAATTGAGCTTTTAGATATGGTTGCTAAGCTTGATGATACAGCTGGTTTTATGATGGTAGAAGAGTGGGGTGATGTTGAGTATCCTACTGCATTTGGTATGGAAGCAAAATCTCCTGAAGTAGAAGCTATCGAAGAGGCTGATGCGAAAACTGGTGCATCTTTAAAACTTACACTTCTAAAACCTGAGGCAAGAATCTGGACTATGGTTGCCGGTGGTGGTGCATCTGTTGTTTACGCAGATACTATTGCTGATTTTGCAGGTATTGAAGATTTGGCAAATTATGGTGAGTACTCTGGTGGGCCTACTACTGGTGAGACAAAATTCTATGCTGAGACTATTTTAGATCTTATGACAAGAGAAAAAGATCCAAAAGGTCGTGATAAGATTTTAATCATTGGTGGTGCGATTGCGAACTTTACTGATGTTGCAAAAACATTTACAGGTATTATTCAAGCGTTTGAAAAGTATGCAGACAAAATGAAAGATGTTGGTGTTAAAATCTACGTTCGTCGTGGTGGACCAAACTATGAAAAAGGTTTAAAAGACATCAAAGAGGCAGCTGATAGACTAGGTCTTGAAATTCACGTTTATGGGCCAGAAACACACGTTACAGATATTGTACGTATGGCATTAGAAGAGAAGTAAGGAGAAGAGATGGGAAAATTATTTACTAGAGATACACAGGCAATTTTTTGGAACAACAACAAAACAGCAATCCAAAGAATGCTTGATTATGATTATACAATTAAAAGAGAGACTCCTTCAGTTGCAGCTATCGTAGCACCTACAAGTGGAAATAAATTTGAGAAGTTCTTTTGGGGTGGTGATGAGATTATGATTCCACTTTACAAAAGTACAACAGAAGCAAAAGCTGCTCAGCCGCAAGCTGATGTACTTTTAAACTTTGCATCATTCAGAACTGCTTATGATGTAACTATGGAAGCTTTAAATCTTGGTGGTTTCAAGACTATTATGATTACAGCTGAGGGTATTCCTGAGCGTCTTGCTCGTGGTATGAATGCGTATGCACGTGAATTAGATGTAACAGTAATTGGGCCTGCAACTGTTGGTGCTATTGCTCCGGGTGCATTTAAAATTGCAAATATCGGTGGTACTATTGAGAATATCATCAACTCTAAACTGCACCGTGCAGGTTCTTGTGGACTTGTAACGCGTTCTGGAGGTCTCTTTAATGAGCTTTCAAATATCATCGCTATCAATGCTGATGGTATTGCAGAGGGTGTTGCTATTGGTGGTGATAGATTTGTTGGTTCAGTTTTCATCGACAATTTACTTCGTATGGAAAAAAATCCAGATGTTAAATATATGATCCTTCTTGGTGAAGTTGGTGGTACTGAAGAGTATAAAGTTATTGAAGCAGTTAAATCTGGTAAGATTACTAAACCAATCATTGCATGGTGTATCGGTACAATCGCAAAATATTATGACTCTGGTGTTCAGTTCGGTCACGCAGGAGCTTCAGCTAATGCTGAGAGAGAGACTGCTGAAGCGAAAAACAAAGCTATGGCTGAAGCTGGTATTCATGTACCTGCAACTTTCAATGATCTTCCAGCGACTATTATGGAAGTATACAGTGACCTTAAAGCTAAAGGCATCATTGGTGAGATTGAAGAGCCAGAGATTAACATCGTACCAAAAGTACGTCGTCCGAAACAGTTCATCTGTACTATTTCTGATGACCGTGGTGAAGAGTGTACATATGCAGGTTTCCCAATCTCTAGCGTTGCTACTCCAGATACTGGTAAAGGAATCGGTGATGTTATTTCACTTTTATGGTTCAAAAAACAGTATCCAAAATGGGCTACAGATTTCATTGAAACTGTAATCAAAACTGTTGCAGATCATGGTCCTGCCGTATCGGGTGCGCACAATGCAAAAGTAACTGCACGTGCTGGAAAATCTGTTGTTGAGTCACTTGTAACTGGTCTTTTAACTATTGGTCCACGTTTTGGTGGTGCTATTGATGGTGCTGCGAAGTACTTCAAATATGCAGATGACAATGGTCTTGACCCTAAAGCTTTCTTAAAATATATGAAAGGCGAAGGTGTGCCAATTCCAGGTATCGGTCACCGTATCAAATCTCTTAAAAACCCAGATTTACGTGTAACTGGTCTTATGAACTATGCAGCTGAACACTTTCCAAGTACTCCACTTCTTGACTATGCAAGAACTGTTGAAGCACTTACAACAAGTAAAAAAGAGAACCTTATTCTTAATGTTGATGGTACTATCGGAATATTGATGGTAGATATGTGGAGAGCACTTGGATACTCTGAAGAAGAGATCAATGAGTTTATCGAGTCTGGTACACTGAATGCATTTTTCATCGTTGGTCGATCAATTGGTTTCATTGGTCACGTACTTGATGAAAAACGTCTTGCAATGCCAATGTATCGTCACCCAATGGATGACATTCTTTATGATGTTAAAAAAGCGGACAAGCTTTAAAAAGCAGTGCAGAAAAAAACTAAATTTTTTTCTGTAAAAATCGACTAATTTTATCTGTTAACATCCTCTAGCCAAAGAGTTTTTCTCTTTGGTTACTTTTTCTTTTAAAACTTCTTCTCTCTTTATTTTAAACACCTTTTTCTAACCAATTCTATGCTATTATTTTACATATTATTTCTAGGCTTATTCAATGAAAAACTATATACAAGATCAAATTAAAAAATCATATGAGACAAAACAAGCTATTTATGAAAATGAAGCGCTTTTAGAGAAGATAGAAGCGGTTGCAAAACTCTGTGTAAAACTCTATAAAGAGAGTGACAAAAAGACAATTTTAGCAGGCAATGGCGGGAGTGCTGCTGATGCGCAGCATATTGCAGCAGAGCTTGTTGGACGTTATGGTTTTGACAGACCATCTATTCCTTCACTAGCTCTTACAACAGACACCTCAAACCTAACAGCCATTGGAAATGATTATGGATACGATCAGGTTTTCTCACGTCAGCTTGAAGGTATGGGACAAAAGGGTGATATCTTTTTTGGGATCTCTACTTCGGGAAATTCACAAAATATTATCAATGCTTTTGCGTCTGCAAAGAAAAAAGGCATAACAACTGTAGCGCTTGTCGGACGTGATGGCGGAAAGATGGCGCAGATGGCAGATATTGCACTTGTTGTTCCTTCAGACTCGACACCTCGTATTCAAGAGTCACATATCTTAATTGGGCATATTATCTGTGATATTATTGAAAAAGAGCTTTTTGGTGATGGAGTAGGTGCTTAAGATGCAACACAAAGCTCTTTTTCTTGATCGTGACGGTGTTATCAATGTTGAAAAAGAGTATCTCTATAAGCAAGAGGATTTTGAGTTTATCGATGGAATATTTGAACTTTGCAAACACTATCAAGATTTAGGTTATTTGATTTTTGTTGTAACAAATCAATCTGGAATTGCTCGAAAATATTATAGTGAAGCAGATTTTAAAAAATTGACAGAGTGGATGGTATCTGAGTTTGCAAAAAGAGATATTACGATCGCAAAAGTCTATTATTGTCCACACCATCCGGATATCTCAGGAACGTGTGAATGCCGTAAACCAAAGCCCGGTATGTTGTTACAAGCTGCAGATGAGTTTGCTATTGATTTACACAATTCAATTATGATAGGCGATAAAGAGCGTGATATAGAAGCGGGAATAAATGCCGGCCTTACAGAGAATTATCTTTTGGATGAGCGTGGTACTACACAAGAGTCAAAAGCAACAAAGATTATAAAAAAATTAGATGAAATTTGGAAGTAAATATGTTAATACTCAACAGTGGCGGAACATTTAACAAACGATATAATGAAGAGACGGGAGTTTTGGAAGTCCCTTACGATAATGATGCTATCGATGAGATTATGGCTTCTATAAAGCACCACTTTATGATGGCTGGTGTAGTTTATAAAGACAGTCTGGATATGACTACAGAAGATAGAAAAATGCTTGCAAGTATTATCTCTGAATCACAAGAGGCTGAGTTTGTAATTGTCCATGGAACAGATACCATTGATGAGACAGCTGAGTTTTTGGATGCTATTTTCGATGATAGAGTCATCGTTCTAACTGGTGCAATGAAACCCTATAGTATTGAAAAATCAGAGGCGAGTTTCAACCTTGGAATGTCCATAGGCTTTGCCCAGACGCAAGAGATAGCCGGTGTTTATATCTGTATGAACGGCTATGTCAGACCATGGCAACAACTTAAAAAAAATAGAATATTAGGGAAGTTTCAAGTTGTCGAAGAAAATTAAATGTGATCACTGTCATTTGGAGTTTAGTGAAGATGTAATGATCGAAGATGATGGGCATTACTTTTGTTGTAATGGTTGTCAGGGTGTTTTTCATCTGCTTAGTGATCAGGGACTTGACGGATTTTATAAAAAACTTGGTGATGAAAAATTGGCACCTCCTTCACAGCAGTATGAAGACTCAAGCAATTTTAATGCACCTGCATTTTATGAGCGTTTTGTAACGCTTAACAAAGAAGGATTTTGCGAAGTCTCTTTAATTATTGAGGGTATTCACTGTTCAGCTTGTGTATGGCTGAATGAAAAAGCACTGTTGAATATGGATGGTGTTATTGCTACAAATATCAACTACACAAACAACAAAGCAAAAATTGTCTGGGATGATGATGTAGTAAAACTCTCAGAGATTATTGATATGATCCGTGCTATCGGTTACAATGCCTACCCGTATGATGCTTCACTGCAAGAAGAAAAAGCAAACAAAGAACGAAAAGATTACTATTTGCGAATAGCTGTTGCTGTTTTTGCAACAATGAATATGATGACAATTATGGTTGCACAGTATGCAGGCTATTTTAGTGGAATCTCTCCAGAGATTAAACACATCTTAAATCTTGGAGAGTGGGCGCTCTCAACTCCGGTTCTTTTTTACAGTGGTTGGCCTTTTTTTAAAGGGATGTATTATGGCCTTAAAACCAAAACGGTCAATATGGACACCCTGGTCGCCACCGGTTCACTGCTAACATATATCTACTCAATTTATATTACACTTACACGCAGTGGTGAAGCCTATTTTGATTCGGTGACGATGATTGTCTCCTTTGTCTTGGTTGGAAAGTTTTTAGAGGCACTAAGTAAAAAAAGTATTGCAGATACGCTTGATATTATGAGTCAGCATCTTCCTTCTGATGTTAAAGTTGTCGAAGATGAAAAAATAGTTACAAAAAATGTCAATGATGTAACAGTGAATGCTGTTGTAGTCCTCTCTAGCGGTGATCGCGTAGCTCTTGATGGAGAAGTGATTGATGGAAGTGGTAACTTTGATGAGTCAAGCCTAACAGGAGAGAGTGATCCTATCTTTAAACAAAAAGGTGATAGTGTGATCAGTGGAACAGTGAGTATTGATGCTGATATTAAGTATAAAGTAACGAAAGATTATGCTCACTCAACAATGAGTCATATTGTCTCTTTGCTTGAAAATGCTATGAACAATAAGCCTAAAATTCAGCAACTTGCAAATAAACTGAGTGAATACTTTTCTTCAACGATTCTTTTGCTTTCTTTTTTTACTTTTATAGCTTGGTATTTTTATTCATCAAGTTTTGAGCAATCATTTATGATCGCTATCTCTGTTATTGTTATCGCATGTCCGTGTGCATTGGCTCTAGCCACTCCGGTGGCCACACTGGTAGGACTCTCAATAGCCTCTAAGAGGGGCATACTCTTTAAAGAGGCTGCACAGCTTGAGACAATGGCAAAAGCTGATGTTTTAGCCCTTGATAAGACAGGAACAATTACACAGGGCCGACCTGAAGTAGTGCAAAGTAATTTTCTAAAAGCGTTTGACACATCAATGCTCTATTCTCTTTTGTTAAACTCCAAACACCCTATTGCAAAGGCAGTGGCTAATTCTATTTATGATGAAAAACTCTCTTGTTATGAATTAGAGCGTTTTAAAAATATAGCTTCACAGGGTATTACGGCAATGTATAGAGGCAAAATGCTTGCAGGCGGTAATGCAAAACTGATGCGTACAATTGGTTTGGATGTTACAAGTAGCAGTGAGTATAGTGAGTTTTATTTTGCTTATGGAGGAGAACTTTTAGCTGAGTTTGAGCTTTTTGATATGCCGCGTGAAGATGCAAAAGAGGCCATCAGCAAGATCAAAAAGATGGGGATTGAGGTAATAATGCTTACCGGAGATCATCAAAAAAGTGCCCAAAAAGTTGCACAACTTGTCGGAATTGAAAAATATGAAGCAGAGTTGACTCCTGAAGAGAAGTCTGCATATATTACAAAACTCCATGAAGATGGTAAAACAGTTGTTATGGCAGGTGATGGTATCAATGATATTTTGGCACTTGCAAGCAGTGATATCGCAATTGCGATGGGGAACGGCAGTGATATTGCCATAGAAGTGAGTGATGTTGTTCTGCTTAATGATACCTTCTCTTCACTTTATGACAGTTTTAAAATTTCAAAAAGAACATTTAGAATGATTAAACAGAATTTAGGGCTCTCATTAGTTTACAATGGTATAACCATACCTCTTGCAATGGCAGGCTATGTTATTCCACTTGTTGCGGCTATCTCGATGAGTATATCTTCTTTACTTGTTGTTGGAAACTCAATGCGTATAAAATTAGGGTACAAGGATTAAGAATGGATAGTTGGGTAATAGGTATGATGCTTGGAGTGTCGGTTTTTCTCGGTTCTATCGCTGTTGTTGCGCTTATGTGGGCTATTAAAAAAGGGCAGTTTGATGATCAGGAGAAGTTTTTAAACTCTGCGCTTTTTGATGATGTAGATGAGTTAAATGATGCTGTAAAGCTTGAGACAAAGAAAAAAGAGGCTATGAATAAGAAAAAAGAGTATAGACCCGAATAAAATATAAAGTATTTGAAGTTTTTAAAAAAGAAAGATGAGCTACCCAAAAGGATAGCTCGAAGTATCAGAAATTATTTACCGATAGTTTGTGAGAATGCATCTAAATCAGCATCTGAATAACGTGCTACTTGACCTTTCATAACACCTTTCATTGGACCACCGTAAGTTCCAGCTTTATATCCTTTGAGTGCAGCTGCAATATCAGCATGTGTCATCTCAGCAACAACTTTAGATTTACCCATTGCTTTTTTCTCCCAATGAGCACCATGACATGCAGCACATGCTTTTCCGTTTACTGCAGCAGATGCAGCAGTTACTAATGCTAAAGTTGCGATTGAAGCGATTACGATTTTTTTCATTTTATTTCCTTAAGTTAAAGTTTCACCTGCATTATAATAGTAGTTTTCTTAAATACTTGTTAATGAATTTAAAGGTATTATTTTATTAAAATTATTTTATTATGGTGAGTAAAGGGTGAAGATATGAGATATAGAGAAGAAAGTTTACAAAACAAGACGATTTTAATTACAGGCGGAGCAGGTTTTATAGGATCTAATTTAGCATTTTATTTTCAAAAGAATCACCCAGAAGCAAAGGTAGTAGTGCTGGACAGTTTTAGAAGCGGAGAGACTTTAAGCAATGGAAACCTTAAAAGTTTTGGACATTTTAAAAATCTTTTGGGTTTTAGCGGTGAGGTTATAAGCGGTGATATCAATGATAAAGATCTGCTTTTAGATTTGGAAGTAAATTATAAATTTGATTATATCTTTCATGAAGCTGCCATTTCAGATACGACAGCATTGGAACAGGATCTGATGATCAAGACAAATGTGAATGCTTTTAAAGATCTGCTTGATCTCGCAGTTGCACATGATGCAAATATGATCTATGCATCTTCAGCAGCTACATATGGTGGGAGTGATGTTTTTAAAGTAGGGCATGAAGATCCAAATAATGTATATGGCTTTTCAAAAGTAATGATGGATAACATCGCTAATGATTATATACAATCTTCTGATATTTCAATAGTAGGACTGCGTTACTTTAATGTATATGGTCCGCGTGAGTACTTTAAAAATACAACGGCTTC
>Ga0256837_1002484_pt1 | contig 11388 bp, 11 predicted proteins | sample 4562384metaG_FD_185976 | JGI IMG/M metagenome (GOLD analysis project Ga0256837, IMG submission 185976) | Hydrothermal vent microbial communities from Guaymas Basin, Mexico - 4561-384 | ecosystem: Environmental > Aquatic > Marine > Hydrothermal vents | place: Mexico: Guaymas Basin | collected... | reverse complement strand
ATACAAAATATCCCAATATCAAAACATATAAAAAAGCACTATTTTCACCAACTACATCAACAGTAGATCCAAAAGAGCTTACACTAGAGTTTGGAAAAGTTATAGAAGAGATGGGTGTAACTATCCTCACAAATACAGCGTATAAAAAACGTATAAGTGATAGCGAAGTACTAACATCTCAAGGAAGTATAGAGTGTAAAAAAGTCATAAACTGTGCAGGGTTATATGCTGATAAAATAGCACAAGAGTATGGCTTCGCTAAAAACTATGTAATTATCCCGTTTAAAGGAATATATCTCAAAGATAAAAACAATCTTTCTCATCTAGAAACAAATGTATATCCTGTTCCAAACTTAGCAAACCCATTTTTAGGTGTTCACTATACACTAACAGTAAAAAATGAAGCTAAGATAGGACCAACAGCAATACCCGCTTTTTGGAGAGAAAACTACAAAGGGTTTGATAATTTCAAACTAGATGAAATGATACAAATTCTATTTTATGAAGCAAAACTTTTTCTAACAAATGCTTTTGGTTTTAGAACTTTAGCATATACAGAAGTAAAAAAATACATAAAATCTCACCTAATAGGACTTGCAAAAAACCTTACAAAAAACATGGATCATAAAGGATATGACTCATGGAGTACTCCTGGTATACGAGCGCAACTACTTGATACTAAAACACTTGAACTCGTTCAAGATTTTGTAGTAGAAGCAGATGACAATAGTATCCATGTACTTAATGCTGTAAGCCCAGCATTTACCTCATCTATTCCTTTTGCTAACTGGGTTGTTGAAAACTACATAATCAAAAGTAAATAATTCATATATCAACATATCTTGATTTATAATCACACTTCTGCTACACTTCTAAAAAAGGAGTGCTTATGGATACATTTTTATCTACTATTAGTTCCATCAATGACGAAACTAGAATAAAAATATTAAAATTTATAGATGCTAATGGCAAAGTTTGTGTTTGCGATATAGAAACTTCATTTAATATGATTCAATCTCGTATTTCTAGGCACTTAAAAATCTTAAAGGACGGTGGTTTTTTAAAAGTACAAAGAGAAGGAAGATGGGCATACTACTCTGTTCGCTCACCACTCGATAAATTTAGAACTGCGGTTATTAAAGAGATAAATTTTTTAGAAATAGATATACCAAAGTTAAAAAAAGGGTGTGAAATTGCATAAAGTTTTAGTTATGTGCACAGGTAATAGCTGTAGAAGTATCATAGGTGAAGCTCTAATTAATGCTAAGCTTAAAGACATACAAGCCTATAGTGCAGGAACAAACCCAAGTGGAAAAGTAAATCCAAATGCAAAAAAGATTTTACAAGACCATGGTATATGGGACGAGAAGTACTACTCAAAAAGTCTTGATGAACTTTTACATGTAGAGTTTGATTTGGTAATAACTGTTTGTGATGACGCGAAAGAGACTTGTCCTATATTTCCAAAACTAGTTAAAAAGATACATGTTGGATTTGTTGACCCAGATGGCTTGGATTTTAATACTTTTGTTAAAACATATAAAGAGATAAAAGACGAGTTGCTACCTAAAATAAAACAAACACTAAAAGGGTTATAGATGTCAAAAAGTATACATAGAAATAGAGAAAAAACTTTAGGGGTTCCTGAGCTTATAGCTATAGCTCTTGGTGGTATGGTTGGTGGAGGTATTTTTACAGTTTTAGGTATCTCTGTATCTATGGTTGGTGTTTTTACGCCCATAGCTATCGTTTTGGGAGGAATTATTGCTTCATTTGCAGCATACTCTTACATAAAACTTGGGGTTTACTACAAAGATGAAGGTGCAACATATTCATTTTTTAAAAACACTTTTCCAAATTCTCATTTTGCAGCATCTTTGATAGGCTGGTGGGTAATTTTTGGATATATCAGCACTCTAGCTCTTTATGCTTATACATTTTCAGCATATGCTATAAGTGGTTTTGAGTTTGCAAACAATGTATGGATAAGAAAAGCAGTAGCGGGTACTATCATACTTACTTTTACACTTATCAATCTTTGGAGCGTAAAAGGAATGGGCAAAGTCGAAGATATTATGGTTTATACAAAACTAATTATACTTACTATCATTTCCTTTATCCTCATGAGTCATCCAACAACAACTTTGCCAAAACTATTTGAAAGTACTCATGATGTAACTATACTATCTGTTTTGATAGTTGCTTCTATAACATTTGTTGCTTATGAGGGATTTCAGTTGGTTATAAACGCAGTAAATGAAATGAAATCACCAGAAATAAATATCCCAAAAGCGATATACAGTGCAATCTTTTTAGCAATTCTTATCTATGTTATTATCTCTATTGGAGCAATTTTAGCAATCCCATTTGAAGATATCATCAAAAACAAAGAGTATGCCTTAGCTTCAGGAGCAAAACAAGTTATAGGTTCACTTGGCTCCAATCTTGTTATAGCTGGAGCACTTTTAGCAACAAGTAGTGCTATTAGTGGAACTCTATTTGGTTCATCTAGGCAGATGTCTGTTATAGCACAAGATGGTTATATGCCTACTTTTTTAGCTAAAAGAAAAAACTCAATTCCCATATACTCAATTGTTACAATGTCACTTTTTGCTTTTTCATTGATCCTCATAGGCAATTTAGAAGTTATTTTAGAGTTTGGAAGCATTACTTTTTTATTGGTTTCACTACTAATGGCAATAGCAAATCTAAAAATTTATAAAAAAACTAATTCATCTTTAGGCATTACTATAGTTTCCCTAATAGGACTTATTTTGGGTGCTATTTTGATTTTGTATTATGAGTTTACAAATAAAATAGAACAGATGTATTTTATCTGTTTATTATATGTTTTACTAACTATTGCATCTTGGTTATTTTCTAAATTTCATAGTAAAAAAGAATACCTTTAGATGATTTTTGATATTATCTTTTAAATTTTTAAAAGAAAGTAGAAAATGAAAAATATTGTATTAATACTTGTGATGATAGTCTCCTTAGGGACTAGTATATTTGGTACTGATTTAAGCAAAGAAATGTTAAAACAAAACAAAACAGTTATAAAAATGGCTGTTAAAGCAATGAAAGATAAACTACCACAAAAAGTAGATAAATATACACAATTTACAGCGATAAGAAGTAAAGACTTGACTTTGATTTACACTTTTGAAATCAATACTGGTGCAAAAAGTGACGAAGCTGTCATTAAAGAAGACAAAAAAAGAATGGGCAAACATGTTAAAAAAGGCATTTGTCAATCATCGAAAAGATTTTTGGATTCTCATATAGATATATCTTACATTTATGTGAGTGCTAAAACTAAAAAAGAATTATTCAGATTTGATGTTACAAAAAATAACTGCGAAAAATCAGTTTTATAATACCTAAAAATAATTACTAAAAAACATCTTAAAGATACCTCTAAAAACTCTATTTAAGCAATTTAAAAGAACATTAGTTTTATAATTAACTAATCAGTTAGTTAATAAGGAGTTTGTATGAAAAAGCGAGATGCTGAGGCTTCAAAAGAAAAAATCATAACAAATGCAAAAATTTTGTTTTCTAAAAAAGGTTTTAATGCTAGTTCCATGGATGAACTGGCTTCTATGTGTGATCTGAATAAAGCAATGGTTTTTTACTATTTTAAAAATAAACAAGGTCTTTTTGAAGCTGTTATGAAAGAGGTTTTAGAAGAGATTTACAATACTATTAAAAAAGAAAATCAAAATCAGCACAATCCAATAAAAGAGTTAGAGAGTTTTATAAAAACTTATGCAACTTTTGCATGTGAGCACCCATATCTCCCCTCCCTACTTTTGAAAGAGTTAAGTGACAGTGGATCAGTTGTTCCTGAGCAACTATTTGCAAATATGAGACAACTTTTTGAATTTTTTAGTGAAATTTTAAAAAAAGGTGAGAAAGAAGGATGCTTTAGTGATATAATCCCTATGATTTTGTATTTTATGATTATTGGTACTTTAAATTTAATGATAACAACAAAACAACTTAGGATTAAAGCTCATGCATTAAGTGGAGTTGATACATGTTCTACATGTAACATAGATGAGATTTCAGAATACATAATGAAAAAAATGAAAAAAATGCTAAAGGATGAAAAATGAAAAAAATGTTAATTTTTATTTCTATATTGGTGACAATGAGTGCACAAGCAACTACAATAAGTGAGCTTTTTGATGCACTAAAGAAGCAACCAACTTCAAAACTAGATCAAATAAATGAACAAATGGCAAATACAGCCATAAAAAAAGTAGAATCAAACTACTACCCAAAAGTTGATTTGTTTGCTAGCTATACACACTATAATAGTGCTACAAATCTTCTTCCTCTAGATCCAATTGCAGCAGGAAAACTAATAGGACAAGGCAAAGCTTTACCATTTGCTCAAACAATAGAAAGATATGGTATCAAAGTATCTATTCCTGTTTTTGTAAAAGAGTTGTCTGCTTTGAGTAAAAAAGCAGAGTATATGACAAAAGGTGCAAGGCTAAAAAAACGATTAAATTTTTATAAGAATGAAGCTGTTATACTTGGAGCAAATTCAGGGTTAGAATATATTTATCATTTAGAGCAAACTTTAAAAGCAACAAAAAAATCAATAGAAAAAACAAAAAGTGATATGCAAGTTGCAGTTGACAATGGAAGAATGCCAGGGATTGCCATAGATAAAATAGATGAAAAACTAAATCAACTTGAGATAGCAATAAATAATGTAAATATAAAAAAAGTCTCTTTGCTTTCAAAAATAGAAAGCTTAACTGGTGTAACTTTGAAAAATTTTACTCCAATGTCACTAATATCAAAAGTAAATACAAATAATATATTTGCTCTTAAGCCTCTGCAGCAAATTATAAATGCTTCACAAAGTGATTTAAAAGCTAGTAAAGCAAAAAGATATTATCCAAAAATTGGTGCAAATATTTTTTGGAGTGAAAATTATTCATCCAATGCTGTAAATACAGATAGCAGTGTACATAGAGGATATGGGTATTATCAACTAGGGTTTTCTTTACCTTTATATGATAAAACCAGTGATGCAGATATACAACTCAAGCAAATAGCTTTAATGAAAGATAAAATGAAGTTAGAAAAAACTAAAACAGAATTAAAAAGTGAAGCTAACAGCTTAAATCAAGAGTTAAATTTACTAAAAAAATCTGAAAAACTTACACAAGAAAATATAGTAAAAAAAGAGGATCTTTTAAAGTTTGCAAAAGTTGCAACAAAAGAAGGAAGAATGAGTGAGGAGGATTATTTGAGGTATGAAGATGGTCTTATGAGTGCAAAATCAAACTATTATCAAATAAAATCACAAATTTGGCAAAATATAGCAAAACTTGCTGTAATTTATGGAAATGATTTAAGGAGTATTGTAAAATGAAAAAGTTAATAACATATATACTAGTATTATTAGTATTAGGTACGATGGTTATAGGTGGTATGAAAATTATCCAATCAAAAAAAGCAGTAGATGCTAATAATAAACCAGCAAAAGCATATGAAATTGTAGTAAAAACTTTTACGCCTACAATTTCAAAAACTACGCTTACTTTACCATATTTAGCTACAACTAAAAGCAATGATGATGTAAAAATAAGCTCAAAAGTTCCTGCAAGAATAGAGTATATAGCAAAAAGCGGTAAAGTGATAAAAAAAGGTGATATTATTGTTAATCTTGATGATAAAGATTTTCAAATAAAATTACAAGCTTTAAATTTAAATATTAATTCTTTACATTCACAACTTAAATCAAAAAATATTGCGCTAGATAATCTATTTAAAATACATAATAGAACTATAAACTTGTTAAAAGTCAAAGGTGCATCAAAAGAACAATTTGACAAAGAAGTTACCAATATAGAAGCACTAAAAGCTGGTATAAAAACACTAGAATATAAAATCAAAGAGTTAAATGCAAATAAAAATTCTATAAAAAATATGCTTTCATATACAAAAGTAGTAGCTCCTGTTAGCGGTGTGATAACAAGCATGGCAAATGTTGGAGATGTAGCGATGCCTGGGCATCCTTTGGTCTCTATAAGCTCTGATACAAATTCATATCTTTTAGTAAGACTGCCTAGCGATGTAAATGCGGAAGAGTTGATATATAAAGGCAAAAAAGTCAATTTATCTCCACTAAACACAACTTTCAATGGACTTTTAGAGTACTTGGCAAATATTGATGAGAGTTTAGCCGCAAATCAAAGAGTGGAGGTTGATATAGTTATTTTTGATGGTGATGGATATAAATTACCTATAGATACTGTTTTAAATAGGGAAGGTAAGAGTTATGTGCTCACTATAAAAGGTAATAAAACTATAGCAAAATTGGTAAATATTATATCAGCAGGAGAACAAGGTGTTGTTGTTACTGGAGTTGATAGTAATGACAAATTAGTTGTTGCTAAACCAGATATATTACTAAAACTTCTTAGTGGTATTAGTGTAAAAGGGATATAAAATGTTTGATTATTTTTATAAAAGACCATATCTGCTTTATAGCTTAATTGCTGGTTTTTTTATCATGGGGATTGTGGCACTAGTAACATTGCCAAAGAACCTATTTCCAGATGCAAATCCACCAAAAGTAATAGTTATTACAAAAGTCCCAGGGGCTACAGCGAGAGTAGCTGCTAGTACGGTTTCTAAACCAATTGAGCAAGAAATTTCAAGACTTGGTCTTGTAACAGATGTTAGCAGTGTAAATGTTGCAAACTTTTCAATAGTAGCAGCAGAGTTTGAATACGATAAAGGTTTGAATGCAGCAGCAGTTGATGTTGCAAATGCTCTATCCATAGCAAAATCAAAACTGCCAAGCGGTATAAATCCAGCAATATATACTGCAGGAGATTTTACCTTGCCTGTCGATATAATATCTTTAAGTCCAAAAAACAATAATATCTCTCTGTCTGAAATTAGAAAAATATCAGATAGTTTTATAAAGCCTTATCTCCTTGGAAATAAAAGTATAGGAAATGTTGAAGTTTTTGGTGGTTATCAGAGTTCTATAAATGTTGAGATAGATCCATTTAAAGCTAAAAAATATGGCATTAATTTTGAAACCATTACAAAAGTAATAATGGCACAAAATAAAGATATACCAGTTGGTTTTGTAAAGAGTGATGATAGCTTTTATACTGTTACAATTTATGATGAAAAAGACAATATATTGGCTTTACAAAACTTGCTTATAAAACCAAATGTTAGATTAAAAGATGTAGCCGATGTTAAATGGAGTTACCAAAAACGAACAAGTGGCTATATGGGTAACGGAAAAGATTCTATCGCATTAGCTATTCAAAGAGCTCCTGGAGGAAGTGTCCTTGATGTGAGTAAAGCCGCACGAGCAGAGATGAAAAAACTAGAGCAAAAATATCCAAATATCAACTTTGAGGTAAGCGATACTCAGAGAAATCTTATAGAACAAGCTAATTCAAATATGCTTGATGCTCTAAGGGATGCTGTAATATATACTTTGATTGTTATTATGTTCTTTTTGGGTAATTTCAGAGCAATTATAGCTGCTGGTATAACTATACCACTGGTGTTTTTCTCAACCATGGCTGTTATTTGGCTAACTGGGGGTGAACTGAATATAGTAATATATACTGCGATTATATTAGCCCTTGGTATGTTGACTGATAATGCAGTTGTTGTACTTGAAAATATAGAAAGACACCTAAAAGAGTTGAAAGAAGATTTGCAAACATCTATAGTTAAAGGTACAAAAGAGGTTATGGCACCGATTTGGGCAGGAACTATTGCAACAATCGCCATAGTTTTTCCACTAATGTATGTAGGTGGTTTTCCTCAAAAGATATTTAAGCCACTTATTTTTACTCTTATTATTGCACTATTGGTTTCCTTCTTTTTATCAGTAACTTTTATACCAAAACTATTAGAGTTTTTATATAGAAATGGTTCCAAAAAAACAAAAATAGAGAAGTTTTTTGATTATATTTACGATAACACTATGGGAAGATTGGTCTCACCTTATATGAGTGTTATAAAATTTTCAAATAGTGGATGGAAGATATTAAGAAGAATCGTATTGACTCTTGGTGTTATAGCCTTTTTAATATTTAGTGTAAAAAATGTTATGCCTGTAATTGGTAAAGATGCTATGCCTCCTATGGATACAGGTATTATTAAAGCTCAGATAGCTTTTAGTGCAAATGAAACGGTAGATAGCGCTGAGATAAAGATAAAGCCATTTTTACTTTGGTTACATAACCAACCTTGGGCTTTAAAAAGTTCTGTTGCCTTTGGAACAGAGCCTGGAGTTTTAAGCCTAGGAAGTGGAAATTTACCGGCAGAGGCGACTATCACCATAAATGCTGTCAACAGATTTGATAGAAAAAAAGACATGTGGCAACTTGAAGATATTATAAGAGATAAACTTTCTACTCTTGAAGGTTTAAAAAGAAATGATGTTTTTGATTTTGGCGCAACTGCACTATCTAGCATAAAAGCAACTGTAGATACTCGTGTACAATCACCCGTTGTTGAAGGGTTAAGTGAATATTCAAACAAAGTAGCAAAAGCTATTAAAGAAGTGAAAGGATTAACATCTATTTCAACAAGCTGGGATAAAGATTTTAGTGAATATGTAATATCTATAGATAAAAACAGAGCTTTAAGCTATGGTATAACACCTTACAACATAGCGATGCAATTACCTATAAAAGGACAAATTGCCTCATTGAATGCAAACTTAGAATCCATGAATACGCAGTTTGTAAGAGTATATTTGAAAGGGAAATTTTCTAAAAATTTAAATACTCTAAAACTTTTACCAATACACACTAAGTTTGGGGATATTCCTCTTTCTCAAATTGCACAAATCAAAAAAGATATTACATATGCGAAGATAGAAAGAGACAAGATGCTTTATTCCTTAGATGTCAATGGATATAGAGCAAAAAGGCCTGTAACTCATCTAACTGATGATACTCTTAAAGCACTAAAAAGTGTCAAAGATGATAGTTTTATAGTAACGCAGCAAGGTGATATCGCTCAAATTGATGATAGTTTTGCAAGAATGACAAAAGCTATAGGACTTGGTATTATTATACTGTTGATGACACTAATAGCAATATATAAATCAGTTAGAATGGCAATAATTATGATATTAGTTCTACCATTGTCTATGATTGGAGCTTCATGGGGAATGCTTCTTTTTGATAAACCAAGTTGTATGCCTAGCTTGTTAGGTATTTTACTATTATTTGGTATTATCATTAAAAATGCTGTTTTACTCATAGACTTTTACCAAATGCATAGAGATGAAGGCCAAGGTGCCTTTGAAAGTGCGCTAGAAAGTGTTAGAGTAAGATTTCGTCCTGTCATGATGACCGCGTTTGGTACGATAGCAGGTATGATTCCAATCGCACTTGAACAAGCTGTTGGACTTGAAAGACTTAGCCCACTTGCAGATGTGGCAATAGGTGGCCTTTTGATTGGTACACTTTTAACACTTATATATGTACCAATGTATGCTTATATATTTGATAAAGATGATAAAAAACTTATACAAGGAGAAAAATAGATGGATAATATGGTTAGACAGACAGCCTTAAAAGATGTACAGCCTATGAAAATGGGTGTTGAGGATTTTATAGAGAGTTTTAACAAAAAAGAGGCAATTTTACTAGATATCAGAATGCCATTTGAAACAGAGGTTTGGGGTTTTGGTTTTGCAACAAAAATTCCTTATAATGAACTTCCTGACAGACTTGAAGAGTTACCTAAAGATAAGCTTTTAGTTTGTGCTTGCCCAAATGAATATAGAGCAAATATGGCAAAAGAGTATTTAAGACTTAAAGGGTATAAAGCAAAAACATTAGATGGTGGATTGCTAGGATTGGCTGAGAGATTAAAAGGCGGTAAAGCTAAAGATATAAGCCCAATATAGATGATGTACGATTATATTTTATACTTTTTTATAACACTTTTTTTCTCCACCTTTTTTGCTATGGGTGGAGTTGGAAGTGCTATAGCTTTAGTATCTATATTTCCAATGCTAGGCCAAAGCTTTAATCTATCTCGAGCTTTGGCTCTTTTTGTCAATACATCCTCCACTTTTAGTGCTAGTATTATGAACTTCTATAGAGGTGTACTTGATTTTAAATTTGTATTGCCTTTAGTGATTTCGGTTTTAGTCTCAACTCCGATTGGAGCATATCTGTCACAATTTGTAAACCACAAAGCTTCAATGTGGATGTTAGTAGCATTTCTAATAACAAGTGCTACACTTATGCTTTTTTATAAAAAAGAGGCAAAAACAAGCTATACAAAGACATGGGTTTTGTATGCAATAGGATTTAGTGTCGGTATTGTATCTGGTATGCTTGGCGTTGGTGGAGGAGCTTTAATAATGCCACTTTTAATACTTCTTGGTTTTGATGCAAAAAAGGCAGCTTATGGAGTTAGTTTTGTGATTCCGTTTTCATCTTTTGGTGCATTTTTAACTTATCTGCATTTTGTACAAATGGATTGGTTACTTTTAGCTGATGTTACAGTTGCTGCACTTTTAGGCGGATATCTAGGCGGTAAAATAATGCACTTTAAACTCTCTCAATCACAAATAAAAAAACTTATCGGTATAGTTTTGTATCTTATAGCTATAAAAACTATGTATCATTTGATTTAAAGAATCAAAAATAACAAAATAAGACAACTTTATAAAATAATCTTATAAATAAGAGATGGAAAATATTTTCTATCTCTTTTGCATAATAACTTTAAGAAAAGTTAGTTTTATTTTTTGATAAATATGATAAATTTCACACCCTAAACAGTAGTTAAATAACATCTCTAAACTACTACATATAAGCAGAATTATACCCGTTATATAAAGAGCATTGTCAAAATGTAAATTACTCAAAATACTCATAAGTAAAACAAAAAATAGTCCAAAAAATGTAGCCAATCTTTTTGCACCTGCATCTGTCATTTTAGTTTTTAAAGAAAATATTTTTTTTACTAACTGTGAAAAGTTAAAAATCAAACTAAAATTATAGTAGCCAAATAAACGAACTCCAAAGTCTATAACTAAAAAATACAGAATACTGGTATAAGATGTTACAAAAAAAGTGACTATTAGTAGTGTTATAAACATTGCATTAATTCTAGCGATAGTACCATCTATCTCTTTAAATGAAATAGGACAAGAACGAGCCATAATTTTCCTTTTTTATTATTTAACTGACCTTACGCACTAATGACACCCTGAGCATTAGTGCGAGGTCAGTTATTTAAAGTAGTATAGCACTTTAATTCTTAAATATTAAGAATATCAATCAATTTACTCAAGTATAAATATTTCTAAACTGAAATTAATATATTGAGATTTTGATGCACTCTACCCAT
>Ga0256837_1002483_pt1 | contig 11388 bp, 8 predicted proteins | sample 4562384metaG_FD_185976 | JGI IMG/M metagenome (GOLD analysis project Ga0256837, IMG submission 185976) | Hydrothermal vent microbial communities from Guaymas Basin, Mexico - 4561-384 | ecosystem: Environmental > Aquatic > Marine > Hydrothermal vents | place: Mexico: Guaymas Basin | collected... | reverse complement strand
TATAAAAAAATTAATGAAACTAAATGAGGTCAAAAATTTTAAGGAAATTTATAACACTTCAAATGTAGCAAGAAAAATCAGAGAACAATATAATCAATTAGATAAAGGTAAATATACTATTGAAAAATTCTACAAATTATTAAGAAGTTTAGTAAATATTCAAATGTTTAACAAAGATGGGAAAGAGATAAAACGAGTAGGAAGTAAAACACCTTTAAAAGATATTTGTCTAAAAGTTGTTGGATTTTGTGGATTTAAAGGTGTTAGAGTTATTTAGTTTTATGATTAATAGTTTAACTTTAACTGCAAAAGATAAAGCAAAAATTTATACTCCACCTCATGAAAAAGGTGGATGCAGATTAATTATTCTTATTTTTTCGTTCTAACTTTTTATTTTTCTGTTCAAGTTTTTTTTCTCTTCTTTCTATTTTTCTTTGCTTAATGCCTTCTTCTTTTTTAATCTGTTTCTCTTTTTCTTCTTCTCTTAACTCTTTTTGTGTTTCTGCTTTTAAATAAGTATATAAATCACTATATTCTCTTCTTGTGTAATATCTTGTTTTATTTGTTGGAAGGTTATTTAGATTTATATCTCCGAATGAGACTCTCTTTAAATCTAAGATAGTTGCTCCAAAGTGTCCAAAAAATCTTCTAAGTTCTCTATTTTTACCTTCTGATATTGTAACTCTTAATTTTGTAAAATGTAATCCTTCTGTTCTCAATTCATAATTATCAAATGGTGCAAACTCCATTGATGTAATTTTACTATTTGCATGACCACCTACTCTTGCATCATTTAGAACTAAACCCTCTTCCATTCCTTTTATCATCTCTTTACTCAATATTTTGTCAATCTTTAAATTATAGGTTCGTGATAAACTACTTCTCATCAATCTATCTGCAACACTAGGTGAGTCAGTTAATAATAAAAGTCCTTCTGAGGCATAATCTAATCTTCCAATAGGTATAAAATGTCTAAATTTACCTGCTAATTTATGATATATAGTTGTTCTCTCTCTATCATCTTTTTTAGTAACCAAAACCCCTTTAGGTTTATTATAAACTATCATTGTAAGTTCTGTTCTAATTTTAATTGGTCTACCGTTAACAGCAACAAAATCATCATCTTCCACTTGAAATCCAAACTCTGTGATAACTGCTTTATTAACTGTGACTTCACCCTCTTCTATTAGCTTATCTGCATCTCTTCTTGAATGTTTACTATTGTGTGATATAAATTTATTTAATCTCATGTTTCATCTTTATCTTTTTATCCCTGCTTCTACAAGGTCGTGTATATGTAGTATTCCTACAATTCTTTTATCTTCATCTGTAATAATTAAAAGTTGGATTTTATTCTCTTCTATTATCTCCAAGGCATCAATAGCCAATAATTCACTGTTTTTATAACTCTTTGGATTTTTTGTTGCATAGTCTAATGCTTTATGAGATAAACTAAAATCATCTAACATTAAAGCTCTTCTTAAATCACCATCACTTAATAGTGCTATTAATCTTTCATTATTATCAACTATTAAAACAGTTCCTACTTTACCTTCACTCATACTAATAATAGCTTCATTTAATGATGTGTTTTTATTTATAATAGGTAAAAATTCTTTACGCATTAAATCTTTTATTTTTATGAAAAGTCTTTTACCTAATGCTCCAGCAGGGTGAAATGATGCAAAATCTTCTTTTTTAAATCCTCTTTTTTCCATTAAAGCAATAGCTAAAGCATCACCCATTGCCATAGTTAATGTTGTCGATGTAGTTGGTGCAACTCCCAATGGACAAGCCTCTTGTTTAACTTTAATAGATAGAACGGTATTTCCAAACTCTCCTAAAGTTGATTCTTTATTAGCTGTCATAGCAATTAGAGGAATATTAAATCTTTTTATATGAGGTAATATTTTTGTAAGTTCTTCACTCTCTCCACTATAGCTAATAGCCAATAGAGTATCATATTTACCTATCATTCCTAAATCTCCGTGGAGTGCCTCTGTAGGATGTAAAAAGAAACTAGGTGTTCCTGTACTTGCAAAAGTAGCAGACATTTTTGCCCCAACAAGTCCAGATTTTCCAACCCCTGTAATAATAAGTTTACCTTTTGTATTATCAATAATATCTATAGCTTCTAAAAATATATTGTCTATGGTGTTAGAAGCTTCTATTAAAGCATTAGCTTCTATTTTAAAAGTTTCTTTAGCTATATTAATTAAATCCATAATCTATTTTAACGCATCAGCAATTAATTCAACTGGATTTTTAAATACCACATCTACTTTAGCTTGATGTAGCGAGTTTCCTATTTGCATTCTACATGCACTACACTCTGCACTTACAATTTTTGCTCCAGTCTCTTCTATCATTTTAGCTTTTGGCATACCTGCTAACTCTGCTAAATGATATTTTTCTGTCTGCATTGTAACACCACCAAATCCACAACATCTATCACTGTCACTCATCTCTTTAATATTATAGTTTTGAGATAATAATTCTCTTGGTTCTTTATAAATACCTTGAACTTTTTTAGCATGACAAGCATCATGATATGTTATTGTTTCAGATATTGTTTTTCCTTTTTTAGCTAATTTACCCTTTAAGTCTGTATTTTGTTCTAGCCATTCTGTTGCCATAAATATTTTTTTATTTAATTGATTAGCTCTATATGCCCAGTCTTGTAATCCTTGATTTGTAAAAAATACTTCCCAGTCATGTTTTATCATTGCACTGCAAGTAGCCTCTGGAATGATAATAGCCTCAACATCATCAATAAAGCTTTCAAAATATTCAATATTTTTTTTACTTAAAGTCTCTACAGTATAGAAATCTCCTGTAAAATATGCAGGAGCAGAACAACATAATTGTTCTTTTGGAATAAAGGCATCAATTCCCAACTCTTCTAATATATCAATTAATGAATCACCAATTTCCGTATAGTTATAATTTGCTAAACATCCGATAAATATAGCGACTCTTCTTTTTCCTCCATGAGATATATCTTCGGGATATTTATTTAAAAAACTAGTTTTAGACAGAGATGGTAAGAATCTACCACTTTTAATTATAGGCATTGGAAATCGTGGAATCATACCACCTTTTTTTGTATCTTGTTTAAATCCACAAGTTTTAAATGTATATCCTAATTTCATCATAACATCCATTAACCATCTGTGTCTTAGAAGTGTAAAAAATACTTTTTTGAACCATGCTATACCAAATTTATCTGCTAAATCTTTTCTTACCTCTTCAATAATCATATCTGTTGGAAGTGAATTAGGACAAACTTCAACACAATTAGTACATAGGAAACAACTCTCAAAAATATCTTTTGCATTTTTATCAAGCTCCAAATTACCATCTTGATAAGCCCCTAAAAGGTCAATAAAACCTCTAGGAGATGTTACTTCATCAGGATTAATTTGATGGACTGTACAGACAGGAATACATTTACCACATTTAATGCACTCATCACTTGTCTCTTTAAAATTAAAAATATCTTCGGTTTTTCTCAAGAAGCAATCCTTACTACTTCGATATTTTTAGCCTCTTCAGCCCTTTCAGCTTCTTCTACTAAAATACCATTTGTACTAGCATAAGCCAAGAATTGATCAAGAGCTTTTGCCATTCCTCTCTTTATTGCTTCTATTCTTAGAGAAGAAGATAATCTTGAACTTCCCGTAATATTCTCTTCCACTTGTGTTTCAATTTTTCGTTTGAAGTGCATCTTAACACCTTTTAGTTCAAATTCCATTTTTATCTCTGCACGGTATCTTGTAATATATCCATTTGTATAACTAATTGGTGTAAAACTTGTACCCTCATAAGATGCCACAATAACATTCTCGGCACTCTCTTTTGGAGCTAAAGAGCCTTTGAATCGTGTTAAAACCATCTGATGAAGTGCATCTTTAATATATGATGCATTCTCTGGTTCTTTTGAATCAACAATTACGAATACATAAATAGTTCCATCAATTACATTTTTGATATAGTGAGCTGATGGTTTATATCCACAACCTACTAGCATTAAAAATGATAGAGTTAATAATATTTTTTTCATTTTATCCCTTAGTTTGGTTTAACAACTAAATTAACAAGCTTATTTGGTACAACTATCTCTTTTATAATAGTCATACCATCAAGCCATTTAGCTCCTGCTTCTTTTGCAATATTTAATATCTCATCTTTTGATGCTGATGGGGATACATCAATTTGAGTTCTTTTTTTACCATTAATTGTAATCGCTAGTGTTATACTATCTTTAATAAATACCTCATCAAGGATTTCTATTTTATTTATCAAATTTTCTCTATTAAATAACTCTTCACTTAACTCTGTTGCAAGATGTGGAGCAATAGGTTCTAAAAGATTTAATATAATATATAAACCTTCACTCCATACTTCAGCATTATTTTGTTTATCTAATTCATTTAATGCTTCCATACAACTAGCAATAAGAGTATTAAATGCAAATGTTTTAGTAAATACATCAGAAGATTTTATAAGAGCTTCATAAACTTTTACTCTTGCCGATTTTGAATCTTTATCTAATTTTGAGTGGTCTATTTTAGGTAAAGTTTTAGATGTAACTTTTGATTTTCTATCATATAATTTCTTCAAAAATCTAAATGCACCTTCAACAGCATTATCATTCCACTCCAACTCTTTTTGTGGTGGTGCAGTAAAAAGTATAAATAGTCTAGCCGTATCTGCTCCATATTGATTTATAAGTCCATCTGGATCAACTGTATTTCCAATAGATTTACTCATTTTTTTACCATCTTTCAGTACCATACCTTGAGTTAAAAGTTTGTCAAATGGTTCATCTATATTACAATACCCTAAATCTCTTAAAACTTTTGTAAAGAATCTAGCATATAATAAGTGTAAGATTGCATGTTCAATTCCTCCAATATATTGGTCAACACCTAGCCAATAGTTAGCATCTTCTTTATCTATACCTACATTATTCCATTTTTTAGGATTAGTTGCATATCTCAATTGATACCAACTAGATTGAATAAAAGTATCTAGTGTATCAGTTTCTCTTATTGCATCTTTATCACAATTTGGACATTTACAATGTTTCCAAGATGGGTGATTATCTAATGGATTTCCTTCTCCTGTAATCTCTATATCATCAGGAAGTGCTATAGGTAAATTTTCTATTTTCTCAGCAACTAAACCACAACTATCACAATGAACAAAAGGAATAGGTGCACCCCAATATCTTTGTCTACTAACTCCCCAATTTCTTAATTTAAAGTTAGTTGTACCTTCTCCTATCTTTTTATCTTGAAATAGGTTAATAATATCTTTTTTTGCTTGTGTATTTTTAACACCATTGAACTCATCTGAATTCTCTAACTCACCTTCTCCAGTATATGGTAAATCCCCTCCACTAATAACTCTCTTTATAGGTAAATTATATTTAGAAGCAAATTCAAAATCTCTTTCATCATGAGCAGGAACACTCATAACAGCACCTCCACCATAAGATACTAATACAAAGTTAGCAGTCCATACAGGAATATACTCTTTAGTTATTGGATGAATTACTTCAATACCTAAATCGTAACCCTCTTTATCTGATTTATCTCTCTCAACTTGTGTGGCATTTGATATATCTTTAATCGCTTTTGATACATTATCATCTAAAAGGTTATTCTTTATTAGATATTTTGTAATAGGGTGTTCAGGAGCTAACGCACTATAAGTTACTCCATAAATTGTATCAGGTCTTGTGGTAAATACACTAAAGTTTTCAAATTTATTATCTAATTTAGCTTTGGACTCTGAAGTTAACTCTAAATCAAATGAAAGTCCTTGAGATTTTCCTATCCAATTCTTTTGCATAGTAATAACTTGTGATGGCCATTTATCTTCTAATAATTTTAAATCATCTAATAACTCATCGGCATATTTAATAATATCTAAATAATAACCGTCCATCTCTTTTAATTCTACTGTATTATTACATCTCCAACAACAACCCTCCTCAACTTGTTCATTTGCTAATACAGTATGACAATCTTCACACCAATTTACAGTTGTTGATTCTCTATATAAAAGTTTTTTCTCAAACATTTTAATGATAAACTCTTGTTCCCATTTTGAATATGATGGATCACAAGTAGCAAATTCACGAGTTTTAGAGAAAGAAAATCCTAGCGAGTTAAGCTCTTTACGCATATAATCAATATTTGAATATGTCCAATCTTTTGGGTGTTTATTATGTTTAATTGCTGCATTCTCTGCTGGCATTCCAAAAGCATCCCAACCAATTGGATGAAGAACATTATAATCTTGTTTTCTATAATATCTTGCCATTGCATCACCTATGGCATAATTTCTAACATGCCCCATGTGAAGTCTTCCAGATGGAAAAGGAAACATACTAAGAATATATTTTTTCTCTCTACCTGTATTAATATCAGGTTCAAAAGCTCCCTCTTCTTGCCATTTTTCTTGCCATTTTTTTTCTATCTTATTTGGATTATAACTCATAATATCTCCACCATTTTAAATTAGATTAATTATATCTAACGAGTTATTAAAATGATATTGGTGAGAAGTTTCCACTTATATGAGATATGTGAGCTGGTTCTCCTGTTTTATTTAGTTTTAAATAGTGTAAATTAGTAGATAATTCTTTAAAATAATTAGATCTCTCTTTGTATTTACCCTCATTCCCCCAAGCACATATTATTAATTTACATTTGGATAAATATCTTTTTAAATATCTATCATTATTAATACCTACTGGATCATCAATATCATATATGGTAATGCCATCTTTTTCTATAAAAGAAAATAAGTTTAGAGAGTATAGACTGCCATATCCTAAAGCTTTAGCTATTTTGACTTGATGACTTATATCTAAATCAGTATTAATTGCATCACCAATTAAAGGCTTTAGTCCAATAATTCCTAGAGTTGGTTTTTTAATGTCCCATATGCGAGAGAGCATGTATCGATAATCTTTTTTATTTGAGAAAAGTGCTTGATTTACCATATCTTTGTCCTTTTTTGGATATTATTATATCTAAAAAATGTCACTTAACTATATTTAAACAAGGAAATTAATGCAACATCTTATAGATACTAAAAATCTTACTTTAAGACAAATTAATAGTGTACTTTCTGATGCAAAAGAGTTTAAAACTCACAAGCCAATAGCTCTATTAAGAGATAAACTCTTGATTACTCTGTTTTTTGAAAATTCAACCAGAACAAGAAGCTCATTTGAAATAGCAACAAAAAGATTAGGTGCATCTATGGTACATCTTGATTTAAACAAAAGTTCTACGAATAAAGGTGAAACGCTAGAAGATACATTTACAAATTTGTGTGCTATGAAACCTGATGGTGTAATTATAAGACATTCAGAGAATCATATACCTCAACAACTAGCTGATATGAATTTAACATCAGTTATAAATGCTGGAGCTGGAAATGATACTCATCCTACACAAGCTCTTTTAGACCTATTCACGATGAAAGAACATTTTGGTAGTGTAAAAGGTAAAACAATAGCAATAGTTGGTGATATATTAAGCTCAAGAGTTGCAGGTTCTAATATCCGTCTTTTAAAGAGAATGGGCATGAACATAATATTAGTGGCACCAAAAGATTTTATGCCTAAGAGTGATTTAGAACAAGTAGAAAAACTAGAAGAAATAATAGATAGAGTTAATGTTATTATGAGTCTAAGAGCTCAATTAGAGAGACATAAAAAACCTATCTTTGAAAATTACGAATTATATGCAAATGAATATTGTATAACAAAAGAGTTATTAGGTAATAGAGATATTTTAATTCTTCATCCAGGTCCAGTTATGCGTAATATTGATATTAGCGATGAGGTATTAGAAGATAGTAGATGTAAAGTATTAGAGCAGGTTACAAATGGGGTATATATTCGTATGGCTATTCTAAAACTTCTATTTTTAGACTCTTAAATGATAGATAAAATCAATAAATTAGGCAAAGAGAGAGAGCCTTTTTTATTTATTATATCTTATGATAAAAAAGATATTTTTGTTAATTCATTAAATGATTTGGACAAAGATATTTTATATAAATTAGATTCAAAACGAAATTATAAACAGAAAAAAATTCTATCATCAAACTATCTAAAAAAATATCCTATATCTTTTAAAGAGTATCAAAATAGTTTTAATAAAATCATAGAAGAGATAAAGAATGGAAATACATATCTACTAAATTTAACTTTTCAAACTCCTATAGAGACTAAACTATCATTGGAAGATATTTTTAAATATTCTCAAGCGAAATACAAACTCTATTTTAAAGATAAATTTATATGTTTCTCTCCAGAGAGTTTTATCGAAATAGAAGATAATACAATATCTACATATCCTATGAAGGGAACTATTGATGCATCTATTCCAAATGCTGAAGAGAAAATATTAAACAATCCAAAAGAGATGGCAGAGCACATAATGATTGTAGATTTAATGCGTAATGATTTAGGTATTGTTGGAAATGATGTCAAAGTCGAAGAGTTTAGATATATAGATAAAATTAGAGCAGGAGATAAACAGTTACTTCAAATTAGTTCTCATATTAAAGCGTCTCTACCTGATAATTGGAAAGATAATATTGGAACTATTTTAGATAAATTAACTCCTGCTGGTTCAATTACAGGTACACCAAAAAGAAAAACCATAGATATTATAGAAAAAGTAGAAAACTACAATAGAGGTTTTTACACAGGTATCTTTGGAATTTTTGATGGAGAGTCTCTATATTCAAGTGTAATGATTAGATATATAGAAAATAAAAATAAAAAGCTAACATATAAAAGTGGTGGTGGTATCACTATTGATAGCGATGTAAAAAGCGAATATAATGAACTAATTGATAAAGTATATTTAGCATTTTAACTTCCAAGATTGAAGGGATTGGGTGATAATGATAATTCCTAACCTATTTACCTTTATTTTAAAGTATTTATCTGTAAATGGGTCTATATAAGTCTGCATATTATTTCCTTTTATTTAGTATTAAATATCATATCAAAAAATTATGTGAGGGTATTTAAATTACTATGATTAATATCTCTTAATCTTACCTCAAAAACTGCTTGAAATGTCGCTGTAGCCGTCTATAATTGGTGTTTTTATAATCTAAAAACTGGCTAGCCACTTTTTAATCTCTTTTAATCCCTTGAATTGAACATTTGTCTATTACTTTTATTGATACTTTTTTTAGATTTGTTTTTGAACCTACTCGTTTTATGATTTTTCCTGTTTCATCATTTGTTATTTCTAATTCAACTAAACTTTTTAATAACTTATAGAACATTTTTATATTATATCTTTTACCTTTATGTTTATACATCTTATTATATTGAGCTTTAATAGTTTTTGCAAGATTACTTCTTAGATATATTTCGTTTAGATTTTTATATTTATTTAGTTTGACTATTTTATCTATAAGTCCACTTTTGTCGCTTTCTAGCCATCTTTCAAATGCTTTTCTTCTATTTTTAGGTACAGACCACTTCTCACCATTTTTAAACATATAACCAAAGAATTCTTCATTTTCTTCTTCAATATCTATCTTTTCTATTTTTGTATTTATCTCTAAAGGCTCAAAATCTTCTTTGTATTCTTTATATTCATAGAAATCTTTATCATAATTATTTTTAGTCAATTCACTTAAATAAGATACAATACTATATTCATCTGCTTTTTGATATTGATTTAGTTTATGTGTAATTTTCATTAATTTTGAATAATGTTCTCCCATAATAACATTAGTTTCTCTATCTCCTGTATAACTATTTATCTCTTTTTCCCACCAATCATAATCTAGGTATTTAGTATATTCTTCTTTTGGTGGAGCTGATACAATTTTTAGTGAATCTTTTATTCTTAATCTATAAAGAGCTTGAATTGTATTTTTATTATTCCAATGTTTACACTCTTTTGAGTAGACCATACAAGCATTGAAATTTGGATTCTTGATTGATATACCTTCTCTTAATGCACTTGTTGTAAAGACTATTTCTTTATCTGTTGTATGAATATCTTGGCTTTTAAAATTATGTTGTTTTCCTAAAACAGCATTATCTGGATAGTTCTTTTTTAAAACTTTTACATTATCCATAAATATTATTGAGCGATTATCTTTTGGTAATTTTCCATTTGTTGTGTAATAAATAATATCTGGATTTTCTGGTTTATACTTATATCTTTGTAAATCTCTTCTAAAAGACTTTTCTAAAGTGGCACTTAAAAATATTGCATCTAAATTATAAATTAGTTGAAATTCTGGAGATGGATTAAGGACTAACTCATGAGCTTCATCTACTATTAGTTTTATTTTTTTATCATCAATAAGTTTTCTAAATTCTAAATTACTTGTGTAATGCCCATAAAATTTATGAAATGTAATAATTGCTCCATTATCAGAAATCTTATTTAAAAGTTCTTCTGTATTTGTCCCTGATAGTAGATTTGATTGATAGCTTTTAGGGACTAAAATTAAATTACCTGCTTGTTTTTCATATTGAAAAGTTTTACCTGAGTTAGTTATTGAGATAACTACACTTGGAGATTTATCTAAATACTCTGGATATTGACCTGTATAATCTATAATTATCTCTTCTTTTGGTTTTTTCTCTTCAATAATCTCTTTTTCTATTTTTTCTCTAAGAATTTTCTCTTTATTTTTAGAAATATTTTCTATCTCTTTTTCTATTTCTACTTCTATTAAATAGTTCCAATTATTAGGAAATTCTGTTACAAAATCTCTTAAATCATATCCTGATTTTAACTCTTTATCTAACATTTTTTCAAAATTAATTGAAATCTTTTCACCTGATATTTTTGCTGTAACTTTCTTTTTAAAAGGATTAAATTGTGAAGGATTTTTGAAACATCTAAACTCTTCATCCTCTTTCTTCTCAATATCTTTCTTATCATTATCTTCGATAACAACAGCTATGACAGCTCTTGGCAGAAGATGATTAATATCAATTCCATCTGATTGCATTACAACATAATCTGATTCAGAAGCATGTAAAATCATAAATTCAGCAATTCCAGAAGCTATAAGAACAGTTTTTTTTCCTGTTAATCGTGAAGGAGCAAATCTTCCATCTCCACCTTTTAACCCCATCCATTTTATATCTCTAACTTGTCGTACTTTAATATTTCTGATTATTAATTCATCATCAATTAAATTAATAGCTAACGAATCATTTCTATAATCATAACCTATAAATCGATTTAGTTTAACTAACTTTACATCTTTGGTATTCTTTGGAATAAGTTCATACAGAAGCTCAAAAATTCTTTCTCTATTCTTTAAGATAGATTTCTGAAATTTTTCTTGTTGATAGCTAAAATTTGG